>OFMH01001742.1_pt1 | contig 10966 bp, 8 predicted proteins | sample 1541761 | NCBI WGS metagenome assembly OFMH01 (sample SAMN04209249, study PRJEB22552) | human gut metagenome | biome: gut; material: feces | host: Homo sapiens | place: USA: Oklahoma
GGGGCGACCCCTGTTCGGAGTCGCCCTTGTTGAGCTGCTTATGTGTAGCTGTTACTCGGCGTCGTGGTGACGGCGGGGCTTGCGGCCTCCGTTGTCGCCGGGACGGCGCGGACGGTCGCTGCGCTCGGAGCGCTCGCGACGCGGACGCTCACGGCGCTGGAAGTGCTCGCCGTCGCCCTCGGAGGCACCCTCGGCGCGAGCAGGGGCCTCGGGCTTATCCAGACGATCGAGCGAGATCTTGCCGCGATCGTCGACCTCGATGACGACGACCTTGACCTCGTCGCCCACATTGAGGACGTCCTCGACCTTCTCCACGCGGCCCTTGGCGACGCGGGAGATGTGCAGCAAGCCGTCCTTACCGGGCAGCAGGTTCACGAAGGCGCCGAAGGGCTGGATGGAGACCACGCGACCGGTGTACTCCTCGCCCGGCTCGGGAACCTTGATGATGAGCTTGATGCGCTCGACGGCCTGGTCGACAGACTCGCCGGTGCCGCCGACAAAGACGGTACCGTCCTCCTGGATGTCGACCGAAGCGCCGGTCTCGTCCTGGATGCCGCGGATGACCTTGCCGCCGGAACCGATGACGTCGCGGATCTTGTCGGTCGGAACCTGGATGGAAACGATGCGCGGAGCGGTGCTACGCGTGGTGTGGCGCGGCTCGGGGATCACATCGAGCATCTTCTGCAGGATGAAGGCGCGACCCTCCTTGGCCTGCTGCAGGGCGCGGGCCAGGATGTCGAAGGTGAGGCCGGTGGCCTTGTTGTCCATCTGCAGGGCGGTGATGCCCTCGGTGGTGCCAGTGACCTTAAAGTCCATGTCGCCCAGGAAGTCCTCGAGACCCTGGATGTCGGACAGGACCACGGTCTTGCCCTCCTCCTGGATCAGACCCATGGCGATACCGGAGACCGGGCGCTTAATGGGCACGCCGCCGTCCATAAGGGCGAGCGTGGAGCCGCAGGTCGAAGCCATCGAAGAGGAGCCGTTGGACTCCATGACCTCGGAGACCACGCGGATGGCGTAGGGGAACTCGTTCTCGTCGGGAAGCACCGGAAGCAGAGCGCGCTCGGCCAGGTTGCCGTGGCCGATCTCGCGGCGCTTGGGGCTGCCCATGCGGCCGGTCTCGCCGGTGCAGAACGGCGGGAAGTTGTAGTGGTGCATGTAGCGCTTGCCCTCGGTGGGCTCGATGGTATCCAAACGCTGGCCCTCGTTGAGCATGCCGAGCGACAGGACAGAGAGCACCTGGGTCTGGCCACGCTGGAACAGGCCGGAGCCGTGAACGAGCGGCAGGTAGTTGTCCTTCACCATGATGGGGCGAATCTCATCGGCGGCACGGCCGTCGACGCGCTCACCGGTCTCGACGACCATGGTGCGCATGGCCTTCTTCTCGAGCTTCTTGAGCGCCACGGGGATCTCGCGCTCCCAAGCGGCCTGCTCCTCCTCGGTGAACTCGGCACGGATGGACTCCTTCAGAGCCTCGACCTTGCCGATACGGGAGAGCTTGTCGGCGTCGCGAAGGGCGGCTGCCATCTCGTCGTAGTGGGCGAAGATGCGCTCCTGGACCTCCTCGACGGGCTGGTCGAGCGGGTACTCCTTCTTGACGATGGGGCCGTTGACCTGCTCCCACTCGGCGACGAACTCGTCCTGAGCCTGGCAGAAGGCAGCAAGGGCCTCCTGGCCAAACTTCATGGCGGCGAGCATGTCGTCCTCGGAGATCTCCTCGGCGCCGGCCTCGACCATCGAGATGAAGTCGGCAGAGCCGCCCAGCTCCAGGTCCAGGTCGGAGTTCTCGCGCTCCTCATAGGTGGGGTTGACGATAAACTCGCCGGTCTCCACGTTGCGGCCGATGCGCACGCAGGCAAGCGGGCCCTCGAAGGGCACGCCGCCAAGCGTCATGGCCAGAGAGGCACCCATGACGTTGATGACGTCGAAGGGGTTGACCTGGTCGGCGACGAGCGAGGTGGCGACGATGTGCACCTCGTTGCGGAAGCCGTCCGGGAAGCTCGGGCGAATCGGACGGTCGATCATGCGCGCGGTAAGCGTGGCCTTCTCGCTGGGACGGCCCTCACGCTTGAGGTAACCGCCCGGGATACGGCCGGCGGCGTACATCTTCTCGTTGAAGTCGACGGTCAGCGGGAAGAAGTCGTAGTTCTTGCGCTCCTTGGAGACGACCACGGTGTCGAGCATCGTGGTGTCACCCTGCTTGACCAGGCACGCGCCGGTAGCCTGCTTGGCAAGCTCGCCCGACTCAAAGGTGTAGGTCTTGCCGTACAGCTCAAAGGTCTTGGATACGAGTGTCATTGTTCTCCTTTACCCCACAGGCCCCTTGCCTGCGGGCTTCTCATGTGACGCGGGCCCCCTGCCCCCGCCACGCTTCAGAGCGTGATTGTTCACGCCCTTACACAAAAAGAGCGCCCCGCTGCGCAGGACGCTCTTAGCATGTACAAATCCTACTGGATGTTGCGCATGCTAAAGCTACCATAGGTTAGCATAGTGCTCCATAGTGCAGTTATTCATTTCCGCAGGTTTCCATAGACCTGCATATTTCAGAGCTTATGGTCTGAGTTAGGACGCGAGCCGTCCGCCTGGCAAAGAAATGCGCTCCTTCATTTAAGGTGAAGGGGCGCATTGGCTTCAAGCATTTTTATTAGTACCTGCTACCTGGGCTGTGGAGACTTACGGCGAACACCTCCATCTATGCCCCGCCCTGCGGTTTCGCGGTTGTCTCGGACGCGCCGTGGCTCACGCGTTCGGCATGATCGCCTGCTTGCCGTCCTCGTCAAGGAACGGGACCAGGCACACGCCGCCACGAGCCGTGGTCAGCAGCAGGTACTCCCGGTTCTGGCGGTCGCACACGATCTGCTGGTGCACGTTGTCTGGCAGGTCGTAGATGGGGCCGTCCGTACGAGGCTCGGCGGTCTCGGCGGGCGTGTCGTACACGGTGGCGACGTCCACCTCTTGGGTCGTGGCCTCACCCGTGCAGCCCTCCAGCATGCCGGCGAAGCACACGGCCACGGTCAGCCCGAGAACGACCATGAGGAGCGCCGACAGACCATCGCGCCCGGGTCCTTCCATGTTCCTCATGGCTAGACACGCACCAGGTAGTCGTCGGCCTCCGGCTTGCCGGTGGCCTTGCCCACGGCGATGTAGCGGACCTTGCCGCTGTAGCCGGTGTAGCGTCCCCACACGTAGCCGTCGGCGATCTTGTACCAGTCATCGATAGTCACCGTCTCGCCCGCCGAGTAGTGCGCCACCTCGGTGCCCGATAGGCCGGGTGCGTCGCGCACGCGCAGGTAGTCCACGGTGCAGCGGTAGCGGCCGCCGAAGCCCTGGCCGGAGTGCTCCCCGCTCGGCTGCGTGGCCGTACCCGTCGGGGCGTCTCCCGGCTCCGTGCCGGCCTCCATGGCGTCATACCACTGCTGGGCGCGGGCCATGTAGCGGTTGTGGTAGGTCGTGCCCTCGCGGAGCGGCCCGGGGCACTGTGTGGCCGCGAAGTGCGAGTGCGGGAACACGTTCACGCCCCATTCCGGGCGCCCCAGGCCGTAGAACTTGTGGATGGCGGCCAACAGGTGCGCGCCGCTCTCCAGACACGCGTCCGTAATCGAATCGCCCTGGTTGGCGTGCTCGATGCCGATGCTCTCGCAGTTGGCGTCCCAGTCGCGGGCATGCCACGCGGTGTCGGAGTCGTTGACCAGCTGGCCGATGCGGCCGCTTGACTCGACCTGGTAGTGCGCGGACGCCTCACTGGACTGCCAGACGTTGTAGCACTGCTCCACGGTTAGGTCGCCGGCGTTGTAGTGCACGACGGTGAACTTGAGCTTGTGGCCGCTGCGTCCCTTGGTGAAGTGGCGGGTCAGAAGCATGTTCACGTCCGCCTGCAGCTTGTCGAAGTCCATCTCTAGTCCCTCTTGATATCGCCCAATGCAAGAAGTGCATCGAGCCACTTGTCGGTCACACCTACGGTCTTAAAGGCCGCATAAGCTACCTGCACGCCGCCGACGCACGCGAAGATCGAGGTCACCCACGCAGACGCGTCGGTCGGCATGCCGCCGGCCATGGCGGTGAGGGCGCCGCACAGCGCCGAGACGGCGATTGCGAGCCAGCGCGCCGTGTTGCCGCCCATGGCTTTTGATTTGATGGCCTGCACTATGTACGGCACAACCAGTACCGTGCACACCGTCAAGCCAGCCTGAATCTCATTCATTCGTTCTCCTATCTGCCTGATTCCTTGTTGTAGATCAGGTCGACCCGATCGCAGATGTGGTCGACTTTCTCTGCCATTCCTTGGCTTCTCGCCTGACTGTGCGCAAGGTCGTTGTGCAGGACCTCATTGGATGTGACGACCGACTCCATGAGGGTCTTCATGGCCTCCATCAATGAGTTCGAGCGCTCCATCTGGGCGGCGATGCGGCCCTCCATCTCTGACCGCTCACGGTCGCGCTGGGCACGCTCCTTGACCTCATCCTGCTTGCGCTCCTCGCGCTTCAGGTCAATCTCGCCTTTGCGCTCGTTCTGACGCTTGTACTCTTCGAGGAATTGCCTGCCGAAGTAAAAGGCAATGAGCGCCAGAAGCACGCCGCCGAGCCACCCTGGGCCATAGGGCGCAAAGAGCTTTAGCACTTCCATCCACTCACCTCCCCTCCTATGCCTGTTGCTTAACGCGAGTATCGAGGTACCGTCCCCCCGCGCTTTAAAGGCAAAACCCCAGCCGAAACGCTGAGGTCTACCATGCGAATCGTCTGGGATTTCTAAGAGATTGGATTGTCAAACCTACCCGAAAAGCAGGGCCACGCAGGGCCTGACATACGCGCCGGTCACGTCTTTCACCATCGGTGCACCGGTGGAGTCCACATAGCAGGCTTTAGTTGTCGAGCCTCCGGCGACGGTGCGCAGCCACCACGACTTCTTGCCGCCGGTTAGAGCATCTCCCGATTTGAAGAGGTCGAACTGGACATCAGCCCCGACCGAGTATCCCTTTGTGCCAAACACGTCGCACCCGAACACCTCTTTTTCGGACAGAGACCATAACTTGCCGATGCTTGTCCACGAGTTGCCGGTCGAATCGCTGGAGCTGTTGTAACGTTTTTCGAGGTAAGCTTGCCTATCGATGCCATATTGTTTGAACTCGTCGTACATGGCCGTCCAGAGCGAGGTTTCCCATCCATGCAAAACAGAGCCTGCGTACGGACACCCGCCGGAATCAGGGCTGTTGTTCGTGCCGGAGGAGTTCCACAGCAGATACGGGCCACCGGCGGCATATTGGTAGCTAGTGTTGACCGTCAGCGGCTGCGCCGAGACGAGGGCTATATGGCTCGCGGTCTCAGTTTTGCCCACACCCTTGTACGGATTGATGTGCGCCACGACGAAACGTATGCTTCTTTCCGAAGTCACAGGGGTGTACCCAACCGAGACATCGAGATAGTCGCCGACCATGATATTCGAGAAGTCCTCGCTTGCGACGAGCTCGTGCAGCACCGAGTAGACCGTGCCGCGGGATGCCGAGATCTTGTCGGCCAGTACGACGGAGAGGTCTTGACCGCCAACCCGGGCTGACGCGCCGCCGGTACCGCCCGGCTCGCCCTTGGGGCCTTGCGGCCCCTTCAGGCCGGCAATCTGCTCCTCGGTAAAGTCCGAGTAGGTAAACGGATCGCCCTTGGGACCCTTCTCGCCCTTGGGGCCCTGCGGACCCTGCGGACCGGTCTCACCCGGGTCGCCCTTGTCGCCCTTGGGGCCATTCTTCAAGTTATTGATCTGGTCTTCCGTGAAATCCGAGTAGGTGAACGGGTCGCCCTTGGGACCCTTTGGGCCCTGCGGGCCTTGTTCGCCTTGAGAGCCGGTCTCGCCTTTGGGACCCTGGGGGCCTTTGGGCCCCTGAATGCCCTGCTCGCCTTGAGGGCCGACATCGCCTTGGAGGCCTTTTGGCCCCTGGGGGCCTTTGATGCCCTGCGGCCCCTGCTCGCCCTTCTCGCCCCGGTCGCCCTTTGCGCCGGTGTCGCCCTTCGCGCCCCGCGGTATCCCGAGCGTGAGGGCTTGACCGCTCTCGTTCTTGACGATTGAGACAGTCGCCTCGCTGCCGGGGCCGAGGGTCGTCACACCGACATTCGTGATGACCGATGCGTTGGCCTTGGCGGCAGCGTCCTTGAAGCCTTGCTCGCGCTTCTTTTCCGCTGCATCGAATTTGGCTTGCTGTTCATCCAGGGACGCAAGCATCTCCTGCAGCGCCTTGACCGCATCGCCCTCATCGGTGCCGGGGCTCAAATTGATAATCGGCTTGTCGACGGCTGCGCGGAACGTACGGGAACAGACCACGTCGGAACCCTGGCAGATCTGGATGCACATAATTGCGTATTCGGAGTTGAGCACGCTACCGGGAGCCGAGCACGACCATGCCGCCGTGTCATAGCCGCCCACCTTTGTCATCGTCTTGACCCAGCCGGAGGTTTGTCCAGCAGACTTATAGGCCAGCTTGACAACGAGGCCGTCCGTGTTGGTCACCGGTTTGCCGTTGTCGGTAAGTTTGACCACCAATGTACGACCGTTGACGTCACCGCGCGACAGGAAGATTGGAGCAATGTAATCGTTGGCAGTGTCAATCTCGATCACGATGCGCCGGAAGCTATCGAGAGCCATGTCGACCACCTTTCTTATTACCTACTAATCAAAAAGATGGTCGACCTCTCGTCCCCCTCTTACGGCCGTTATGACTGGTCGCCGTTTTGGAGACTCTTCAGCCTATTCAGCGCATTCTCGAATGCCGTAATAGGGTCAGCTACCGGCTGCTCATCGCTGCCGTTCTCGTCAGCTGCCGCCGTCTGCGGGTTGACGATATCTGCGAGCGCGTCAAACACGGCCACGGTCGCCTGCGTGCGCTCATCGACGTACTCGGGCTTCGCCACAGTGAAATACTGATTTTGCTGCTTCGGCTTGCTCACGTCGGCTGCCTTCACGAGCTTGCGCTCGCCGTCGTCCATGACGGCGATGAAGATCATGCCGTTCTTCTCGGCCTCCTCGAGGCGCACGGGGTCGTAGTCCCCGAGCTGCCCCTCGACATTGCCAAGTGGATCGTGAATAAGATAATCGACGATATGAGACATTTCTTAATCCTTCCTATCATGTTCCTACGAGGCCGACCGACGTGACCAGCCCGTTAATCATGCCTAGCGTGAAGTTGCCGTACGTCCAGCTGATGGTGTTGCCGTTGTCGCGTACGGACGACACCAGCTGTTGCGAGATCGTCTCGGTGCGACCGGTAGTGGTCGTAACGCTCGTGCTGGATGTCGCCGCCGTCGAGATGCTCGGAGACGAGATGCGGACGCTGCCCTGTGCTTGCATCTGGATACCGTAGTAAGTCTTCTTGTCGACGTTGTTGTACGTCGATGCCGTGAAGTCGATGTAGGCGACCTTGTTGGCGGACTCGCCCGTCGTCGGCCTGTACCCGGCCATCTGCCCCGTCGGGTTGAGCATCGTGTAGTAGCTGCTGCTGCCGCATTTGAATGTGCCGCCGGCAGTGATGTTGTTGGCGGTCATATAGTTAGTCGTCAACTCGCCGGTCTTGAGGTTCCAGCTGTTGCGGCCTTTTGCGTCAGCGATGGTACCTGCGGACATGTAGCTGGCGTTGATGTAGAGCTTGCCGCTCTCCATGTAGACGCCTTGGGTGGCGCCGTTGTTGGTCAGCCTGTTAAAGATCTTCTGCTGCCCGAGTTGCTCGTCGTAGGCGCTCAGAATGCCGTCGGCATAGTCATTGGCATTCTTCTGCTCAATTGCGTGCTGTGCCGCCGTCGCTGCGGCGGCGTACTCCTTCACGGCCGTCGAGTATGCGCTGTAGGCGCTGTTGTACTCGAGAATCGCGGTCTCGAGCGCTTCGGCGGTCTTGCACTTGAGCACGTCGTTGACGCGGTCGCAGTACTCGCCGTACGTGCCGCCCTCGGCAGTCGAGCCGAATGCCGCCGTGTATTTCGGCGTGAGGACGTTCAGGACATACTGCGAATTAAGCGCGCTGTTCGCCTTGAACGTCCTGTACTGGTCGCTTAGCTCCTCGCGCTCCTTGTCGACATTCTGCATGGCCTTCTTCACGGCCGCCTTCTCGGCCTCGGTTACCACGCCGTCCTTCGCGAGGTCCTGCACGGTGCTATCGAGATCGGTTAGCGAGCTGTCGAGATCGTGTGCGCTCTGGCACGCCTTGTTGTACGCGCTCTCAAGAACAGGGGTCGTATATCGAACGGTATCGTCGCCCATGGTGATACGTTTCATGGACCAGATATAGTAACCGTCGCTCCACGTCGGCATCTCCTCAGACCAGCCAAGCTCGGGATTCGAGGCATCGGTCGGCGGCACGGTGTCACTCTGATTCTTCGCATAGAGCTTCACCGTCGACTTGATAGCGCTTCCGGCCATCTGATTCGCACCGTTGATCGCTTTGGCCAGACACGGCGTGGTATAGCTCACGGTGCCATCCGTCCATACGATCTTACTGCGCGTCCAGATGTACTTGCCCTTACTCCATGCCGGCTGCTGGGAGCTCCAGCTGCCATTGACCTGGGTCGTGTCGCTGGTCGACAGGTAGTACTGCTCAACGATGGCGGTGATGCCATTGCCGGAGGCGCCCTGCTGACCGTCTGCCCCGCTGATGCACACGGGGTCCGAGTACGCCACATCGCCCGACTGCATGACGGTCTTCGTGCGCGTCCAGATGAATTTGCCGTCCACCCAATCTGGGGCATCCGTCGCCCAGCCCGTCGTCGGAGCAACGGTGCGGGAATCGCCCTGCGCGTACTCGACGTCGACGGACTTTATGACAGCGTCAGTTGTCGCGATGTCCTTGCCGCCGAGCTGGGCGCCAGCAGCAAGCCTGAAATCTCCGGTGTCGAGATTCCAATAATTAGTGCCGGTCTTGTCCTGCAGCACGCCGGCACGGATGAGGTTGGCGTCGATTGTCCCCGATACGATCGCATCGGCAACAAGCCCATGGCCGTTGCCCAGCGTGCGGAAGTTCCATGTGCCGTCCGAATTCTTGCCGTCGGCAATCCGGAAGTAACCACCGCCGATCTGGATGCACATGGTCGGATTGGCGTTTTCCGGTTTGTCGTAGACGAACAGGCCCTTGCCGGGTTTGATGTAGGTATAGCCGCCGGTCTGGTTCATGACGTTGTTCAGGCCGTCGATAACGCCGTTGAGGTAGGAGCTGCCGAGCGTGGCGGCATCGTCCCAGCTGCCGGCACTGCCCGTCAGACGGTCGATGGTCTGCTGCACGCGATCTGAGCGCTTCGTGATGCCCTCGATGATGTTGCCGACCTTCACGCTGGACGGAGAGCCGTCCCCGAGGAGGTCTTCCACGATCTCAAGCACTCGACCGGTCAGGCGCAGCGGCTTGGGGAATGTGGTATCGACCATCTGGAGGTTGTCGCCGAGATCGCACGCATTGGCATCGAATCCGGCGCGACCGAGGGCCTCGACCGTGCCCTCGTAGCTCACAACTGGTTTTGACCTCTCTGCGAGAGCGGCCTTGCCCTCGGCGAGAAGTGTTGCCTTGTCCTCGCAGTCTCCGTCCTCGAAGATGCCCTCGGCATGGACCAGGGTGCCGTCAGGGCCGTAGACGCCCCACGTCTGGAGTAGCGAATCGTCCTGGACATACTCCTTGCCGTCATTGATCTCGGCAAATGTGATCTTGCGGGAGTATCCGCCCGTCGCGTTGCCGTCTTCATCGGTCGTCTGCACGCCCTTGCCGTAGCAGTAGAGTCGAGTGACGACGTCATCTGAGGACAGTACGCGGTCGATGCCGGACAGCCCGCTGCCGTAGTCGAGTCGCAGTGCAGTGTTCGCGCGACCGATGCGCTTGACTAGGCAGACGGAGCGCCTGGCAATCGAGTTGCCGTCTAGGGAAAGCTCGATGAGCGGCTTCACCTCCATTTTGTAGGCGTCCGCAATATCCTCAATGGATTTTAGCGATGACTGGTGGTAGACGCTGTAGGTACCGCTGCCCTCGTCACAGGGGCCGACAGACCAGCGTGTGCCATCCAGGGCTTTTTTCAGCGCCTGTGCGGGGGAATCGCCGGAGCCACGGCGGAGCGTGGGCATAAAATGGCGAGAAAGCTCTTGCATGGAACCGTAGCAGTTGACCTTGCAGACGGGGACATTGGAAGCCCTCGACTCACGTGACGACATGACGATCCACTCGCACGTGCGGCGCAGCGAGTCCGTGAACACGATTCGGTCGTATTTGTCTATACCGTTGTCCAGGAGAACCAGCTCGACCTTGTCGACACCGCACTGGTCGACGCTGCGCGTGCGCGTCGCCTGTATAGGGGTCAGCTCTCCAACATATGCACCAAAACGGTTGAAGTGGATGAATCTCTTTGGCATCTAGTGATCTCCTATGGGATGAGCCACAACGGCTCGTAGGATGTCGTGATACTGCTTGCACCGACCACTGTGATGGTCGAGTCCCCTGCTGGCAGGTCGAAGAAATCGGATGTGAGCGTCGGGCAGGTCATCACGTCGTTTATATACACACCGCGCTTTCTGGTCGGAGACGTCTCGATTACCGCTTCGATGCCGGAACCGAAGACCTTTTCCGCTTCGACCTCGATGAAGACCCCATCGTCACGCGATATCTTCAGCTTCGACTCGGCCTTGAGGATGGCGGTGAACCTGGGGAAAACCCTGCAATTACCGCTCACGGTCAGCTCAGTACCGCTCACGGTGGTCTCGGCGCCGTAGAGCATAGGCATGGCGCTCATCACAAGGTCGATTTCGTAGTAGGCGAACACGCCGCCATGCCAAACCTCACTCGGGTTGGACGATTCGAGCCTGCCGACGAAATCGCCGGGAAGCGCATTCCACGTGATTCGGGCGTCGCGACCGACCATCGAGCCGAGTGCGAGTTTCGACTCAACGGCCTCCTGCCACGTACCGAGCGTGCGAAGGTGAAGCGTCACAGTGCGCCTGCCTGCGTACGCCAGCCCACCCCCAT
>OFMH01001753.1_pt1 | contig 10921 bp, 8 predicted proteins | sample 1541761 | NCBI WGS metagenome assembly OFMH01 (sample SAMN04209249, study PRJEB22552) | human gut metagenome | biome: gut; material: feces | host: Homo sapiens | place: USA: Oklahoma
AAAAAATGGCGGATAAAGGTACTTCAATTATAATTGTTAAATCAAATTCTGAGTATATGGAAGAATGTTCGGACAGGATTATTGATCTGGATGAAATATATAAAGAACAGTAAGCAGGTTTTATAGACGACGCAGACTATACTTTTATAGTCTGCGTTTTGTGTGCCTTGAACAGGTAAATTTGTGCTTTTATACTACAAACAATCTGAAAATATATTAAAAGATGTGTAATATATATATAGAAAAATACAAAATTAATATAAAATCTTAATATATTCTACCAATTCTAAAATTATTCGGATTGGAAATAATATGCATTTATTATATACTCTCTATAAAGAAAAGGAGGGAACGCAAATGAAGATTGCGATTGGATGTGACCCAAATGCACAGAGTGCAAAAGAAGAATTGATAGAGTTTATAAAATCAAAAAACTATGGGTCTGTTACTGATTTTGGAAGTGAAGATACGATTTATGCACATGTGGCTACTAAGCTTGCGGAAGCAGTAGCTGAAGGAAGCTATGACCGTGGGATTCTGATCTGTGGAACCGGAATAGGTGTCTGTCTGGCAGCAAGTAAGGTAAAGGGTGCATATCCAGCTCTCCTGACAGATATTTATTCTGCAAAGAGAGCACGTCTCAGTAATAATGCAAATATTGCATGTTTCGGTGCATTTACTATTGGAAATAAACTTAGAGAAGAACTGCTAGACGCCTTTCTTACAAACGAATTTGTGCCAGGCTGCTCTTCCCAGCCTAAGGTTGATGCGTTCGTAGAATATGACATGAACAGATAAATTCAAAAGAGAGGTGGCAAAACAATGAGTCTGATTGAATTGAAGGATATTCACAAAAGTTTTTATGGAGTTGAAGTCCTCCATGGTGTAAATTTTGTTTTGCAATCTGGGTCTGTACATGCACTGATGGGTGAAAATGGTGCAGGTAAATCGACTTTAATGAAAGTCATAGCAGGTGTGCATACAGCAGATTCAGGAAAAGTCTTTCTTGATAATAAGGAGATCGAAATTTCATCTCCAGCTAAGGCACGCGAACTGGGAATTGCAATGATTCATCAGGAATTATCATCAGAGCTTGAGATGTCTGTGGCTGAAAATATTTATCTTGGAAGAGAACCAGGACGTTTCGGCATGGTAGATTATCGTCAGTTGTATCATCAGACAGATGAACTTCTGAAAAACCTTGGTATTCATTTAAATCCACGGACAAAAATGAAACGGTTAAGAGTGGCAGATCAGCAGATGGTTGAAATAGCAAAAGCAGTTCAGCAGAATGCAAAAATACTGATTATGGATGAACCTTCTGCGCCTTTGACAAGTGCAGAAGTTGAGAGTATGTTTGAAGTAGTAGAAAGACTTCGTAAAGAAGGGGTTTCTATTATTTACATATCTCATAGATTGGAAGAAATATATCGTCTGTCAGACCGTATTCTGGTTATGCGTGACGGAGAATATGTAAAGACATTGATCACAAAGGACAGTGAAGTCCAGGAATTGATTAAATTGATGGTAGGACGTGAACTTACACAAAGTTATCCACCTAGAAAAGATTGTGTTAAGAAAGACGAAGTTGTTCTTGAATTACAAAATGTAACAGGTAACGGAGATACGGATATCAGCTTAAAGATTCATAAAGGCGAGATTCTTGGACTTGGTGGACTGGTCGGAGCCGGAAGAACAGAACTTGCCGAGATGATATTCGGGGCAGTCAGAAAAAAATCAGGAAAAATGATTTTTAATGGTAAGGAGATAGATCCGAAGAGCCCGAGAGAAGCGATTAATCTTGGAATTGCTCTGGTGCCGGAAGACAGAAAACGTCATGGTGCTATGTTGGGTATTTCTATTAAGAATAATATTAATATGCCAATCTATGAGCGCAATTCCAAACTCAGCGTTATAAACAATAAGCAAGAACAGGAAATTGCAGAAAAATATAAAGAAAATATGGCAATTAAGACTCCTTCCCTGAATCAGCTGGTTAAAAATTTAAGTGGTGGTAATCAGCAGAAGGTTATCCTTGGAAGGTGGATGGCAGCAGATTCGGAATTGATTATCTTTGATGAACCAACACGAGGAATTGATGTTGGAGCAAAATATGAGATTTATAAATTGATGAACGATCTTGTTGAGAATCAGGGAAAGACAATTTTAATGATTTCTTCAGAGATGGAAGAGTTGATGGGTATGTCTGACAGAATTGTGGTTCTTTCAGAAGGAAACATGACAGGAGAACTTTCAAAAGATGAGTTCACCCAGGAAGTAATTATGACATATGCATCCGCAGCAAGAGATAAATAGGCATAGGAAGGGGTTAGACAAATGAAAGAAAACAAAGTATCAAGAGTTTTAAAAGACCAGGCTATCTGGTTAGTATTTATCGTTCTTGTAATTGCATTTACAATTGCAAATCCAAGATTCATTACAATGAGTAACTTATTAATTATGCTGCGTCAGGTCGCTGTATGGGGAATTGCTTCTGTAGGTATGATGTTTGTTATCTTGCTGGGTGACATCGACCTTGGTACAGGATCTGTTATTACATTCGTTAATATTTTATGTGCAAAACTGATGGTTGAGTTCGGTGTTAATATGTATCTTGCAGTACTGATTTCGTTACTGGCATCTACACTGATTGGTCTTTTGAATGGTTTCATGGTAGCGACAATCGGTATCCCGGCACTGATCGCAACATTTGCGACACAAACAGCATTTTCCGGTATTGCATTGATTATGTGTAATGGACAGCCAATCAATGGATTCCCTGAAAAATTCTCTGTATTTGGTGCAGGATGGGTTGGACCGGTACCTATTCCGGTAATTATTATGATTATCTGCTTTATCATTGGAGCATTTATTCTGAATAAGACATATTTTGGACGTTATTTCTATGCAGTAGGTGGTAACATTGAAGCTGCAAGACTTTCTGGTATCCGTACAGGAAGAGTTAAATATCTGGTATTTGCATTATCAGGATTTTTTGCAGGACTTGCCGGTATTGTACTTTTGTCACGAACAAATTCCGGTATGGGTAATGCAGGACTTGGCTACGAATTCAAAGTTATTACCTGCGTTGTCCTTGGAGGTGTGTCTGTAGCAGGTGGTTCCGGTAGAATGTCTGGTGTTGTAGCTGGTACATTTATTATTGGGGCATTGAATAATGGTATGGTGCTTATGAATATCAATACCTGGATTCAGGATATCGTACTTGGTATTGTACTTGTCCTTGCTGTTGGTTTTGACTGTATCCAGAAGAAGAGACAGGCTAACTAATAATAAAGCTGAAAAGATATTAAAATCCCGGTAAAAGTTTATTTTACCGGGATTTTTTGCTAAAATATTTTTGCTAAAATATTTTCGTTAAATACTTTAGTAGACAAGGGGAAGAGTTTTGAGGAAAAGTCAGTTAATATATCAATATATCAGGGAACAGGGAGCAGTATCAAAGCAGGATATTGTGATCGGATTAGGGCTGAGTCTTCCGACGATCACGCAGAATTTAAATAATCTGGCGGAGTTGGGATTGATTGATACGTCAAAAAAAATATCAAATACAGGTGGGAGAAATGCGACCGCTTATTCCTACATAGAAAAAGCCAGATATGCAGTCGGCTTGTATTTAAACAGGCATCATATTAATTGTGTGGCAGTAGATTTATCCGGTAATGTTATCAGTCTGATCAGGGTCAGGGAGAATTTTGATTTGAATGACGATAATTATCTGAGAAAGATTGGAGAGACGGTAGAAGAAGTCAAAAAGGATACTGGCCTTCCGGATGACAGATTTCTCGGAGTCGGGATTGCAGTTCAGGGATTGATCAGTGATGATGGTGAAAGGGTTACTTACGGGCTTACGCTTAATTTCACAGGAGTGACCAGAGCAGATATTGCGAAATATATTCCATATCATAACCGGCTGTTCCATGATTCGGCAGCAGCAGGTTATGCGGAAGTATGGGACAGAAATGACCTGGATGATGCATTCTATCTTAGTCTTAGCAACAGTGTAGGTGGAGCTGTGATTGTTGCTAATAAAATATTTGAGGGAGAACGCAGGAAAAGCGGTGAAATCGGACACATGACGATTATTCCGAAAGCCGGAGACAGATGCTATTGTGGCCAAAGGGGTTGTTTTGACACAGTGTGCAGAGCAAATGTGCTTGCAGAATATGCGGATGGTGATCTGGAAAAATTCTTTGAATTATTAGAAACGAAGGATCTCGGAGCAAGGCGCCATTGGAACAGATATTTAGAATATTTGTCAATAGGTATTCACAACATACGTATGTTATATGATACGAAAATTGTAATCGGCGGTTATGTAGGGGCATATATAGAGAAGTATATGGAAGATCTGTGTGCCAGGGTAGATGCCAGAGATTCATTTAAGGAAAAATCAGAAAGGTATCTTGTTCCTTCTAAATATAAGAAAGAACCGACAGGAGTGGGAGCAGCAATCCATATGATTGATGAGTTTTTTGAGATAATTTAAGTTAAAATATTGATGAAATAATGGTATTGTGCTACAATGCCATTAAAAGAAGCAAGTTAAAAATTAAACTATGGAGGTACAATATGAAAGCGGCAGTATATTACGGAAAACATAATCTGGTAGTAGAAGATGTTCCGGTAAGGGAACTGAAAGACAATGAAGTGTTGATCCAGGTAAAGTATTGTGGAGTATGTGGAACGGATGTGCACATTTTTAATGGTGATGGAGGATCTTTTGAAGTTACACCGCCGTTGATTCCGGGGCATGAGTTTTCGGGAGTTGTAAAAAAAATCGGAGCTAATGTAAATAGAATTAAAGTGGGGGACCGTGTGAGCGGTGACCCGAATGATATGTGTGGGGAATGTTATTTCTGTAAAAATGCTATGCAGCATTTTTGTACAGATAATATTGGTGTAGGTACAACTGTAGATGGAGGATTTGCAGAATATGTTATTATGCATGAAAAACAGTTGTATACATTTTCGGATGATCTGAGTTTTATCGAGGCTGCAATGGCAGAACCAGTTTCCTGCTGCCTGCATGGAATAGATCTCTGTCATATTAAATCTGGTGATACGGTGCTTGTTATAGGCGGAGGACCGATTGGAATGATCATGTTGCAGCTTGCAAAGAATGAAGGTGCAACAAAGCTGATCCTGTCCGAACCGGTAGAAGAAAAACGTGAACTTGCATTAAAATTAGGCGCAACAAAAGTAATCGATCCAATAAACGAAGATGTTCAGGCGGTGTTGGATGAATATACACCGAATGTAAATGTTGTAATTGAGTGTGTGGGAAATATACATACACAGGAAGATGCAGTGAAATTTGCCGGTAAGGGTGCGACAGTAATGTTTTTTGGTCTTGCTTCGCCAGAGGATAGTTTCCCACTGAAGCCGGATGATGTGTTTAAGAAAGAATTGCATATTACATCATCATTTATCAATCCTTATACGTACGAGAGAGCAATACAGGTTCTGGAGTCAAAGACATTACGTTTGGAGGACTTGATCACAAATATTGTACCATTGGATGATATTGCAGATGTATTTACAAAGCCTGAATACAGAAGAGCCGGAAAGGTCATGATAAAGATTGCAGATTAAGCAGTTGCGAATGTAAAAAAACAAGGGGCGGAACTATTATATATTCCGTCCCTTATATTAGAAAACAAATGGTACTACTCGACAATACCAAAAGGAGAGCAGTTATGAATTATTATCTTGGTGTGGATGTAGGAACATCCAGCGTGAAATCATTATTGATGGACAGCGAGGGAAAGACAGTCGGAACTTCTCAGATTGGGTATGACATTATTAAAGAAAAGTTACAATATGCAGAACAGGATATGGAGAAGTTATGGGAGGCAACAAAAGAGACGATTACAGATCTTGTGAAGAGATATCCGGAGGAATCAGCTAAGATTCATGGGATCAGTTATTCCGGACAGATGCACGGACTGGTTATGATAGGTGCAGACGGCAAGCTGATTCGCAATGCAATTATCTGGGCAGACCAGAGATCAGAAAAAGAGATCCAGAAGATATACGATATCACAGGAAAGGATACATATCGTGGAACCGTGCTGAATTCACTTAGTACAGGATTCTTGATCTCCTCACTGATGTGGGTGAAAGAACATGAGCCGGAGAATTTTGAAAAGATCCGTTATGTAGTTTTCCCGAAAGATTATATCCGTTATAAGATGTGCGGAGAGATCGGAACGGACATGTCGGATGCGTCAAGTGGTGCAATATTCGATACAAAGAAGCGTGACTGGGCATGGGGGCTGATAGAGAAACTTCAGATGCCAAAAGAAATCTTCCCGGAATGTCATGAAGCATACGAAGCAGCGGGAACAGTTAATAAAGAATGTGCAGAACAGACCGGATTAAAAGAAGGAATCAAGATCGCTTATGGCGGTGGCGATACTCTGATGCAGGGCGTGGGTAACGGAATTATCCGGCCGGGCGTACTTGCAGCGAACATCGGAACGTCCTGTCAGATCTCGGGAGGATTTAACGAACCATTATATGATGAAAAATTCCGGACCAATACATTCTGTCATGTGAAAGAAGACTTATGGATGCTGATGGGAGCACACTTAAGCGGCGGTGTTGCGCTGAAGTGGCTGATGAACAACATTCTGGAGATGGGATCTTATGATGAGATGACCTCACTTGCGGCGTCTGTACCAGCAGGAAGCGAGGGACTGGTATTCCTTCCGTATCTGAGTGGCGAGAGAACGCCATATAATGATCCGAATGCAAAAGGCATTTACTTTGGAATGACACTGAAACATGAAAGAGCGCATATGATCCGGAGCACGATGGAAGGAATTGTATTCGGACTTCGGACATCGATAGAAATATTTAAAGACCTCGGAATTGAATATCACAAAATTATAGCATCCGGTGGAGGAGCAAGAGGAAAGCTTTTTCTGGAGATGCAGGCAGATATCTTCGATTGCGAGATCTATACAAATCAGGGAAATGAACAGGCATGCATCGGAGCTGCGATAACAGCAGCAATTGCGGCCGGAGAATTCGGAAACTATGAGGAAGCCTGCGATAAACTGGTACATATGAAAGATACAATTGTAACACCAAACCATGAGAATCAGAAATACTATGAAGAACAGTTCGCGATATTCCGTGAGTTATATGGACATAACGCAGATCTGTTCAGGTTATAGTGAGACTATTAAGAAAGGACAGATGACAGATGAAGATATTTCAGAAAGGATTCAATTACTCCCAGGACGGAGATGGAAACAGACTGGTATATCATATGCAAGGCTGTAATCTGAAGTGTCCATGGTGTGCGAACCCGGAGGGGATGCAGTGTAAAGGAACGATCGTATCAGATCCGGAGTGGATTTTGGAAAGCATCTGTCCGCATGGAGCGATCAGTGGAACAAAAGTAGACAGGACCATCTGTGTAGGATGTAAAAATCATGAGTGCATCACAGAACATGATACAAAGGGGATGTATCTGTCTTACCAGAATTATACGGTTGACGAGATCGTAGAAGAAGTCTTGAATAACGAAATGATGTATTACGATGGCGGCGGAGTTACATTTACCGGAGGGGAAGTAACAATGCAGTTTGAAGAACTTCTTGAGTCATTGAAAAAACTGAAAGAACATAGAATCAATACAGCAATTGAGACAAATGGAACGCATGTAAGGACAGAAGAATTGTTCCCATATGTTGATCAGCTGATTATGGACTGTAAGTTATGTGATCCGGTAAAACATCAGAAATACACAGGCGGTGCGAATGAAGAGATTATGAAAAATATCAGGAAAGCAGCAAAAGAGCATCCGTATTTTCATGTAAGAGTTCCGTTGATCGGTGGCGTGAACAATGCAACGGAAGATCTGGAAGCATTTGTCCGCTTTTTTAAAGAAATCAATGGAGACAATGTAACATTTGAAGTGCTTTCTTATCACGAATTCGGTAAGAAAAAATGGGAAGAGTGTGGATGGAAATACCGCATGACCAAAGATGCGTACGTAGATCAGGAACTGGTAAAACAGTTCCGTCAGATGATCAAAGATGCGGGACTTAAATATAAGAAAACCTAAAGGCAAAAGAAAGGTTTTCGGTAAAAACTTCAAAAAGGAGGAGAAGCAGGATATGAAGATCGAAAGTATTTTAAACGCACAGGAAATTACAGAACTGGCAAAAGAAAGATTCAAAGAAGAAAGGGCAACCGATCACCTGGAAGGATGGTTTCTTGCAAAAGAGATCATGAGAGAGTGCGATGAGAAGTTCAAAGAAGATGTTGATAGTATCCGTATCTCAAAGACACTGGTAGAAATTGCAAAGAGAATTCCACTGTGGCTCAGTGATTATCATATTTTTGCGGGAACACAGGACGATGCATTTGCAAGATCTTATGCACTGATCAATCCTGCATTTTCGGTAGATTCATTTACAGGATACTGCGATCCGGTTGCTGTATTTGGTGATATTGATCCAATTGGGGATATTACACGGGAAAGAATTGATGATCTGAAAAAATACAATGAAAATACAAAATTTGCACAGGCACTCTGTGCAGCTTATGATATTGCAGGCGACAAGACAAGCGAGGCAATCTTCTTTATCGAGCAGGTTACCGGACATCTGATCCCGGATATGCGAGGTGCATTAAAAGTCGGTGTGAAAGGATTAAAAGAGCAGATCAAAGTAAATAAAGCAAAAGAAACGGATGAAGATAAGAAGGTATATTTTGATGCTATGGATATTGCACTGGATGCAGCAGTGATCATTGCAAACAGATATGCGGATATGGCAGAAGAAAAAGCGAAAGGACTGGAAGCGAAAGATAAAGAGCGCTTTAAACTGATGGCTGCAACGCTTAGAAAAGTACCGGAGAACGGAGCAGAGAATCTGTATGAGGCAATTCAGTTATTTATCATTATGTGGCAGGTAATGTGCCTGGAGCAGACACCGAACCCATATGCTTTCTCTGTTGGAAATGCAGATCGTATCTTCGAACCTTACAGAAGCAAAGAAGATACAGGCAGAGACATGACAGCTGCATTATTAAAGCACCTGCTTGTATTCTATAACGTAGCAGACAGAAGCTGGGCAATTTCACAGAACCTGATCATTGGCGGAAAGTCCAATACAGGAGAGGATATGACAAACCCAACTTCGTATGCGCTGTTAGATGCATATTATGACATGAACCTTCCACAGCCGATCCTGTCTGTGAAATTACATAAGAATACACCGGATAAATTATATGAAAGCCTTGGAAGATTTTTATTCACACCTGGATGCCTGACACCGTCTTTCTTTAACGATGATTCCGTATTTGAGTTCTTAAAAGAGAAGAATCATGTAGAACCACAGGATCTGGAAGACTACTCGGTAGCAGGATGTCAGGAGCCTCTAATCATGGGTAAAGATAATGGTAATACAACCAACAGCTGGCTTAATATGGCAAAAGTTCTGGAACTGTGCATAAATGATGGAAAATCAGAAATCTCAGGAAAGAAGTTTGGCAAGAGTTATGAAGAAAACGGATGTAAGAACGCACTGGAACTGCTTCAGAATATCCGCCCGATCTTCTATGAGAACCTGGAAGAATACGTAGACCAGATGGTAGAATGTGCCAATGCAGCCTCTGAAGCAATCTCTATCTTACAGGTACCATTTCTCTCAACTCTGATGGATGGAATAAAGACCGGCGTAGACACCAGAGATACAAAAACACAGGGAACAAAATATAACGGAAGCGGCTGTCTGATCCATGGACTGTCTGTAGTAGCAGATTCATTTGCGGCAATTGATACGCTGCTTGCAGAAAGACCGGAAGATGCAGAACGTATGGTAGAGGCACTTCGTGATAACTTTGAACATGATCCGGAGATGCGTCAGTATCTGATGAAAGCAAAGAAATATGGCAATAACATCGCATCTGTAGATAAGGATGCAGCGGAAATTGCAGGAAAAGTAAGTGACATGGTATGCTCTAAGAAGAATTATCTTGGCAATGCATTCCGTGCAGACTGGGCTTCACCGTCTACTCACCTCTTGTATGGCTACTGGGTAGGTGCAACACCGGACGGAAGACTTGCAAGAGAAGAGCTTGGATATGGTATCGACCCATTATACGGCGAAGCGCATCAGGGACTCGGATTCAGAATCATGTCTAACATGAAACTTCCATTTGATAAGATGAATGGCGGATGTGCATCTCACCTTGGAATTAATCCAAATTACTTCAAGAGTGAAACTATGGAAGGCAAAGGAATGGAATTCAAAGACAAGATCATGGCCCCGCTCTTCTTTAATCCTAAGAAGACAGACGGAATCTCTCCATTCTACCTGTATGTTAATGTAACCACACCGGAGATGCTAAGAAAAGTATTGGCGAATCCGAAGAAATATGCACCAAGCGGAGTATATATTATGAGAATTCATGGAACGTTTGTGAATTTCCTGGATCTGTCACCGGATATTCAGGAAGATATTATCAAACGTCTGGATATGGAGTCTACATCGATGTGATGTGGGAGTGCAATAGTAAATTGTGAAAATAGATAAAAAGAGAACTCTGTTTTTGGTGAAAAAAGAGAAAACAGAGTTCTTTGTTAAATGCGCTTGAATTTTTTGAAAAATAATATTATTTTTAATATATATTAAACCACATTTAAAAAGTGTTTTAAATAACGAAAGGAGATACAATTATGAGAACAATTCAGGCGAAGCCATTAACAGCAGATGCATTCAGACAGTACGGAACATTCTGGTCTGCAGTCGATGGAGAAGGATATGGATTGGGCGGAGGATTTTTTACATTTTATCCGGACCGGATTGCAGTGTCATCAGAGAAAAGGATAGGTTTTTCAACACTGAAAGTGAGTAAACCGGAGAAGTATATTGTAGAGGAA
>OFMH01001759.1_pt1 | contig 10859 bp, 8 predicted proteins | sample 1541761 | NCBI WGS metagenome assembly OFMH01 (sample SAMN04209249, study PRJEB22552) | human gut metagenome | biome: gut; material: feces | host: Homo sapiens | place: USA: Oklahoma
AAAAAGATTTTTGGAAACAGGAAGTCCAAATCAGCTGACGCTGGTACATTCCTGTGGTCAGAGTGACAGGGACAGAGGAATTCAACATTTTTCTCATGACGGAATGTTGAAATGCATTATCGGCGGCCACTGGGGACTTCAGCCAAGAATGATGAAGATGATCGCAGAAAATAAAATGCTGGCATATTGTCTTCCGCAGGGGCAGTTCGCACAGTTGTACCGGAGTATGGCAGGCGGAGAACCTGGAAAGATTACAAAAGTCGGACTTGGTACATTCATTGACCCGAGATTGGGCGGAGGAAAAATGAATGAGATTACACAGGATGCGCCGGATATTGTAGATGTTGTCAAAATTGACGGAGAAGAGTATATGCGATACAAGCCAATTCCGCTGGATTACTGTATTATCAGAGGAACTTATGTAGATGAAAATGGAAACCTGTCTACAGAAGAAGAGGCTATGCAGTTAGAAGTCCTGTCGGCTGTATTTGCCTGCAAAAAGTTCGGAGGAAAGGTAATTGCACAGGCAAAATACAAAGTGGCAGCAGGAAGTATCCATTGCAAAAAAGTAACGGTTCCGGGAATCTTTATTGATGCAGTAGTAATGTGTGATAATCCGGAAGAAGATCACAGACAGACGCATAGTTTTGCATATGATCCGGCATATTGTGGAAATATCAAGGTTCCGGTAGAAAATTCGGATGTATTACCGATGAATGTACGGAAGCTGATTGGCCGCAGAGCGTTGATGGAACTTACAAGAGATGATGTATTAAATGTAGGAACAGGTATTCCGAACGATGTAGTAGGTCCGATCCTTGCGGAAGAGGATGTACAGGAAGAGGTAACAATTACTGTTGAATCAGGAATATATGGCGGCATTCCTATGGGTGGTATTGATTTTGGAATAGCGAAGAATAATTTCGCATTGATAAGACATGATGATCAGTTTGATTATTATAACGGAGCTGGCGTGGATGTTACGTTCATGGGAGCAGGAGAAATTGATCCACAGGGCAATGTTAATGCAACAAGACTTGGAGTAAATCCGACCGGAGCAGGAGGATTTATAGATATTACAACAAATGCCAAACATGTTGTATTTTGTTCTACATTTACCGGAAAAGGCCTGGAGTGCTCATTTGAGGATGGAAAGTTACATATTAACAAAGAGGGTACCTTGATTAAGTTTGTAAATAAACTTCAGCAGATTTCTTATAATGGAGAAATCGCAAGGAAAAAAGGACAGAAAATGCATTATGTAACAGAAAGGGCAGTGTTTGAACTTCGTCAGGAAGGACTTGTATTGATTGAAATTGCACCAGGGATTGATCTGCAGACACAGGTTCTAGATTTAATGGAATATAAACCATTGATCAGTGAGAATCTGAAAGAAATGGATCCGGCAATTTTCAATACAGAAGGAGCTTTTGGATTAAAAAATTATTTATAAATATATAAAAAGAAAGGAAGATAAAAATGAAGAGATTAGAGAATAAAGTAGCAATTGTAACGGGTGCCGGCAGAGGGCTTGGAAAAGGAATCGCATTAAAACTTGCAGAAGAAGGAGCAAAAGTTGTTGTAGCAGATATGGCACCTTCCGATAATGCGGTAAAGGAAATCGAACAGGCAGGAGGAGAAGCAGCTTCATTCTGTGTAAATGTTGCAAAACAGGAAGAAGTAAAAGCTCTGGTAGAATTTGCAGTTGAAAAATATGGCACATTAGACATTATGGTCAACAATGCAGGAATTAACAGAGATGGAATGCTTCATAAGATGTCTGCAGAAAACTGGCAGACAGTTATTGATGTGGATCTTACGGGAGCATTTTATGGCACACAGGAAGCAATCAAATATATGAGACCGAAGGAAAGTGGAAGAATTATAAATATCTCTTCAGGAAGCTGGCTGGGCAATATTGGACAGGCGAATTATGCAGCGGCAAAAGCCGGAGTTGTAGGTCTTACAAAGACAGCAGCAAGAGAAAATGCAAGAAAAGGAATTACATGTAATGCAATCTGCCCAGGATTCATTGAGACTGATATGACTGTCAAACTGAAAGAAGTAAATGATGGAGCTGCATGGGAAAGTATGATCTCAAGAGTACCGATGGGATATGCCGGCAAACCTTCTGATGTGGGAAATCTGGTGGCATTCCTTGCATCTGATGAAGCAGCATATATTACATCTGAAGTAATTAACTGTGGCGGCGGAATGATCGTTTAAAAGAGAATAACTAGGTATAAGGAGGAAACAAAATGAGCGAATTAAAAGAAGTAGTAGTTGTCAGTGGTGTCAGACTTCCGGTAGGAAGTTATGGAGGAAGTCTGAAAAATACTCCTGCAATTGATATGGGAGCAATGGTTGTTAAAGAAGCTGTAAAAAGAGCCGGGATCGAGCCATCTGTGGTAGATGAAGTCATTATCGGACAGGTAGGAGAAGTTGCAGAAAATGGTTTTGTTGCAAGAGCAATCAGTCTTAAAGCAGGAATGCCGAAAGAAACGACAGCGTATTCTGTAAACAGACAGTGTGGTTCGGGATTACAGTCTATTGTCGAGGCAGTTATGGAAATTCAGACCGGTCAGGCAGATGTAGTCGTTGCCGGTGGAGCAGAAAATATTTCACAGCTTCCATATTATGTGAAAGATGCCCGCTGGGGAGCCAGAATGGGACACAAAGTCTTCGAAGATGGCGTAATTGACATTCTGACCTGGCCGCTGGATGGCAATCATAATGGTGTAACAGCCGAAAATGTAGCTGAAAAATATAATGTATCCCGTGAAGAACAGGATCAGTTTGCGCTGGAAAGTCACCAGAAAGCGTGCAAGGCGATTAAAGATGGAAAATTCAAAGATGAGATATTGCCGGTAGAATTAAAGGACAGAAAAGGAAATATCACTATATTTGATACAGACGAAGGTCCAAGAGAAGGACAGACACTGGAAAAACTTGCAAAATTGAAACCTTGCTTTGTAAAAGGCGGAACGGTGACAGCAGGTAACTCTTCTAGCTTAAATGATGGGGCAGCAGCAGTCGTTGTTATGTCAAAAGAAAAGGCAGAGGAACTTGGTGTAGTACCAAAACTGAAAATCGAAGGTTTTGCGGTTGCTGGTTTTGATGCAGAACTGATGGGATATTCTCCAAAATTTTCCAGTGAAAAGCTTGCAAAAAAACTGAATCTTGATCTGAAGAAAATTAATATGTTTGAAATTAATGAGGCATTTGCAAGTCAGGCTTATGCAGTAAGCAGGGATCTTGGACTAGATAAAGATAAAGTGAATATTTACGGAGGAGGTATCTCTATCGGACATCCGATTGGAGCAACTGGTGCAGTTCTTACTGTAAAAGTTATGTATGAGCTGATGCGTACAGATAAAAAAGATGCGATGATCAGTATGTGTATAGGTGGAGGACAGGGAATTTCCATGTACTTTACAAAATGTAATTAATCTATCAGGAATGGAATGAATATGGAAAAGTCGGTAAATGAATCAAAAGCAGAACAGGTTTTCATTGTAAGAGCACCACATATTAATGGATATGGAAGACTGTTTGGCGGACAATTAATGCAATGGATTGACGAACTTGCGGGAATTGTCTGCAGAAGACATTCTGAAATGGGAGTTACTACGGCTGCGATAGACAACCTTAATTTTAAAGATGCGGCATATCAGAACGATATGATTGTACTAAAGGGAAAATTAACCTACATTGGAAAGACCTCAATGGAGGTGAGAGTAGATACATTTATTGAAAATTCGAAGGGGATGCGCAGGTGTATTAATCGTGCCTATGTAGTAATGGTGGCAATTGACCATAATGGGAAACCGATGGAAGTTCCAAGATTAAAATTAGAAACAGAAAATGAAAGAATAGAATGGAATGGCGGGAAAAAACGTTATCAGTTGAGAAAAAGCAGGAGAAAAGAAGGATATTGATAAAGTCCGAAATATTAGTTTGTTCTTTCTTTTACTGTCAAAGACAGAATCATAAGTCAGTGGGGATGGAGAAAAATGCTTTCTCTGTCCCCGTTGATTTTGTTACTTTTGATCCGGAAGGGACAACAAAAAAGCCAAAAACCCCGTCCCCGTGGCTAAAAAAGATCCAACATATTATCCAGATATATATGCTCTCTCACATGAATCTGATATTCCGGCTTCGTCATATAATAAAGCAGAAATTCAAGAATCAGCGCACTTCCAAGCCCGCGTCCTTCAATCTTAAAATTAGAAAATCCCATGGGCATGTAAATATTCTGTATATCATCCACACTGATGAATCCGGGATTTTCCATTGCCTTGGAAAAGCGGTAACCGTTACCGCCATCCGGCGAAGCACAGTGAAACTCCGGGGCAGGATTTCCGAGATTCTTCCGGCTGACGGATTCATAACAAGTCTTTCTGTCCTTACAGCCGAACCAGCAGCATTCATTGCATAAGAATTCTACTTTATCTTTCTGGTGCTGAGACATCAGTTCTAATTTATCGAATACTTTGTTTAACCGGAAGTCCGGTACAATATAACGGAAATCTTCTCGATTTATTTCAGTTAAAAAATCCTGAAAATCTGTCAGAACTTTTGTGGTTGAAGAGATAAGGTAGAGATCAGGATAATTTTTTTGTAAATAGTTTAATAAAAGCTCGGAGTGCACGATCACGCCATTCTGGAGTTGGTGTGTATGTGGTGAATTATCAGCATCAGAGGCGTGTTCGAACATTTTACAAAGTTCGTTACATTTCTTATCTGTAAGATGTTCTTCCCGTAGCAACGAATTACTGAACGTCAGCCGGGCCGAAATGCCGTATTCCCGCACCAGATCAAGCACGTCTTCCGGATCAGAATATCCAAATGAAGTACGCCCGCCGCCCCAGATACAATCCGAAGGAGCGCCATAGATCGAGCCAATCTCACACCAGTCGTAAAAGTATTCCCTGTGCTTTCGGAATAATGGAAGGAATATGCTGTACAATTCGTAAAATTCAAACAGGCCTGGGAGGTGGTAAAAGGCAGTAGGATTATTATTTTGAATATTTGCTGTAGTTGCTGTATTCATGTGGTTACCTCTGGAAAATTTTCTATGGTTAATGATAACACATTATCCCGGCAGTGAACACGTATATTTCTGCATATGATACACCACATATACTGCGATCACAAGTTCCGTAAGCGGCATTGCGGACCACAGACTTCCGGGCAGGCAATGTCCTTATAGCATATTTTTAATTTATGTCAAGGTTTTACATGCATTTCACTTGCATTATCCACATACATGTGTATAATAAAGTTTGTTCGGTATTTTTGAAAAAAAAGTATAGTAATAGAAAACTTTTGAAAATATGGAGGTGAAAATGTGGATATCGGAAAGAAGCTGAGAGAGCTTAGAAAGCAGAATGATCTGACATTGGAAGATCTGGCTTCGCGCAGTGAGCTTACGAAAGGATTTCTGTCGCAGGTGGAGCGTAACCTGACGGCACCGAGTATTGCGACACTGGAGGACATTCTGGAAGCACTTGGAAGTAATCTGTCGGAATTCTTTCACGAAGAGGAAGAAAAGCAGATCGTGTTCGGAACAGATGATTTCTTCGTTGATGAGAAAGAAGATTACCAGGTGGAATGGATTATTCCGAATGCGCAGAAGAACCAGATGGAGCCGATTCTTATGACACTCTATCCGCATAAAAAGAGTCATATCCAGACGTCGTATACGGGCGAGGAATTTGGCTATGTACTGAAGGGAAATATTACGATTATGCGCGGCGGTAAAAAATATAAAGTGAAGGCGCATGAGACGTTTTATATGGATGGTGCGAAGAGTCATTATCTTTATAATCACGGGAATAGCCCGGCAAAGATATTGTGGATCACGACACCGCCAATCTTTTAAAAATAAACCAGAGGGGACAGTAAAAAAGCCGGAAAACCCGTCCCCATGGAAAGGAGAACCATGGAAGAGAAAAAACTAATCGAATTTCGCAATATTGTGAAAAGCTTTGATTCGCAGGTTGTGTTAAAAGGGATCAACCTGGACATATATGAAAATGAATTCGTAACCCTGCTTGGACCAAGCGGATGTGGTAAGACTACACTGCTCCGAATCCTTGGAGGATTTCTGGATGCGGATGAAGGAAAGGTGATCTTTGACAATGAAGATATCACCGGAAAACCACCGTATGAAAGAGAACTGAATACCGTATTCCAGAAATATGCATTATTCCCACATCTGAGCGTATATGAAAATATCGCATTTGGATTAAAGCTTAAAAAAATGAGTAAAGATATTATTGAACAGAAGGTTATGAAAATGCTGAAACTGATCGGTCTGGAAGGCTATGAGGATAAGAATACGACCTTACTTTCCGGTGGTCAGCAGCAGCGTGTGGCAATCGCGAGAGCACTGGTCAATGAGCCGAAGGTACTGCTTCTGGATGAGCCGCTGGCAGCGCTGGACTTAAAGCTTCGGAAGGAAATGCAGTATGAACTGAAGCGCATCCAACAAGAGGTCGGCATCACATTTATCTTCGTAACACACGATCAGGAAGAGGCACTTACGATGTCGGATAAGATCGTCGTTATGCAGAAAGGTGAGATCCTTCAGATCGGAACCCCGCAGGAGATTTACAATGAGCCGACAAACCGTTTCGTTGCAAACTTCATCGGAGAGAGTAATATCATTTCCGGAAGAATGATTGAGGATTACAAAGTTCGTTTTGATGATATCACGTTCGACTGTGTGGATCAGGGCTTTAAGGAAAATGAGCCGGTGGATGTCGTGATCCGTCCGGAAGACATCGATATCGTAGATGTAAAAGACGGCAAGATGACAGGTGAGGTATTAAGTGTTCTGTTCAAGGGTGTGCACTATGAGATCATGGTGGAGACGGTTCCCGGAACTAGTGTTACGGTCAACATGCGTGTCATCCGTAATCACGATGTGACCAGCGAAGACGGAAGCGAGAAGATCAGTGCCAACAACTTCTATGTAGATCTGGAAGATGTGGAGAATCTGGATGATAAGGAAATTGTCGCACTGTCGAATGCACAGGCATGGGAGACGGAAAGTGATGAGTACATTTCCATTGCAAATATTGAATATGAACTGGAAGCAAAAGAAGGCCAGTATCCGGTAACATTCAGCACAGCAAACGGAACCAGCATTGAGAGGACCATCTTTGTAGTTAACCAGCCGTTCGTTAAGAATGAGAAGGCAAATGAAGGTGTTATGGCATTCAACTTCTTCAAGACGGTAGATGAGATTACAGAATCCCAGGCATTGGATACGGATCTTAAGACATGGGCAAATGCACAGGGATGGAAACTGACGGATGAAGACCAGAGCGTGGACATCAGTGTAGACTATGATTTTGATCCGGAAGAAGTAACAGAAGGCGTGTATGAGATTACATTTTCCACTACGGGACGTGAGTTCAAGATCCATACAACGGATTATTCGGAGGAAGGACAGGAGGTCGGCCTGACATTCTTCCCGGAAGATATCCATGTTATGCCGAAGGTGGTATTCTAAGATGAAGAAATTTTCACAGTTAGCATTTCCGTACATTGTGTGGGCGGTACTGATGCTGGTGTTCCCGATGGTTCTGATCGCACTTTATTCAGTGACAGACCAGGGAAATACCATTCTGTCGTTCACATTTACACTGGAACATTATGCCAAATTTTTTACCGACCCGGATTTCTTATTAATCCTTTGGCGTTCCATTGTGATTGCGGTAAAGACAACCGTGATCTGCCTGTTGCTGGGTTATCCGATCGCATATTATATTGCGCGCAGTGAGCAGAAAAAGCAGAATGCGCTGATTCTTGTGATCACGATCCCGATGTGGATCAACATGCTGGTAAGAACATATGCATGGATCGGACTCTTAAGTGACGGCGGCCTGATCCAGAGAATCTTACAACTGGTGGGATTGGGAAAGGGGTCTCTTCTTTATACAGAAGAGGCAGTGCTTTTGGGAATGGTATATAACTTTCTGCCATTTATGATCCTGCAGATCCAGACGTCACTTAGTAAGATGGACAATTCCTTGCTGGAAGCGAGTGCAGACCTTGGGGCAAGCCCGGCGCAGACATTTAAGCGTGTGACACTGCCGCTTTCCGTGCCGGGAATTATCAACGGGATTACGCTGGTATTTCTTCCGGCAGTCAGTTCTTTCTTCATACCGAAGCTGCTCGGCGGCGGTCAATATTTCCTCATCGGAAATATGATCGAGAACCAGTTCATTACGGTTGGAGAGTGGAACTTCGGAAGTGCCATTTCCATGATCATGGCGGTCATCATGATGGTACTTATGATGGTTGTCCGTAAGATCGAGATTCGTAACCAGGGCGGAAAGGGGGTATAATCGTTATGAATAATAAGGGAAAACGTCCGATAGGGAAGATCCTTATGATACTGGCGGTTGTGTTCTTCTATCTTCCGATCCTGTACATGATCATATTCTCATTTAACGATGGGAAATCACTGACGAGTTTTACAGGATTTTCACTCCGCTGGTACAAACATATGCTGGATTCATCAGATATGATGGATGCACTGTCGACAACATTCAGTATTGCATTGCTTGCGACCTTTATTTCAACGGTAACAGGAACAATTGCAGCAATCGGTATCAGTAAATCAAAGAAGATTGTGCGTGACCTGATGGAGCAGATCAACAACCTTCCGATCATGAATCCGGAGATTGTAACAGCAATCGGATTTATGTTATTATTTATTACATTTCATGTGGAAAAAGGTTATGTAACGATGCTTCTGGCACATATTGCATTCTGTATTCCGTATGTTATGTTATCGGTCATGCCAAAGATCAAATCGCTGGATCCGAACCTTGCCGATGCGGCAATGGATCTGGGGGCAACACCGTGGCAGGCACTGACGAAAGTTGTTGTGCCGCAGATCACGCCGGGAATCGTAGCCGGTGCATTGATCGCATTTACCATGTCAGTGGATGATTTCATTATCTCTTACTTCGTAACCGGACGTGGTGTGAAGAACTTAAGTATCATGGTGTATACGATGAGTAAACGTGTCAACCCGAGTATCAATGCAATCTCGACACTGGTGGTTGTGATCATCACGATCGTACTTGTGATCATCAATGCTGCACCGGCACTTTTTGCAAAACGTGCGAAGAGAAACAGCATCGGCAGACGGAATGTACTGGTACCGGCAGTTGCGGTTGTGTGTGTACTGGCGATCGTAGCCGGAGTTGTGACATATAATAACAAGAAAGAGCCATTGCCATTCGAGGGTCAGACGCTTCGTATCTACAACTGGGGCGAGTATGTAGGTGAACATATTATCCAGGATTTCCAGAAAGAGACAGGGGCAACGGTACTTCTTGAAAATTTTGATTCGAATGAACAGATGTATATTAAGGTTGCAAATGGAGAAGCTTACGACATTATTGTACCAAGTGATTATATGATCCAGAGACTCATTTCCGAAGGATATTTACAGAAATTAGATAAGTCGAAACTGAACTGTATGGATAAATTATATGATGCGGTCAAAGGACTTCCGTATGATCCGGAGAATGAATATTCTGTTCCGTATTTCTGGGGAACAGTCGGAATCGTGTACGATAAGACAAAAGTCGACATCAAAGACCTGGAAAAAGAAGGCTATAACATTTTCTTGGATCAGAAATACAAAGGGGACATCTACCTGTATGACTCAGAGAGAGATTCCTTTATGATGGCGTTGAAGGCATTGGGATATTCGATGAATACGTCTGACGAAAGCCAGATCCAGGAAGCGTATAACTGGCTGGTTCAATGTGTACAGACCATGAAGCCGGAGATCGTTACCGATGAGATCATTGATAACATGGCACAGGGAAGGAAGGCACTCGGTCTGATCTATTCCGGCGATGCGACATATGTAATCAATGAGAATGAGAACATGGGATACTACATGCCGGAAGGCGGAACCAACCAGTGGTCCGACGCCATGGTCATTCCGAAGAATGCGAAGAATCCGGAACTTGCACATGCATTTATCAATTATGCAAGTGATTATGACGGAGCTTATGACAATTCAAGTTATGTAGGTTATACATCGGCGAATAAGAAGGTTATGAAAGATCTGTATGGCAAGGGCGGAGAGTTCGAAGGAATTGATGCATATATACCAAGAACAGATAATAAGAATGATGAAGTCTTTGAGTATAATGAGGAGACGAAAAAAGAGATTAGTAATCTTTGGAGTAAGGTGAAGATTGCGGCTAGTAATACGAATTAAGGGGCCAATGGGCCAATGGGGACGGGGAAAATGGAATTTTCCCCGTCCCTGTTTCTATTTAAACATATACTTCTGGATCACATCAAACGACGCCGGCCCAACATCCAGAACCGCCTTATGAAACCGCATCTGCGTAAAGTTATCACCCCACTTATTCACCGCATTTTTCTCGTCTTCCAGCATTTCTGCATAAGTCTTCGAATTGTCGCATGCCTGGAACAGACTTCCGGCGGTTAACAAAGAGAGAAATAAAAATACAAGTTTCTTCATTATCTGTTATTTAGCTATATTCCGCACAAATGTATCTCAAAATCATTAAAAGTTGAAAGGGGGAAGTTGAAAGTTCGTATCTTTTAACCTTTCCATATTCACTTTTAACCTTCCATCTTTAGCTTTTTGCTGTTAGCAAAGGTTTATACTTCTCAAGCGCTTTCTCAAAGACCGCTTTTGCCTCTTCTATCGTTCCGAAAAACTCACCGCCCGAAGCGTTCAAATGTCCGCCACCGTTGAAAAATTCAGCGGCTAACTGATTACATGGAAAGGTTCCTACCGAACGAAGGGAGATTTTAATCATCGGCTTCTCTGTATCATCCCGCAA
>OFMH01001775.1_pt1 | contig 10801 bp, 10 predicted proteins | sample 1541761 | NCBI WGS metagenome assembly OFMH01 (sample SAMN04209249, study PRJEB22552) | human gut metagenome | biome: gut; material: feces | host: Homo sapiens | place: USA: Oklahoma
AGCCACAGTGTCGATGTAAGCGCTAAGACATTGAAAAAGCAAAGTCTGAGCGAGATGATTATTTATTCAGAAAGGGGAAATGATCTATGAGGACATGGAATGACTATAAAGGACACGTTAAAACAACCAGTCCGCAGGGAAAAGCATATGTGGAAGAAATGGAAACCGTGGCAGCTATTATCTCTGCTGTGATTGAACAGCGCAACGCTTTAGGATATTCTCAAAGGGAACTTGCTGATATGTGTCATATGCCGCAGTCCTCTATTGCAAGAATTGAGTCCTGCAAAACCGTTCCCAACCTTGAAACTCTGGTAAAGATTATGAAACCGCTTGGCTTGACTTTAACTGCACAAACAGTTTGATTTTCACTTAGTACTCATACAAATAAAACCGTCTTCCACATAATTGTGTGTGGAAGACGGTTTTTTTCTTTATCCTGTTTTACCCATTCAGCACCTGTCTCATCCGGCAGAGATCCAGTCCGTTGACCACGCCGTCCGGATGCAGGTCAGCCTGTGCCGCCTGCGCCTGGGTCAGCGTCTCGCTGCCGAGCAGATGCCGAAGCAGCAGCACCATGTCGCCCATGGTGACGCTGCCGTCCAGGTTCACATCGCCCTTTGTCTCAGTCTCCCCGGTCTCCGGCACCATCCAGGCATCGGCATCCACGATCAGACACAGCATTTTGATGGTGTCTCCGAAGTAGACGTCGTCCCCGTAATTCACCACGCAGTCCCGGAGCTGTTCGTTCCAGTCTGCATCCTCGCTGTACTTCGCCGCCACCAGGAACGGTGCGGTGAAACAGAGGTCGTTATAGTCTGCGGTGGGCTTTCCCTCCAGCGTATAGCCTGCCATGATCTCCCACGGGTCGCCGCCGGTCTGTTTCTGAATGAACCGGTTCAGCGCATCCACGCACTTTCTCGCCGCCGGATTGTTCTCCGCATCCATGCCGATGCGCCACGGGATACGGCAGCTGTTATAGCCGTACTGTCCGTCGGTCACATCCTCCAGATAGTTTTCCGGCGCCGGCTGGTAACCGCCTTTGCCGTCGGGAATGAGAAAGTCCGGGAGCAGTCCCGTGCCGTATTTGTCCACCATGCTGTCAATGATGGCGTTGGTGCTGTCATAGACTTTTGTCCAGCGGTCGTCCCCGGAGACCGCCGCAAACACCGGCAGATACTGCAGGATAAAGTCGGATGCCCGGGTCGCACCGTAGTATTTGCTGTCGGAGCTCTCCCCATAAGTCCAGTCGCCCAGGCTCAGCGTCCAGGTCTCCTGGTTCACTTCATAGGTCATGATATCCCCGATCACAGCCTTTCCCATGGCGGCGTAGTCGTAGCTGCCGCCGCTGCCCCAAACCTTGTCCGCCAGGAGCAGGGCATAGGCGATGTCCATGTCTCCGTCCGTAGCAGAGTCTGCGCCGTCCGTCTCCGTCAGAGACTTTCCGTTGTCGCTCTGCTGCCACGCCATCAGATGCAATCCGATCTCGCTGGGGTGCGCCTGGTAATACCGCACCATGCCGTCAAAAATTGCTCTGGCATCCGGGTCATAGTCCGCCATGGAAACGGCGATCAGCATCCCGTAGCCGTGCGCCTCGGAAACTGTCACCGGCACAGGCTCGCCGCCGCTGTAGGTATCCTCGCTGTAGTACACATAGTACTGGGTCTCGTCTGTCACATAGGGATTCTGCCGCACATATTTCGACTTCCATTCCTGGTAGAATGCGGTCATGTCGGCTGTCTTGTCCGTAGTCTCCGCCGCTGCGCCCAGGGGTGCGGCAACGGAAACGGTCATCCCTGCCGCAAGGAGCAAAGCGGCGAAACGCTGTCTTTTTTTCATGTCGGTTCTCCTTTTCTGTCGTGGCTCAGAGATGCAGTGGAATGCCGCTGAGCGGTGTTTCTCCGCAGGCTTTTTCTGCGTCCTCCAGTGAGCCGTATCCATACGCACGGACGGTCTCCGCCATAGTCAGGCACGTGAGATTTTCACCGGACTGGTACAGGGATACCACCCATCTGCCGTAACCGTACAGGATCTCAAAGGGATACACGGAAAGCTCGCCCCGGAGATAGGTCTCATAGGAGGTCTGCGCCGGGGAATCTTCTGCCGTGTGAATGACTCTGGCACGGGATGCCAGATTGGGATACTGCGCCGCAAATTCCTCCATCCACGGGATCTGAATGGCGATGACCGCCTCCCGGAGCTGGACAAATTCCGGCGAAAGCGCCGGAAGCTGGTCTGCAAAGGCGGCATATTCTGCCGGGTCTGTGCTTTCCATCATCCGGGCATATTTTTCCATAATGAGATTGCGTCCGGCATCTGCCGCCGCCTGGAATGCCGCAAGCCACTGCTCCAGCAGTTCCTCTTCCCAGGGCAGATACTGGCTGCGGCGCATGATGGAAAAGGTCTCCCAGTCGTCCTGGCAGGCAGCCCGTCCGCCGATGCCCTGCACCTTGTCAAATGTGCGGAATTCCAATTCCGTCAGACGCTCTACTGTGGCTTTGTGCCTTTCCAGCGCCTGTGCCTGCGCCGCCAGCGCTTTGGCGTTTTCCGCCAGGAATGCGCCGGTATTCTCTTGGGGTCTTGTCTCCATGTCTGCGGTCTCCTTTCTGATGCAGCTGCAAATGGATTCGATGTACTGGCTGCCGTCCTCTGCCGGAGACAGGCACAGCAGCTGCCGAATCTCCTGTGCCAGTTTCTCGCTGCCGGGCAGTTCTCCGGTACTGCGCAGCAGCCATTTTTCATAGGGCGCATATCTGCCGCAGAGCAGGTGTTTTGCCTGCATGGCGGCTTTGCAGAACTCTGCCAGATACAGCTGTGCCGTGGGAATATCGCCCCGGCTGCGCATCCGGGAATAGTTATACTGTCCGCACTGCGCCATGCGTCCCAGCGCCTGTGCCAGCCGCCGCAGCCGCACCTCTTCCGGATAGCCCAGCGCCAGCCTGCGGCGCACGCCGGAAAATGCTCCGGCATCGTCCCGGAACACAGCGCCGCTGCACGCCGCCGCCAGCATTCCGTCCCCGACGGCAAGCCATTCCTGTTCCGTCCACGGCACGCCGGGCGTTCCCAGCAGCCGCCGGAAAAAGGCACTCTGCCGGCACACGCCCACTCTGCCGTCTGCCTCGGGCATTTCCGTCCGGGTGATACCGTAATAGCTTTTAGGCAGGGCGGCATAGGCGCTTTGCAGCCGCTGAACTGTCTCTTCCGGGAGATCGTCCGGCACCCAGATACAGAACCCTGCGCCGAAGTCGTGGTCACGGGACAGGGCATCGTCATAGCCCAGGCACTCCGAGCCTTCGCCGGCGAGTCCCACCGCCAGCCGGGGCAGAATGTCCCCGAAATTTCGTTCCAGCATGGGTGCGCCGAAAGCGTCATAGTACTTCCGGCAGAGTTCCAGCCCAGAAAACGCCGGACGGCTGCCGCTCAGTCTGGCATAGGTCTGGGTCAGATTGTCGGAGACGATATCATAAAAGTTGTTGCGCCCCATGTGCAGTTCGATTTCCGGCAGGGCTTTTTCGTAGGCATCCGCCGCCAGTTCAAACTTTCCTTGCTGGTAATACGCATCGCCGAACCCGGCGAGGACGGCGCTGTAGTGAAAATCCGAGGGCGTTTTTCCGGCAAGGATGCGGTTCGCCTGCTCCAGGTAAGAGAGCGCCTCTTCGGTCCGGTGCAGCCGAAGCAGGGACACCGCCAGATTCGCCGCAGAGATGCCAGTTCGGGTGGGATCGGGGTCATTCTGCACCAGTTCCAGCGCCCGGCGCAGACAGCTGCACGCCCGTTCCCATTGTTCCGTCTCCTGGCAGAGCAGCGCCAGGTTGTTCCAGAGGCTGGCAACTCTGCCGTCTGTGGGCGGCAGCAAAGCGTCGTAAAGCTGCTGCACAGTCTCAAAGGCGGCAAAGGCATCCTGGTACTTCCCGGCAGCACGATAGGCGTTGGCGCAGTTCAGCAGGGTGGTGGCGTAGGAAATGCTGTGGGTGTCCCCGGCGTTTTCGAACAGGGCACGGGCTTTGGCGGCGGTGCCCAGCGCCTGGGGAAACTTGCCGCAGTCCCGGTAAAACCCGATCTGCTCGTTGCGCAGGAGCTTTTCGCTTTCCATGTCCTGCTCTGCCTGCGCCTGGGCGATGGCTTGGGTAAGGCAGACCTCTGCCTCGTCCAGTTTGCACTGGTGCAGCAGGGTGTCCAGACGGGAAAGGGTTTCCTGTATTTGCATGGGCGGTCTCCTTTCTTCGGATATAACAAAGTGAACAGAGGGCAGAGTGTCCAGTGTTCACTTGAGGTTGGGTATTTTTGTTTGGAAAATCCAATATAAGCCTCCTCTCCTAGAGGAGGTGGCAAGCCGCAGGCTTGACGGGGGAGTCTCGGACAGCCCGGGCGAACAATGTTCGCCCCTACGGTATATGTAATGTTACAATAGCGAAAAGCAGTGTCAGCCGGCGTTTATGCCTCTTCCGGCAGGATGGTGAAGAAATGCTGTGCCAGGTGGTAGATCGCACCGCTGGGCAGTTCGGTGTAGCCGGTCTTTTCTGCCGGCATATCCAGATTCGGCGCATCGATCATTGCGGTCATCGGCTCCGGGCAGAAGTAGTGTTTTTCGCCACGGTCATTCCACAGAATCCAGAAGTGGTAGCCGTCCGATACCTCATAGCCGATACCCTTTTTGCTGACGATGTCAGTCATCAGTACGCCACGGAACGGCTTTCCACGGTAACTCAGCTTGCCGGCGGTGTACATATCGTTATCCACAATGCGCTTTACCGGGCAGGTCGTGCCGTTCAGATAAGCCTTATCATAGTCGCTCAGCGGCAGGATCTCGCCGGTGGGCAGACAGCGTTCGTTCAGCGTCCACTTCTCCACAACCGGCGCCTGGATGCGGATATCCTCTTCCTTTGCGCCGTCTACGAACGGTGCGGAAATGGTGGTGTGGGTCGCTACGGAAATGGGCAGCTGTTTCTGAGACTGGTTAATGATGGAAAACTTGTATTCCAGACCGTATTCACTCAGCACAAAGAAAAACTCTGCGGTGAACGGCAGGGGCATATACTGGAAGAACGGGTCGCTTTCGTTGTACATATAAGCAGTCCGCAGCCATGCGCCCTCTTCGTTGGCAGAGTATGCCACTACGGTGTGTTCCCGCTTGTGCAGGAATCCGTGAATGTGGTTGTGGAACGGCGCAGCCTCGTTGACCGGCAGCTGGTAAGTCGCATCAGAGGTTTTCAGCACACCGTCTGCAAAACGGTTCGGCAGATACAGGGTGGGCAGTCCCCAGACTTCGGCAGACTGCTTGATGTCCTCCGGGGTGTTGTTCTCGTCCCAGCGGAAAAATTCCACGCCGTGTGCGTCATCGTGGAGACGCAGCACGTTGGAGCCGATGCCCGGAGCGATCAGTGCGGTATAGCCTCCGGCGCAGAGCTGGATGCACTCCATGCCCTTCCAGTTGATCTTGGTTGCGGTATTCTTCATAATGGTTTGATCCTTTCCTATGATTTTCCACAGATGTGGAGAAATGTATTCATTTTTCGGCATTCTGACGAACTGTGCCGCTGAGAATGCGCATCTCTTTGTTATTATAGCATACTTTTCGTGGCTTGTCTATAGAAACAGAGAAAAATATTGAGATTTTCGGGCACCCCCCTTGACAAACCTGCTGCGGTGTATTATAATAAAATAGAAAGAGAGCCTACCAAGCAAGCGGTATGCTCCCACTGTTTTGGTTAAGGAAATAACCGCCACAAAGTAGCGAGCTGTGGGCGGTTATTTCTTTTTCTTTTCATGGTGATGCTGGTTACTATGTTTATGATTATAGTAAATGTAAGCGATCAAATTTGCCAGACTCAGCAGAACACTACAGATCTTTAGCAAATCACCAAAGGTGACATATTGATCCATCATACCGATCACCTCCCATCTGCTGCAAATGCACAGTGGGAGCAGAAACAAACCGCCTACCGTTACGATAAGCCCTCAGACTCTCAGTATACCACACACACCGATATTTGTCAAATCACACAAGCACACGAAAAACCGCACTGCTGCCGGGATCGTTCCTGAAAGCAATGCGGTTCTTTTTGGTTTTCCGCTTACTGTCGATTTGTGCGATATTGCCTTTACTTATCCCCGTCAATATACTTCCAGCAGCCCTTGAGATAGACCAGACCGGAAATGATGGTCAGGATGGTGGAGATCCAGATGAGTCCGCCCAGGATCCACGTTCTCACGAAATCCGGCACAGCCAGACCGAAGTCATACGCCAGAGACAGATATGCCATAACGCCCACGATGGTCACCATGGTGAAAGCGGTTTTCAGCTTGCCCCAGATGCCGGCGGCGATGACAACGCCCTCTTCTGCAGCCAGCAGCCGCAGACCGGAGACCATAAACTCTCTGGCAATGATGATGACCAGCGGAATGGCAGACATCCGGAATTCTTTCAGTTCCACAAAAACGGTCAGCGCCGTGATGACCAGCACCTTATCCGCCAGGGGATCCAGGAATTTTCCGAAGTTGGTCACCAGCCCTCTGGCACGGGCGATCTTACCGTCCAGCATATCCGTGAGAGATGCCGCCGCAAAGATCACCAGCGCCCACAAAAAGTGGAGCGGAATGGCGTCCACATAGATCATCACCAGAAAAAAAGGTATGAGTATCACACGCATCAGCGTCAGTTTATTCGGCAGGTTCATCGGTTACCTCCTCTGCCAGCAGGTCGTAGTCCATGGTGTCGAAAACTTCAACGGTAATATACTGTCCCAGACGCAGGCGGCTGTCGCTCTTGATGAACACCTTGCCGTCAATATCCGGCGCATCGGCTGCGGTTCTGCCGAAGTAGCATCCGGCGTACTTGTCATAGCCCTCGACTACGGCGGTCATGCGCTTGCCCAGCTTTGCCGCATTCTTGGCGGCGCTGACTTCTGCCTGCTGTTCCATGATGATATCCGCACGGTGCGCCCGGACATCCTCGTCGATCTGATCTTCAAACTCGGCAGCCTTTGTGCCTTCCTCTTCGGAATAGGCGAAACAGCCCAGGTGATCGAACTGCATATCCTGAACGAAATCGCCCAGCCGGTTGAACTGTTCCTTGGTCTCGCCGGGGAATCCGGTGATAAGGGTGGTGCGCAGGGTGATATCCGGCACACGCTCCCGGATGTGGGCGATGGTTTTCCGCAGGGTCTCCTCATTGCCCGGACGGTGCATCCGGCGGAGGATCTCTCCGTCACAGTGCTGGATGGGCAGATCCAGATACGGCACCATGTGCGGCTCTTCCGCCAGCACATCCAGCAGCTCATCGGTGATGCGTTCCGGATAACAGTACAGCACACGCACCCAGCGGATGCCGTCGATGTGACACAGCTCCCGGAGCAGTTCCGGCAGTCTGGACTTGCCGTACAGGTCGCAGCCGTACCGGGTGGTATCCTGTGCAATTACCACCAGTTCTGTCACGTGATGCTCTGCCAGCCAGTGTGCCTCTTCCAGCACATCCTCCATGGGGACGCTGCGGTACGGGCCACGGATGGCAGGGATGGCGCAGTAGGTACAGTTGTTGGAACAGCCCTCGGCGATTTTCAGATAGGCGAAAAACGGCAGGGTGGTGATAATGCGGTCACCCTTCATTTCGGCATCGCTCTTCTTGCCGAAACGCACCACTCGCTCGCCGGCGAGAACGTGGTCGAGAATATCCACAATGTCCCGGTTGTCGCCGATGCCGATGACAGCATCTGCCTCTGTGAACAGCTCCGCCGCCTCTTCTTTATAGCGCTCGGTGAGACATCCGGTGAGGATGATCTTTTTCAGCGTGCCGTCTTTTTTCAGCGCACCCAGTTCCAGGATGGTCTCAATGGCTTCTTCTTTGGCGGACTGAATGAATCCGCAGGTGTTGACAATGGCAATTTCCGCCTCGCCGGGCTCTGTCACAAGCTGATAGCCGTGCGCACGCAGCTTTGCCAGCATACGCTCGGAATCTACCAGATTCTTGGAACATCCCAGAGAGACCATGCCCACACGAATTGGCATAGTTATTTTCCTCCATGCGATTGTTTTTTATGATATGTATAGCAGTTTTCGCCACATAAATCAATTTTCAAAAAATGAAGTTTGACAAGTGAGGCTCCCCTGAAAGGGCACCCGAAGGGCGTGCCTTGTGCTGAGCTGGCAGTGCGCAGCACTGACTGAGGGGTCTCCACTTATGCCGAAAACGCTATAAAAAGATTTTACGAAAAACCTCTCCACCGCCTAACGGCGGTCCCCCTCCCCTTTCAGGGGAGGCTGATTTTTACTGTGCTGCCGCTGTTTCCGTCGTAGTCTCTGCGGCAGGTGCCGTGGTCTCCGGCTCGGGAACATCCGGGTCGGGCGGCAGCTTATAGTTGGGCTTAGCCGGGTGCATATTGAACACGATCATGCCGTTTTCCATCTCCACGCCCCGGTAATAGGTCAGTTCGCTGAGTGTCACCAGCTGGTAGCCCTGCTGCACCAGAGACGGCACGATCTGCGCCACGGCATCTGCCGTTTCGCCGTAGATGTCGTGCATCAGCACCACGTCTCCGTCCTCGATGTTATTCAGCGCTGCACTAACGGTGCAGGCGGTGTTCCGGGTCTTCCAGTCCTTGGTGTCCACCGACCAGAACGCCAGCGGCTTTCCCACATGGCGGCGCACGTCATCGTTGAAGTCCCCGTAAGGCGGTCTCAGAAAATAGGGATAGCGCCCGATGGCTTTCAGAATGTTCTCGTCCGCCTGTTGTATCTGCTGCCGGAATGTGTCCGCATCCGCTTTCACCAGGTCAGCGTGATTCTGGGTATGGCTGCCGATCTCGCAGCCCATCCCCACGGCACGCTGCATCACAGCGCCTGTCTCCTCGTCGATGTTCTGCCCCACCACAAAAAAGGTAGCGTGAGCATTGTATGCGGAAAGGGTGTCCAGGATGCTGTTGGTATACTGTCCCGGACCATCGTCAAAGGTCAGCGCCACCATGGGCTTGTTTGGGTCGATATTGGCGCTTTCGTCAATAAACGGAGCGCAGAGTCCCGGCGCAGTCGTAGTTGTGGTTGTGGTCGTTGTTGTTATGGTGGTAGTTACGGTTGTAGTTGTCGTGACCGCAGCAGTGGTATTCGCCGTGGTCTCTGTGGTGGATATTGTTGTGTTGTCTGCCGCAGACGCCGCCGCCATGACCGCCTCATGGGTCTGTCTGGCATTGGCTGCCGGCGCATTGATCTTGGTGCAGGCGCCGCCCAGAACAAACAGGGCAGCCAGCACAGCACATTTCAGCATACGCTGTCTCTGACGCATTTTTTACACCTCCGTATCGGACAGCACTGCGCAAAATCCGTCTGACGGTTTTGCACGGTGTTGCCATAGGTATTTCTTTTTCCCCTATTCCTCTTCCAGCTGTTCCTCCAGGAATGCCCGGACAGCTGCGTTGATCTCACCGAACCGATAGCCCTGGCGCACCAGTGCCGCCTTGCCCTTTTCAATGGTGCGGCGGTCGTCCGGGTCGAGAAAATACTTCCGGTATTTTCCCTCCACCAGTTCCATCAGGATCTCGCCGGTGACTTCGTCCTCATACGGTTCCAGCGCCTCGGTGATATGCTCTTCCAGCAGTCCCCGGCGGCGCATCTCCTGAAACGCCCGGCGCATCCCGAACCGCTTTACGGCAACGTAATGATGCGCCAGCTGTTCCGCATAGGCACGGTCGTTGATCTGCCCGTATTTCGCCAGGCGATCCACCGTGGCGAAACACACCGCCTGGGGATACTTCGGCTCCAGCTTGCGGAACATTTCCTGATAGCTGTAGCCCCGGTTGTCCAGCAGAAAGCAGGCGTACTGGTATGCCTTCCGGGAAAGCTCTGCGGTCTGCACCTGTTCCCACTGCTGCGGTGTCAGCGTCATGCCCTTTCGGAGGCCGCACCGCTGCACCACGGAAACATGGAGAAAGAACAGCTCTCCCGAATCGTCCAGTTCGATCTTCCAGGTATTGCCCTTATGGGCGCTGAGTGTGGTAATGGTCATCTGCCGTCACCTTATGCCGGATCGAATTCCTCGAAGTCGTCCTCGGCACTGATGTCCAGGCTCTCGCCCTCTTCCAGAGAGTTAAACTCGCCGTCGCCCTCTACCTCAACGATATCGCCGGGTTCAGCGTCCTCTCCGCCGGCTGCCTTTGCCGCAGCCTCTTCCAGCTTGGACTTCTTCTTTTTCTTCTTGGACGTTGCCATCAGCTCGTCCTTATGTTCCATGATCTTGTCCTCGATCTCCTTCTGCTGACCCTTGGTGTCCCGCAGGTCAAAATATCGTGTCTGCATATCTCTTCGCCTCTATCTCTCTTCGCCGGAGATCTCCCCGGCCTTATTGCTTACTCTTTCTGCGTCTCCAAAGGGCTCCGCGGCGTCCCGGCAGGCTGCCGGAAGTGCAGCCCCTCCACGGCGCCGCTCTATCCGGGCCGCCGTACAGCTCTGTTTTATGGTTCCCCGCCGCCGTTCTTCAGCTTCTCCGCCTGGTCGGCGGTCACCAGCGCGTCGATGACCTCATTGAGGTCGCCATCCATGATAGTATCAATTTTGTATAAGGTCAAGCCAATTCTGTGGTCGGTCACACGGCCCTGGGGAAAGTTATAGGTCCGGATCCGCTCGTTCCGCATCCCGGTGCCCACCTGGCTGCGGCGCTGGCCGGCCACGGCCTGCTCCTGCTCCTGGCGGGCCAGCTGATACAGCCGGGCCCGGAGGATGGCCAGGGCCCGGTCCTTGTTCTTGTACTGGCTGCGCTCGTCCTGGCACTCCACCACCGTGCCGGTGGGCAGGTGGGTCACCCGAATGGCCGACTCGG
>OFMH01001778.1_pt1 | contig 10780 bp, 10 predicted proteins | sample 1541761 | NCBI WGS metagenome assembly OFMH01 (sample SAMN04209249, study PRJEB22552) | human gut metagenome | biome: gut; material: feces | host: Homo sapiens | place: USA: Oklahoma
GGTACCTGAGAACTGTAACATTCGCAGCCCTCATTGAAAATTTTGCTTCGCAAAAGGAGGGCTGCTCACACCTGAATCACTTTCTTACGCAGCAAAACAGCAAGTGTTTTACTGCTGAGCAATCCGTAGTGAGCATCTTCTTGTTCCGATGTGCCACAGTATAGCACTGCCGGAAAAATTTGGAAACAAAAAACGTTCGTCAAATTCTTTGTGATTCTGTGCTTTTTCGCGTGAATTTTTATTTTTCGTTCCTTCAGGGGACTGCTTTCGTGCCGGTTCGCGTGGTTTCGCTGGTTTTCGCCTGCCCGTTTCTCGATTTTTTCTTCTTGCTTTTTTTAGATTACAGGCGTTTTACCATTTCCTGCAGCAGGTTGACACAGTGGCGGGCTGCCTCGCTCTCAAAGGTCGGGTAGTCCATTGTTGCGCTGTCGTCTGCTTTGTCGGAGATGGCGCGGAGTACGACGTATGGAATCTTGTTCAGATAAGCGCCCTGCGCAATCGCAGCGCCCTCCATCTCGGCGCAGGAACCGTTGAATTCCTCGATCAGATGGTTTTTCACTTCTTTGCTGGAAATAAACTGGTCACCGCTGACCACGCGTCCGCGGAATACCTGGATTTCCGGATTGACTTTCTTGCAGACTTCCTCTGCCACCTCTGCGAGATGCTCGTCTGCCGGGAAGCTCAAAACGCCCATCTGCGGAATCTCGCCGAGCGGGTATCCGAAGATGCGCACATCCATGTCATGCTGAACAGCATCGGTCGAGATGACGATATCGCCGATGTTGATTTCATTCCGCAGGGAGCCTGCAATTCCGGTGTTGATGACACAGTCCACGCCGTAATCATCCACAAGAATCTGGGTGCAGATACCGGCATTTACTTTGCCGATTCCGCTACGCACAACAACCACTTCTTTTCCGTTCAGGTAACCGTGGTTGAACTCCATGGATGCTTTCGTGCGGATTGTAACATCCGTCATCATTTCCTTTAAGCTTGCAACTTCAACTTCCATTGCACCGATAATTCCAATTAACTTCATGTTTATGATATCCTCCAATAACTTTACATGTACTCCCCGATTCTTTCTGTTCTTGCTTTTATGAAATCATTTTTGTCAGCGGTCAGCCACTAAAGTAAGAACGGAAAACTCCGGGAGTCCATTTTCTTTTCCTTCTGGTTTCTTTGTAATTCCTGTTACAGTATACAATAAATTTTGGATCTGTGGTATCTTTTTTCTTTGCTGTTTTCGTAATCTATGATATAATAGCAGGAACCGAAGAATTATCGTGGCTGAAGTTCACGATAATGTTCTAATTTTTTATTCACAAAGGAGGATCTTATCGATGGAATATACAACAAAAGGTACCTGTTCCAGAAAAATTCTGTTTGAGGTAGAAGACGGTAAAGTACACAACGTACAGTTCGTAGGCGGATGCAACGGAAACACACAGGGTGTTGCAAGACTCGTTGAGGGCATGGACGTAAACGAAGCCATCTCCCGCATGAAAGGCATCGACTGCAACGGACGCGGAACATCATGTCCAGACCAGCTTGCAAAAGCACTGGAACAGGCTATCCAGAAATAACTTTTTTTACGCTTGCTCTTTTTTATTATAATAACTCCCTGGGGAATGCTCACCCCGGGGAGTTTGTAATTTATCCACTTCTGTTTTTTCTTTTCTTATGCAGCACAGCTTCCCTGCCGCCTGCTTTCTTCCAGTTTTTCTTCTATATTAATAGCACAGTCTTTCTTCCAGCCACCGGACTGCTTTATCTGTCCCATTTGTCGCAGAGACTGTTGATCTGATCGGCAAATTTCGAAAGGTCTTTGTTAGCACCACCTTTGTTTCTTGTAATGACGGTGAGCAGCCGCTGACCAGCCGCAACGAGACGATCGAAGACGGCATTTCCGCTGCTTCTCGTGCGCAGTGTTCCAGCGTTTGCCGTTGTTTCCTTCTGGATCGGAATGCCAACGGTTTTTTCGATGAATTCATTTTCTTTCAGGTCAAATACCGTGCCGGAGAACGGAGCCATCGCCGGGTAGCGGAATTCGTCCCACAGTTTTTCTGCAAAAATTTCCGTCACTTTATCTTCGCCGTGCGTTACGAAAACGCGGTCCGGTTTTGCCCGCAGACTGCCCGCCCATTTGAGCAGTCCTTCCTGATCTGCGTGGCCGCTCATGCCCGGGAACTGGATGATGTGCGCGTTCACATGAACCTCTTCCTGGAACAGTTTCACCTCCTTCGCGCCTCCGATCAGCGCCCGTCCCAGTGTACCGACGGCCTGATAGCCGACGAAGAGAACCGTACTCTCCTGCCGCCAGAGGTTGTGTTTCAGGTGATGCTTGATTCGTCCTGCATCGCACATGCCGCTCGCGGATATGATGACCTTCGGGGTTTCGTTGAAGTTGATGGCTTTCGACTCATCGGATGTGATCGAGAGCTTTAAGCCCGGAAACAGAATCGGGTTAATGCCCTGTGCAAGGAGCGCTGCAGCATCGGAATCGTAACACTCTTTCTGGTGATCGCGGAAAATATTGGTTGCCTCAACGGCAAGCGGACTGTCCACGTAAACCGGGAATTCGCCGTGACCGTGAACCAGATGCTCTGCCTTAATTTCACGAATAAAGTACAGCATCTCCTGCGTTCTTCCAACAGCAAACGACGGGATCACGAGGTTGCCGCCGCGGTCGAGCGTTTCCTGAATGATTTTTGCCAGCTCCGGTACATAATCCGGTTTCGGACCGTGGCTCCGGTCACCGTAGGTGGATTCCATAATCACGTAATCAGCGCTCTCCGGGTACTCCGGGTCGTTGATCAGCGGCTGATGGATATTTCCGATATCGCCGGAGAAGAGCAGTTTTTTCGTCACACCGTCCTCTGTCAGCCACAGCTCAATGGATGCGGAGCCGAGCAGATGACCGGCATCGAGGAAACGGATCTGAATGCCGTCCGATAGTGTCACACGCTGATGATACGGAATGCCCTCCAGCAAGCGGATCACGCCGAGGGCGTCCTCCATTGTGTATGGTGTGACGTAATCTTCTTTTCCCGCCCGACGGTTCTTGCGGTTCCGCCACTCGGCCTCGGCGAGCTGAATGTGTGCACTGTCGCGGAGCATGATGTCCGAAAGCGCTACCGTCGCCGGAGTCATATAGATTGGGCCGCGGAAGCCGTGCGCATACAGCAGCGGCAGATTTCCGGTGTGATCGATGTGCGCGTGCGTGATCAATACAAAATCAAGCTGGGATGCCGGGACCGGAATCGGCTTGTTTTCGTAAATATTCGGTCCCTGTTCCATACCGCAGTCCACTAAAAACTTCTTTCCGGCAGCCTCCAGATAATAACAACTGCCCGTCACTTCATGTGTTGCTCCAAGAAATGTAAGACGCATAAGATGCCTCCTGTTCTCCCGTTTTGTTCGGGGACAAAATGTTGTCACTGTGGGTCAAAACACGCGTTATACGTTTGGCCCGTTATCGCGGCCAGCAGTCGTCAAGTTCCCATGCCAGCATGGTCTTTGACGCGTTGTCCGCGAAAATAATCTGAAATTTCTTTTGTGTTTTATGCTTATTCTCTCTTTTTTGATTATTATAGCATAATATCTGGCAGATTCCAACGGAATTTTAAAGCAGATTGCACAACAATCTTGATATTTTTGTTCAATTATGGGCATCGGCTTGTAGAAGCGTACAGAAAAGAGGCACCGGTATTCCTGCAGTAATACCGATGCCTCACTTATCGGGGCCAGCCGATGTTCCGTATGATCACTCACACGCTGAACATAGTAACACATGATGACTCAGATCTGTGTTGTGGTTGGAAAAAGGAATTTCGACGCGTTGAAAATCCTGAAAGATCTGCGTTTTCGTCTTAATATATTCATTGTTATAAGGTTTCTATAGGGGACTGGCCCCGAAAGGGGATGAGGGAGTGTAAACTGAGCTGGGTTAGAAATTTTGTCCGTTCGTTTACGCTACCTCTTTTGCGCTTATATTGCAGCTAATTACTTACGTTATGTAGAAACTTTCACTAGCCAATGTAAATACCGTCCGTTACACTACCACCATTTTCGATCACACCATTTTTTGTACATGAATGATAGCCTCTCAAACGATAATAATAACCTTTTTCCACTTTGACCTGTTTACTCATATACACTGAATTAGTATTATACTCAACATTTTCCCACTTTTGATAACTGTAAAAATTTCCGTTTCCATTCGAACGCTCCAAATACACATTCAGCTTTACAGTGTTACAACTTACATTGCATTCCGTTCCGCCAAATATTCCTACATAGCCACCTCCGTTGTTAGTAATTCTTACAGTTCCTTGATGCAAATACGTACTTCTTGCTACGCTTAAATATTCTCCACTCGATTCCAATTTATCCGTTAAAATAGATCCATCTATCGTCTGACCTAAATAATCCAGTGTTTCGGCTTGTACATTTACAGCATTCAATGACATGGTTAAAGCGAACAAAGCACAAAAGAGTAAGTTTTTTAAATTCATAACCTTTTTCATACTTCCTCTTTCCCCTCGTCTTCACCTACATCTTATATACGCACACTTTTTATAATAATTACAAATTATACTGCATTTCATTTAAAATCTTCATCAATTCTTCTTTATCAATTTGTCCACTTAGTTCATAGTAGGCATCTCTATAACACCATTTTGCATAATAATTTTCTTCATCGTTTTCAGAGATTGTTCCCATTTCAATATCTAATACACTATCAAGCGTTTCCACCTGAATCTTTTCTCTATCCTGCCAATCACTTTGTGATAAATCATTATCATTTGCTGACAATCGAAAATAAATTTCTTTTTCTCGATAATGATATTGTATTATTGCTAATTTTGTTTCTTTAGATATATATGTTCTACTATACTCCATTCCCGCTGGAATATAATAAAGTTCTGGAACCGCAATATGTAAAACATTCCTGATCTCTTGAGTTGCTTCCTCAAAACTTCCCGCTGAATATTCTCTATCTTCTCCATTATTCATCTTAGCCACATCACCCGTATTTCTTACTCCACTAATCGTCTCCACCAACCGAATCCGATTCGCCTCACTCGTCATACTAGCCCCAAAGATGCACGCCCCCACAACCAACACAACACCAGCCGCCTTTGCCGTCCGTACCCAGTGTTTTGTTGTTTTCGCTCTCTTCGCAATCTTCTTCTGTCTCTCCGCCTGCTTCTCGCGTTCTGCCTTTTTCTCCACGATCTGGCGGCGGATCTCCAGTGTTTTTTCTGTCGGGTTGCCTTCCGCGTCCGCGAGTCCTTCCTTCTGGAGTCGCTGCTGGAAGCGCTCGTACATTGCGTTCAGTTCTTCCTCTGAAAGCGCAGGCGCAGCCTCCTGTTCTGTTGCTGTGTTTCCTTCCTCTGCCTTTACAACTGCCGATTCCCCTTCCACCGTTTTCGAATCCGCAGCCATTTTTTCTTCCATCGTCTGCTCCAGTTTCTTTTTCAGCTGTTCTTCTTTTTCTATCTTTTTCATCTTCTTCCGTTCCTCGGCATTTTCCATGTTGTAACCGCTCTTGACTTTTTTTCTTCTTGAGGGGATAATAAAAGCCAAATGATATTATCAAATTCCAGGGAGGAATTCTCATGAAGCATATTGTTCTGACAGGCGGAGGTACCGCCGGCCATGTTACCCCGAATATTGCCCTGATTCCAAAATTAAAGGAAGCAGGTTATAAAATCTCTTATATCGGTTCCTACGACGGTATGGAGCGCAAGCTGATCGAAGATCTCGGCATTCCGTATTACGGAATTTCATCCGGAAAGCTGCGCCGCTACTTCGATCCGAAAAACTTTTCCGATCCATTCCGCGTCGTAAAAGGCTACTTTGAAGCAAAAAAACTGCTCAAAAAGCTGAAACCAAACGTTGTCTTCTCCAAAGGCGGCTTCGTTTCGGTACCGGTTGTCCTTGCCGCCAAAGCATGTAAAGTCCCGGCGCTCATCCACGAATCGGATATGACGCCTGGTCTGGCAAATAAACTGTGTATTCCGTCCGCTGCAAAGGTCTGCTGTAATTTCCCGGAAACAGTCAAATGTCTCCCGGAAAACAAAGCCGTTCTGACCGGAACGCCCATCCGCCAGGAACTGCTGTCCGGCGATGCACGGGAAGGTCTGAAGTTCTGCGGCTTCACTGCCGTAAAACCGGTTATTCTCGTCATCGGAGGAAGCCTTGGTTCCGTCGCTGTCAATCATGCGGTCCGTTCTATTTTACCAGAACTTCTGAAAGATTTCCAGGTGATTCATCTCTGCGGTAAAGATAAACTGGATGCATCCTTAAATGGTACCGAAGGTTACGTTCAGTTCGAGTACATCAAAGATGAGCTCCCGGATCTCTTCGCCGCAGCAGATCTGATCATCTCCCGCGCCGGCGCAAATGCGATCTGCGAAATCAGTGCTCTGGCAAAACCAAACATTCTGATTCCGCTTTCTGCCAATGCCAGCCGCGGAGACCAGATTTTAAATGCGCGTTCCTTTGAGCGTCAGGGTTACAGTAAAGTTCTGGAAGAAGAATCCGTGAATGCGCAGACCCTTCAGTCCGCAATCCGTGAGGTTTACGAAAATCGTCAGACCTACATCAATGCGATGAAGAAGAGCAGCCACACCGATTCCATCGGCCGCATCCTTTCCCTGATCCAGGAATGCGAACGCAAATAGTAACTACAGAAATCCCATTTCTCTGGCTTTGTCAGCAAAGTGCTGGCAAAGCCATTTTTTCGTCCGGGTCATTTTCACCCGCAGATTTCCGATGGTAATACCCATTTCGGATGCTACTTCCTTTTCCGGACGCTCATGTACCTTGATTTCACGCGTAATATAGTAACCCGATTCATCATGATCTTTCAGTGCGTCCATCATTTCCCGAAAAAAATGATTTCTCTCCTGCTTTTCTTCCTCTACAAGCGTCGGAAGTTCCATCTCTTCCGCCCGAAGATCCTCATCCAGTTCGTTCCAGTCAAAACGCTGTGCTTTTCTTTGATAATCAATTCCCAGATTCTTTGCAGCAACACGGACCCAGCCTTCTACTCTGTCTTCATCCAGCGCATCAATATTCAGGTACAGTTTCACCATCGTTTCCTGTGCGATATCATCCGCATCGGCTTCATTGTGCACCGCCTGCATTGCGGCTGAATAGGCTGTCATTACATACTTTTTATATATTTCTGAAAAGTTATTTTTGTCCATTGTTCTCCGCCCCTGTTCGTCTGTCATTGATTCTTTTTCTGGCTGCTGCCAGCCCTTTCTCAGGCCTTCAGCTCTGCCGTCACGCTCTCAATGATCTGCTCTTTTACCGCATCCTCGAGAGTTCCCTGCTTCCATGCAGCAATACCGGCATTGTCCCCTTCATATCTTGGAATCAGATGCATATGGAAGTGGAATACCGTCTGTCCTGCTGCCTCGCCGTTGTTCTGTACCAGGTTGAAGCCATCGGAATGCAGTGCTTTTGTCATGGCTGTTGCCATTTTTTTGCCGAGAATCATTGCTTTTGCTGCGGTTTCATCCGGAATCTCATAAATGTTTGCAAAATGCTGTTTCGGAAGAATCAGCGCATGTCCTTTCGTTGCCGGTCCCTGATCCAGAATGACACGGAACTCATCGTCCTCATACAGTGTTGCGGTTGGAATTTCTCCGTTTGCTAATTTACAAAAAATACAATCCATGATCTTTTTCTCCTTTACTTTTTTTGATTTTTTTGTTGTTCCGAATCCCGTTTCGCACGGTTCCGGACAACTCTATTTTCTCACTATTTGTCGAAAAATGTCAAATAATGCAGAACGCTTTTTGTTGCGCGCTCCCCCTTTTCAATGCTAAACTTTTGCCTAATCAAAAATCATTACCTACGCATCATAAGGAGGATACGGCTATGTCAAAAGAACCAACAACCAATTCACAGGGCTTATCGGAAGAATGTCACGCTATGATTTCCCGGATTTCACATGAGGTTCGAAATCCTGTTGCGATTATCCACAGCTTTCATCAGCTTCTTCTTTTAGCACATCCGGAGCTTTCCAACGATCTCTATTTTCAGAAAATCCAGGAAAATATGGCTTTTCTGAACTCCCTGCTCGATGAGCTCTCCTGCTATAATCATTCATATCGGGCGGTACGCGCTTACGTGAATCCTTATCTTCTGCTCCAGAATCTCTGTGCCGATACCGGCGTTCTCCTCGAAAAACAACAGGTTTCCATTGAACTTGTCAAGGAATCTGCCATTCCGCGCTTTGCCCTTGATACCACGCAATTTCGTCAGCTTTTTCTGAACCTGATCCGAAATGCGGCGGAAGCAATGCCTTCCGGCGGAACGATCAAAATCTCTCTCTGTTTCGACGGTGACTTTCTGACCATCCGTGTGCAGGACACTGGCTGCGGAATCCCCGCCGAGGATCTGCCGACTCTCTTTGACCTTTTTGTCACACATAAGAAAAACGGAACCGGCCTTGGACTTGCCATCTGCAAGGAAATTGTAACCGCACACGACGGCACGATTTCCGTTTCTTCCGTTCCCGGGGAAGGAAGCACCTTTACGGTTGTTTTCCCCTTTTCCTGATCCTTGCCATTCTCGGATAGAGAACCGCCATCAGGACTGCACCTGCCAGAAAACCGCCGATGTGTGCGAAGTTGTCCACATTTGAAGACTGGAATCCGACCAGCAGCGAAAGGACAGCCATGACGGCCATCCGCCGGAAGGTGAGATCCTCCAGCCTTCCTTTCCGAAATGCCAGAAGAACAAGCATCGCTCCGACTGCAGAAAAAATCGCTCCCGAAGCGCCGGCGGAAACTGCCGGTGCTTCCCCTGTTTTCATCAGGGACAGTTCATGCAGATACGAGCACAGATTTCCGACGAGTCCGCCGCCCAGATAGATGACCAGATAACGGATCTTTCCAGCTGCGCGTTCCAGGTAATCCCCAAGGAACAAAAGAAGCAGCATGTTGTTGATCAGATGCTGGATGCCAAAGTGAAGAAACATACTCGTAAACAGGCGATAGTATTCTCCGCTCTCAATCAGCGGCGCATACGCCGCACCGCAGTCCATCATATGTCTGGAGCTCTCTGTCCCTCCGGTCAGTGTGACTGCAAGGAATACCAGAATATTGCATACGACGATGACCAGATTGATGCTGTTTTTTGATCTCTTCCACATACGGTCCACGATATCTTCGTTCGGATCGTAACTGTTTTTCCTTTGTTCTTCCATTACATCATTTCCTTATCTGTGCTATTTTTTTATTATAATTTAATTCACTTGTAAATGCAAGAAATCGTCAAATTTTTTTCTTTTTTGATAAACGTTTTTCGACAATTATTGACGCTTCACGACAGCTTTCGACGTTTTATGACGTTATTTTTTCCATTATTTCTTTTTTTAGTTTTATGCATAATTTTCTTTTCTATAATATTTTTGTTTCATTCGCATAACTTTTTTCTTCGATCATTCTGCCATATTAAAAATAACGCATCCACCACTTTCTCCAAATCGAAAAAGTGTAATGCGTCATTTTTCTCTAATTTCTGTTTTTCTCTCCCGCCTTATACCGGTATTTCTTCCCGGCAAATGAGATATCGTCTCCATCCTCCAGCTTCTTTTTTGTCTCGCCCATCAATGGAACGCCATTCACCGTTGTTCCGTTCCGCGAATTCAGATCCAGCAGATAATCTCCCTCTTCTGTACTGACCAGCTTTGCGTGAAGGCGGCTTACCGTACGGTATGGCAGAATTACATCTGCCGCCGCTGACAGTTTTCCAATCAATGTGCTTCCGCGTTCAATCGGAATCAGCGGAAGATCAATCGGATCTATCGGAATCAGATATGCCCTTCCCTCATCCTCCGGGCTGGTCAGCAGTTCCGTTTTTCCAAACAGATCCTCTTCATGCCCCTCCAATTCCATCAGGCTGTGCATCTTTCTGTTTTCCTGTTCTTCATTCTTTTCCCATGTTTTCTCTTTTTCGACTGAGGAATCCCTTCTCCATCCCTGCTGTTCTGTATCGCTTTGCGGATTCCATGTTCCATCTTTCTGTTTTAAGCCCTTCCGATTCTGATATTCCGAAAATACATCTCCTGTTTCGCCTTGTTTCCGGATTCCTGCGGCCTTCCCATAGCTTCCTGTTTCTGTTCCCGACTGCCGCTTTTTCCATCGGCTGACAAGTTCCAATACCAGACTTACAATTCCCACAACAGCCGCCGCTCCTCCCAGCACCAGATACCAAACAGTTTCGGCCTGTGTCCACCGCAGCGCCAGCACACCTCCCAGAAATCCGATGCAGATCACTGCTTCCACAATATTTTTCCAGCGTCCCTCATCCTTTTCTTCCTCCGCTTCCACAAAAAAATTTTCCGCCGCTTCCACTTCTTGTTCTTCCCAAAGTGTTTCCTCCATCTGTACAGGCGGATTTTCTTCCCTGGGACGCTCTTTTCCCTCCTGCTCCGTCGTTTCTTTCTTCTCTTTCCCTGTCTGATATAAGAGTGCCTGAATCATCTCAACCGAAAAGATCTCCGCCGAAATCTCCCGATACAGTCCATACCCGAGTACCACCGCATCCTGCTCCTGGTGATCCAGCTTCGGCAGCAGATATTCCATCAGCTCCCGGATCTGCTTCTGAAAACAGCCTGTGTGTCCCTGCTTTCCCGGCAGATAACAGAAGGAAAAGTTCTCCAGATTTGCATCTGCAAAAACCAGCTCCGGCTGCAGAACGAGGCCGTCCGGTGCAAGCAGGTACTGCCCCAGTTCTTCGAGAAGATCCAGCA
>OFMH01001779.1_pt1 | contig 10779 bp, 9 predicted proteins | sample 1541761 | NCBI WGS metagenome assembly OFMH01 (sample SAMN04209249, study PRJEB22552) | human gut metagenome | biome: gut; material: feces | host: Homo sapiens | place: USA: Oklahoma
CAAAAACACATCAGAGGAAAACACCTCGCGGTACAGCTTCTCGCGCTCCTCGGGCGTTTTCGCGGTTGTTCTGTCCAAAAATTCATAGTCCCCGCAGCGCATTAAATCCATCACGCCGGTCTCATCCAGCGTCACGCTGCCGCCGCAGGAAATCACATCGCCCGGCTGCAGCAGCTCTTTTGCGATTTTTACGGCGTCCGCACACGTGGGCGCATAATACGCCTGCATGTTGTTTTTCTCCAGTGCATCCATCACGCGCCGTATGCGCAGCTCTGCGGCGCTTTTGCGGTGCACGGTATCTTGTGTGTTCATGGTGTACAACTCCCCTCTCGGCGCGTTTCATGCCCATTTATGCCTAACCGCCGCCGATTTTTTAAAATAAGAAAGCACTAAGGACGGAAAAGCACATGCCTTTCCGCCCCCTATAATTTTTATTTTGCCTTTGCGTCCGCAAACGTATTGAAGCACTTCAGAACGTGCTCCTTGTGTGTTTTATTCGCGTCTTCCTTTTCCGACTTCGCATCGGTGTAGATCAAAAGGAAGCGGCCGTCGTTTGAAAGATAACCCGGCACGGTGTTATCCAGCACCTTAAACGTGCCGTCTGCGCGCACAGCGTCCTGAAGCGCCTTAGCGGTCTCGGAAAGCTCCGCCGGGAACTCATACACTTCAAGCTGCACAGCGGAATCTGCGTAGCGGTATACATATTTATAGCCGTTTTCGGCGCCGATGACGTCGTAAGACATCTGCACCTTTTCGCCCGCTGCCACCTTGCAGTCTTCAAGATACTTGCAAAGGCCCTGAATATCATCGTCATAGCCCGCAGGGTCTTTGTCGGTGCTCTCCGCGGTCTCGCCCTCGCTCGCCGTGGAAGACGTCTCCAGCGTTGCGACCGCCGTGCTTGAAGAGCTGTTGTTTGCACAGGCCGTCACAGATACGCACAGCAGCGCGGCCAGCAGAACAGCCAGCAGCTTTTTTATATTTTTCATGATTTGAACCAATCCTCTCTTTTTCCTCGTTCTTCTTATTATAGAACGGGTCATACAGCTTGATTTTACCATACCCCACGGCAGATAGCAACACCCATTTGCAAGAAAAACCGTTTTGCCCGCTGCAACGGAAAATTTTGCCCGCTGCAAAATAAAATGAATAAATTCTAAGCATATTCTAATTGACGTTCACGCCATGTCATGGTATAATGAACACAACAAACACCGTTCAAATTTATGAGGAGGTAACGCCGTGAAAAACAAGGGTATAAAAATCGGAGTCGTGTTCATTCTGCTGTTCGCTCTGCTCTCAGTGGCAGGCTGTCAACAAGAGGACGTGGTGATCGTAGGCGTAGAGCCGGGACAGCCGGGGCCTACAAGCGGGCAGCTGCGCATTTCATTCGCGCCAGTGTCGTCTTCGGCAAGCATCAAACTATCACCAAACATAACCATTAACGACCTTTCTTTGTCAGCAGATATGTCCTTCACCGTTACGAATACGGATACCAATGCTACGACCGTGCTGACGGGCGTAGTGATCGACGCGGATCCTGCGTTCACACATGCAGAATTTGATGCGAATGGTAGCGCACTGTCAACTACACGTATAAGTCTCTTGATTCCCTACACGTTAGAGCCGGGAAATTATAAAGTAACAGCCGTAACAGGCTCCATAAATTTCCTTTCGCATGACAACGCAGGCAATGACATAGCAGCCAGCCATTCCCCATCTTTGGCCAATGAGGGCATAAAGAACACCTTCACTATTGCCGCGCCCGAGCTGACCCCGACCCCGGAGCCGACGGCAACCCCAAGCCCGACGAACCACCCCAAAACGGGCGATGATTTTGCCCCCGCACTTTGGCTGACGCTCTGCGCAGGCAGCCTCGCGGCACTCGCCCTGCTCCTTAAAAAACGACACATTTAATGAAATCGCAGGTAAAAAGCCGACCACATCAGCGGCTGTCCATACCGGCACACTAAAAAACTCATGCTTTCACCGCTTGAAAGCATGAGTTTTTTTGACAGCCTATATATTCTCCGATCACAAATTGTGCAGGCAGGCTTCTTCGTGTTGTCGACCAAGCTGCCGAAGGATGAAATATCTTCAAAGCGGCATCGGTGTCCGCGCAATCAGAAGGACTGCCAGAATGGCACCGGCAAATGCCGCCACCCCTGCGACGGCTAGCATTTTTTTGTTGGGCCGCCTCTTCGTTGCTTTGCAAATCAGTGCGGCACAAGTCACGCAGACAGCTGCAGCAGCAAGCGCGATGCCCAGCATTTCCCATAACCAAGACAGCTCATATAAGATTCCCATGTGTTCATCGCCTTCCCTTCTGTTCATCACAAAACCGCTGCTTTTTCTAAATCTGTTCGTATTCCGCGAACGGCTCACCGGAGATTTCGAGTGCCTTATCCCTGTACCGGCAGCTCCACCGCAATCGTGGTGCCCTTCTTCGAGCTCTCCTCCACCCGGACGCCACCACCGTGGAGATTGGCAATCTCCCACACCAAAGAAAGCCCCAGCCCCACGCCGCCGTACTCCCGGCTGCGGGACTTATCCACCCGGAAGAAGGGCTGAAAGATGCTCTGTTGGTATTCCTCCGGGACGCCGCAGCCGGTGTCGGAAACACGGATCAGAATCTTTTCCGGCTCCTGCGTAACAGAAACCTTCACCGAGCCGCCCGCACGGTTGTACTTGACTGCATTTTCTGTCAGGTTAAAAAGCAGTCGGTAAATCAGTGCATCGCTGCCGATGAGGAAGCCGTTTCCCTCCATCTCCAGCGTAATATTGCGCTTTTCTGCCAAAAGCGCGAGATCTGTGAAGACCTCCTCAACCATCGGGGCAAGCTGAATCTGCTCGTTTCGCGCCACCTGCTGCAAATTGCTCATTTCAAGCAGCGTTTTGGTCATCTGTGTCAGTCGCTCCGTCTGTTCCCGCAAAAGTGCGAGAAACTTCGCCGTTTCCGGCAGCATATCGGGATGCTCCGCGGAGAACAGCTCCAGCTGCGCCTGCATCAGTGCCAGCGGCGTGCGCAGCTCGTGGGCAGCGTTGCCGGTGAACTGCCGCTGGGCGGCAAAGGCATTGTCCAACCGCTCCAGCATCTGATTGAAAGAGTAACTCAGCTGCCGAAACTCCGGCAGAACATTCTCGTTAATCCTCATATCCGCCAGGTTGTTCAGCTGCACCTTCTCCACCTGAGACACAAAGCTGCGCAGCGGCTTGAGGGCGCGTCCGCTGACAAAATAGGCCAGAACGCCGCTAAGCAGTGTCACCACAGCCGTAATATACCAGTTGGTCATGCGAAAGCGCCCCTGCGCTCCGTTGACAACAATGGTCAGATCCTCATCGGGCGTTACGAGCTGCGGATTAAAGCTCTCTGCTCCTTCACTGTTCATCATAACCGTGTCGCCTCCCTGTAAGGTGTCCGCGATTGTGTCCATATAGTACACACCGGAGGAACAGAGCAGCAGATTCATGACAACACAGGTGACACCGATGAGCAGGACAGTCATCAGAGTGATGCGCCACTGCAAGGAAAGTCGCTTCATGCTTCCTCTCCTCCCATCAAATAGCCTTCGCCGATGCGATTACGGATGGGGTCAAACCCCAACGCGGCGCGGAGCTTCTTGCGCAGGGCGGAGATATGAACCCGGATAGAATTGCTGAAGCTGTCCACGCTGTTATCCCAGACGTGCTCCATCAGCTCTTCCTGACTCACAGGCCGTCCCTGATGCACCATCAGATATTCCAGAATGCCCGTCTCCTTACGTGTGAGTGTCAGGGGCTGCCCGTTGACGGCAGCGGTGCGGGAGCGTGTGTCGAACGTCAGCTCCCCGCAGGTCAGCAACACGGCTTGCTGGGTGAACTGCCGCAAAGTCAGGCTGCGGATGCGGGCCTCCAATTCAGCCAAATGAAAGGGTTTTGCAAGATAGTCGTTGGCCCCGGCATCCAAGCCCTCAACCTTGTCCTCCACCTCGCCGCGTGCGGAGAGAATCAGCACCCGCGTCTCGCGGTCTGTCTGCCGCAAGGTGCGCAGCACGGTCATGCCGTCCTTTCCCGGCAGGTTCAGATCAAGAAGTACCAAATCGTAGCGCTCCACACCCAGAAGTTCCAGCGCCTTTTCCCCGTCGTAGCAGTAGTCCACACTGTATGCCAAGCGCCGCAAACTGCGGACAATCGTCTCGCATAGGGCGCGTTCATCTTCAATTACCAAAAGGTGCATAAGAGTCCCCCTTTTCATTTCCTTTTTCTTTATTATAGCAAAAGCAGATAAGATCTGCATTAAATTTTCGTTCTTAACAGGGATTTTATCTTTCCTGTGCTATGATGATGGCAGAAAAAGTGAAAGGGTGATAAATTTGAGCTGTGCAAAAAAAGCAGCGGCGCAGGCCACGTTGCTGGTTGTGGGTATCGCCATGCTGTGCTTCGGCGCATGGCGCGGCGAGGCCGCGACGGTACTGAGCAAAGCGATTAAATTATGTCTGGAGTGTGTAGGCATTGGGTAAGAAATTTTCGGGCGCGTCACAGATTATGTCCCGCTTCCGCGGCTGGATACAGGCGGGGGCAGCTTTATTGACCAACCTGCACCTGCCGAACTTTCTCAAGGGCAAACTGTACCAAGGCGCAGGGAAAACCGTCTGTGTGCCCGGGCTGAATTGCTACTCCTGCCCGGCAGCCTCCGGCGCTTGTCCCATCGGGGCGTTTCAGGCGGTAGTGGGCTCTTCCAAGTTCAGCTTTTCCTATTATATCACAGGCTTTCTCATTTTGCTCGGCGTCCTGCTTGGACGCTTTATCTGCGGTTTTCTGTGCCCCTTCGGCTGGTTTCAGGAACTGCTGCATAAAATTCCCACGAAGAAGTTCTCCACAAAGAAACTCAAGCCCCTGCGATACCTCAAGTACGCCGTACTGCTGGTGATGGTTTTCCTGCTGCCGGCGTTCCTTGTAAACGATGTAGGCATGGGCGACCCGTTCTTCTGTAAATACCTCTGTCCACAAGGCGTGCTGGAGGGGGCCATCCCGCTGTCCCTTGCCAATTCCGGTATCCGGTCGGCGCTGGGGAGCCTGTTTACATGGAAATTCGGCATCCTGCTTGCCGTGATCGTGCTGAGCGTAATATTCTACCGTCCCTTCTGCAAGTGGCTCTGTCCGCTGGGGGCGTTTTACGCGCTGTTCAACCGGGTATCTCTCTTTCAGATAAAGGTGGACAAAAACAAGTGTGTATCCTGCGGAAAATGCGCCAAAGCCTGCAAGATGGATGTGGACGTAACGAAGGCGCCCAACCATACCGAGTGCATCCGCTGCGGAATGTGCATACGCACCTGTCCGACGGGCGCCGTGCGCTTCCGTTACGGCTTCGGAGACGGTAAAGATAAAACAAAGGCGGCAAAAAAAGCCGCAGAAAAACAATAAACAATAATAACAAGGAGAAACAAAACAGATGAAAATGAATAGAACGAACACGGCCGGCCGATTGCTGGCACTGCTGCTTCTCGCCCTGATGATGCTGTCTTTGACAGCCTGCGGCACAAAGAACGGAGACAAAGCGGACGGAATGAGCAGCGAACCGAAGAATGCCGAGGAAGCGGTTGCCATGCACAAAGATCTGATGGCGCAGGAAAATGCCATTCTCTCGGAGAACACAGCCCTTTGGGAAAAGGTATTCATGGCAGCCGACAAGGGCATGACTATGCAGGAGGACGGCAAAAACTACGGTGATTTCCTACTCAGTACAATCGAATCCGCCAAGGATCAGTTTACAGCGGATGAGCTGAAACTGATTCAGGGCGAAGCGGAGAAAATCCGCGACATCGAAACCAAGCTGACCATGATTGAGGAAAAGTACCCCGAGGCAGCACAGGAATCTACGGATGGCGCTATGAGCGTGCCCGCAGGCAACGACACGACCACGCCGCCCGATGACGGCAGTATGCAAAAATCCGATGACGGCAGCATGCAGAAATTTCCCACCTTTGAGGGCAAGGACCTGGATGGAAATACGGTGAAAAGTGACGAGCTGTTCTCTGCCAACGCCGTCACCGTAGTGAATTTCTGGTTCACTACCTGCAACCCCTGCGTGGGCGAGCTTGCTGAGCTGGATGCACTGAACAAAGAACTTGCGGAGAAGGGCGGCGCACTCATCGGTGTCAACACCTTCACGCTGGACGGCGACGAAGCGGCAATTTCCGAAGCAAAGGATGTACTGGCCAAGAAGGGCGCTACCTATCAGAATGTGTACTTTAACTCCGATGGTGAGGCGGGAAAGTTTACCGAAAACATCTTTGCCTATCCTACCACTTATGTGGTTGACCGCAACGGCAACATCGTGGGCGAACCCATCGTAGGCGCCATCACGGAAAAAAATCAAGCGGAGACGCTGCAAAAGCTCATCGACCAGGCCCTTGCCGCCGACGCAGGCTGACAAACGGATTTATCCTCTCAAAAAAGTAAGGTGGCTGTCCTTTTAAGGGGCAGCCACCTTTCTGCTTTTGGGAAATAGTATGGAGCGCGGGTTATTTGCCCGCGCCCCTGAAGATAAGACTTTTACTTTTTGAGAATTTACAGTGATTTTTTCTCCCGCCGCCTGATTTTCCATACGATCAGTGCAACACATCCGGCAAAAGATGCACATAGCGCGGTGCTCCACAAATTCATTTGACCGCTGTCACCGGTCTGCGGGATTGTAACCGCGCGCCAGCCGGCATACACAGTCCTATCCCCGGTCAGATAAATGTCTGAGACCTTGTTCACAAGGCTCTGTTCGCTGTACCAGCCGACAAAGGTATACCCGTGCCGAGTGGGAACATACTTGGACAAATCAATGTAGGTGTTGTACGTTTCCCGCACGCCGGGAATAGCACTGCCGCCGCCTGTTTCAAAGCGCAGCGTATAGTAGTTGACAGGCGGATTGTTGTCTCCGGTATGCGTCCAGTGAGCGTAGACAGTGGTATTTGCAGAGAACACGGTATCCGTCGTAATCTTTGTGCCGCCGCTCTTTTCGGTGTACCAGCCGTTGAAGCTGTGCTTGCTGCGGGAAGCATCGGGCAGAGAGGTCAGCTTCTGCTTGGTGGTGGTCATGCTGCCGACAGAGGGCGTACCGTCGTTGCCGTCAAAGGTGACGGTGTACTCCGTGGGCGTGGGCGACGCATCCTCCTCGAAGATGGCCTTGATCTCCACGTTGCCGCTCGGCATAGTGAACTTGTCGTTCTTTACGGTCACGTCGCCGCTCATGACCTGCCACTCCTTAAAGTGGTAGCCCGCGTTTGGCGTAGCGGTCAGGGTAATCTCTGTGCCGACCACGGCTTTTGCGTGAGAGGCGGAAGCCGTTCCGTTTCCGTCCGTTTTCACGGTGACGGTGTACTCCGTGGGCGTAGGCGGCGCATCCTCCTCGAAGATGGCCTTGATCTCCACGTTGTCGCTCGGCATGGTGAACTTGTCGTCCCTTACCGTCACGTCGCCGCTCATAACCTGCCACTCCTTAAAATGGTAGCCCGCGTTTGGCGTAGCGGTCAGGGTGATCTCCGTTCCGGCCGTCGCCGAGGCGGGGTCCGCGCTGCCCGTGCCGTGACCGTCGTCCCTGACGGTCACGGCGTATTCCGCCTCGGGAGTCTTGACTATCGTGATGGAAAGCTCCTTAATATCCTCACCCAAATCGTTGACCGCCATAACGGTAAAGACCTCGGTCCCTTCCCCGGCGGGCGTGCCGCTTATCTCTCCTGTATCCTCGTTTAAGCTAAGTCCCTCGGGCAGGACGCCGCTCACAATGCTCCATGTGATGGGCGCGGTACCCTTGGCGGTCAAGCGGTTGCTGTAAACCTCGCCTTTCATGCCATCGGGCAGGCTTTCCGCGACGATTGTCGGCGGCATAGGGGGTCGGTTATCGATAAGCTTCACCCGAATCGCGGCTGTTACCGCAGGCTCCGGCTGCTGAAAGATGTCTCCGTCATCTTCGCTAAGCACCGGCGTGCCGATGATGGTCTGCCAATCCACGGACTCCGCATCATAGGACGATTCATCCCATGCCACGTCGATCCAGCGCCATGCGCCGTCAACGGCATTGATGCACACATTTTCCGGCAAGCCAAGCTCTGCAAAGGGCGTGCCGAACGGCTTATCGGTAATGGGATCCGGTTCATCGATATTCCTGATGGTGTTTTTGATGGCGTTGATTTTGATGGTAATCTCCGTCGGCTTGTGGAGACGCAGGTCGTCCGGCGTGAATACCACCGTCACATCGTGTTCGCCCGGAGTCCGGAGGTAGAACGGCGGGGTATTCTTGAAGGAGAACGTGCCAGGGGCGACGGTATCCGTACCCTTGACCTTTGACACGCCGCCGACGAGCGTGCCGACTTCACCGTTGTAGGTTCCCACCTGAAGCTTTCGCCATGTGAATATGGTGTTGTCGGGCAACGTAAAATCGCCGTTCTTCCATCGGAATACGGGCAGCTGCGTGATCTCCGTCTCGGCCGGGTCAGGCTGCAGCTGAACCTTTCTCACGGCTCGAAGGTCGGTGCCATCGGGTATGGTGAAATACTTCTCCAATTCGTCGCGGTTGACTTCGCCGTAGATGGTCTGCTCCTCAAACGAATTGGGGTCGTAGGTCGAGCTGTCCCACGAGGTGACGACATTCATACCGAAGTCCATCCCTGTTCCCTCGGGATCTTTTTCATCGCCCACCGCATAAAAGCTGAATGAATCCGAGAGATTCAGCTCCTCAAATGGCGTTCCGAATTTTTCATTGGTAATGTGTCCGGCCCTGGTCTCCTTGAATGTGCGGGGAACGACGTTCACATCAACGGTGCATTTCGCCTTGTTATACCGCTTCAGGTTGTCGGGCGTGAAGATGATCTTCAGTTGCAGCTGCCCCGCCTGCAATAGCGTGCTCGCCGTCAATGAATGTCCGTATATTTTCTGATCTTTGTCCAGCGTGAATTTGCCGGAAACCGTTTCGCCGTTCACCGTGGCCGTTCCGCCGGAGAGATATTTATCGGCAAACACAAGGAAGCACAGGTCTCCGCCGTAGAGCTGCTTGGAATAGGTGGGCGGCTCCAGCGTGGGCGTAAAGACGCGGTCGTCAATAAGCGTTATTCTGGCGGTTGCCTTGACCGTGTTTGTCGGCTCCAGCCCATCCGTGAAGCCGCTCTTTTCAACATGCAGCTCGCCGGTAATGATCTGCTCGCCATATTTGTTCGGGGCATAGGTGGAGCCGTCCCATGTCACGGGCACGGGACTGTAGCTCGCGCCGGTGTTGGTCTCTACCTTGACGCCGGAAGGAAGCCCCAGATTCTCAAACGCCGTGCCAATGGGCTTGTCCGTGATGATTACGTCATCCGGAACTCTTGTGACCGTGCGCTTTGTCCCCATCACGGTAAGGATACATTCCGCCGTGGTGTATGCCTCCGTATCGTTGGGGGTAAAGAGGATCACCATATGGTTTTCGCCCGGGTATACTCTGCCGCCTTCATAATCCCTGAAGCTGAACGTACCCGGAACAACGGTGTCCGTCCCCTCGGCCTTCGCTTCGCCGCCCATGAGCGCCTTGTCGGTGTACTCATTGCCGACATAGGCCGGAAGGCGCAGCGTGGGCGGGGTGGTGATGACCGTTTTGGCAGGCTGCAAAAGCTCTCCGTAAGCCGTATGACAGGTTTCGCAAACAGCCTTCTCCGTGGATGTAGCCTTGCCGCCGGAGCAGTTGCCCGTTTCGGTATGGCTGCTGTCCGCGGTACAGGTGCGTGTGTGCGTTCCGTTGCCGTTGGAGGTCCATTCGCCCCAGCTATGATTGTGCACCTCCCATATGGCATAGATGGTTGTGCTCATATCAACCCCATGTACTACCAGACACTCGGTATAACCGCCGTTTCCGCCATATATCGGCGTACCAGTCCGATAATTCGCCCAACCTATGAAGGTATATCCGTCACGGGTTGGAATTATTTCTGATATGGGAACCCATACATGAAATTCCGAACTGTCCACGCTCTGACTTGGCGGCGCGCCGCTGCCGCCGTTGGCATCGTAATGCAGCGTATAGGTGTATTGGGTGGCAGCGGGACGGGCTGCCCCGCTCCTCGTTTTTGGCATCATAGTATCGGATGCCCCTGCCGGGTCTGCGCCGTAGGCCTCGTGGTGTTCATACAGGCCGCCCGTTTCCGACGCGCGCGCGGCAACCTCTCCATCCGCCGCGAAGACCGTCGCGGGCATCATGGTCAGCACCATACAGCATAGAAGCAGAATGCTGAGTATTCGTTTCTTCATGTCGTTTTTCCCTCCTGTTCCTGCGGGTCCGGCTTGCCTGTCCCGCCCTTTTTCCGGTTTTCTCTGATCCTGAACCGCATGCACAGCGCGGTGATTGCCGCCGCAGCGGCAAAGGATACAACAGCCACCAGCACATAGCCGCCCGCATCCTCGCGCAGCAGCATCGCGCCGAACACGCCCCATGCGGCGGTCTGTCCCGGCCTGACGACCGTACTTATCGCCTGCATCAGCACCGCGAACAGCAGCATACACGCGGCACTCAGTCCGTATATGCCGTGCTGCTGCTTTCGGCGGGTGTTTTTCCGTACCCGCTGCCGGACGAGTGCGACCCGTCTTGCAGGTATCGTACATATCGTTTGCCCCCCTTTCCGGTTTGTCTGGAATTGTGATAAAAACCCTTTCACTTATATAGGTACAAAAAATCGAAAAAACTCTCACCCAAAACGCAAAATTTTTCAAAAAAATTTGAGAGCCGCCAAAAAGCAGCTCTCAATGGGTGAATGTTCGGTTATTTTCTCCGCGATAAGCGGAACGCAG
>OFMH01001782.1_pt1 | contig 10767 bp, 9 predicted proteins | sample 1541761 | NCBI WGS metagenome assembly OFMH01 (sample SAMN04209249, study PRJEB22552) | human gut metagenome | biome: gut; material: feces | host: Homo sapiens | place: USA: Oklahoma
CAACGGACGTAACGGGCGTCATCCAGCTTCCGGAAGGCACTGAAATGTGCATGCCCGGCGATAACGTCAAAATGGACGTCGAACTGATCACTCCAATCGCTATCGAAGCCGGTCTCCGTTTCGCTATTCGTGAAGGCGGCCGTACCGTTGGTGCCGGCGTCGTCTCCGAAATCGAAGGCTAATCACCATAGACACAGCAGGTACGCAGGTATCTGTTAATTGAAGCTATAATAGCTGTGAGTTTTCTCCGGCTGTTATAGCTTCTTTTTTTGTTCCTCAAAGGGGAGCATCCGGTCGTTTTTCATGATATAATAATGGCACATAGTTTTATAATTTGCTTTTTTTCTATATGTGCGTACACAGGAGGTACTGTCTATGAATCTTGCTGCCAATACGGTCCAGGCTGCCAGCACCGTCCGGGCTGACGTTAATGACCAGGTTACGGAAGGGGTTACAGCCTTGGGGAAATTCAATGATTTCGTAGTGAACTATGCTCCGGACATCATTGCTGCCATCATCATTTTTATCATCGGCCGCTACATCGCCGGTATGATTAAAAAATTGGCTGTCCGCATGATGTCCCATGCTAATTATGACCATACGGTCATTACCTTTGTCAGTCAAATTATTTACTACGCCTTCATGGCCATCGTCCTCTTGTCGGCCCTCAACAAGCTGGGAATCCCGACGAATTCCTTCTTAGCAGCCTTCGGTGCCTTTGGTTTAGCCGTCGGTTTGGCTCTTCAGGGCAACCTGTCAAACTTTGCGTCCGGCCTGTTGATTTTAGTCTTTAAGCCTTTTAAAGCCGGTGACTGGATCGCTGTCGGCGGTGTAGAAGGCAGCGTCAAGGGCATTCAAATGCTGAATACGGCTATTACGACCAAGGACAATAAGACGGTATTCATCCCCAACTCGACGATTACGACGTCCCAAGTGTCCAACAGCTCCTATCAAACGGAACGGTATATCTCCTTCCTCTTCGATATCGGCTACAATAATGATCACCATAAAGCCATCGCCCTGTTGAAACAAATTTTTAAAGACGAACCGCGGATCCTCAATGCCGATGATTTGGAAATCGGAATCAAGGAATTCGGAGACAACTCTGTTCGCATTGCCGCTTATCCTAAAGTGGCCAAGGCCAATTACCTGCCCGTATTTTATGATGTCATGTCGAAGGTCAAAGATACCTTTGATGCTAACGGCATCGATATTCCCTATCCTCAGCGAGTTGTTTATATTCAAAAAGACGATGAGTGAGGGTTGATGTACCGTGAAGCTATCCCTTTTGGGATAGCTTTTTTTTATGAAAAAATAGTACGGCCAATATAAAGAGAGACTTCTCGGTCTGCTGTCTCTGATATGGTTAAAATAAATTGATTTATTCTTCCTGCTTGGTATATAATTATGTCATGTTGTTAAGGAATTGATATTTTTAAAATCAATTCTGTTTTTGAATTAAAAGCTTAGAAAAGAAAGGAAGAATCTCTATGATGGTATTTTTATTGGCATTATTACCGATTCTATGGCTTATCTTATCGCTGGGCTTCTTTAAGATGCCGGGCTTTAAGGCCTGTCCCATTGCCTTGGTACTAGCCTTGGCTGTGGCCCTGACAGTGTATCAAATGGATGGGCAAGATGCAGCTTCGGCGGCCCTGGAAGGCGTGGCCCTGGCATGCTGGCCTATCTTATTGGTTATTATCGCGGCCATTTTTACGTATAATCTCTCCGTGCATACAAAGAGTATGGATATTATCAAACATATGCTTACAACCGTCAGCAAGGACCGCCGCATCCTGGCACTTCTTATTGCCTGGGGATTCGGTGCCTTCATGGAAGGCATGGCCGGTTTCGGCACGGCCATTGCGATTCCGGCGTCGATGTTGGCGGCCCTTGGCTTCAATCCTATTAAGTCCATTCTCGTCTGTTTAGTCGCCAATTCCGTTCCTACGACGTATGGTTCCATCGGGATTCCGGCCAGTACTCTGGCCAATCTGACCGGTCTCGATCCCATTCGGCTTTCTTCCTATATTAGCCTGCAGCTGCTTCCGCTCAATCTGATTTGCCCTTTCCTCATCGTCCTTATTATTGGCGGATCCATTAAAGCCCTGAAAGGTGTCTTCCTGATTACGCTGCTGTCCGGACTGGCTTTAGCTGTACCGGAGCTCATCATTTCCTCCTTTGTCGGGCCTGAGCTGGCCGTCATGGGGGCATCGGTCGTCATCATGGCCGTCATTATCTTGTATTCCCGGTTTCAATCGAGTGAGGTGCCGGAATATACCATGGATATCCATCCGGCTCATGTCCCGCTTAAAGGGGGGCTGCTTGCCTGTCTGCCTTTTATTCTGATCTTTATCTTTCTGCTGCTGACGTCGAAGCTCGTGCCCTTTATCCATGGTCCGCTCATAGCCATTAAATCGTCGGTCTCGATTTATACCGGTGAAGGCGGTGTTCCTTATACCTTTGTATGGGTGAATACGCCGGGCATCCTTATCCTATTGGCGGCCTTTATCAGCGGCAAGGTGCAGTCCTCCGGCTTTGGTGAAATGTTGACCGTCCTCGGTCATACCATTGCAGGTCTTCGCAGTACGATCATTACCATCATTACCGTCATTGCAACGGCAAAGGTTATGGGATACAGCGGCATGACTTCAGAAATCGCGCAGACGGCTGTCAATGCGACCGGGTCCTTGTACCCGGCCATTGCGCCCCTGGTCGGGTCGATTGGTACCTTCATCACCGGTTCCGGTACGTCGAGCAACGTTTTGTTTGGCAATCTTCAGACCGATGCAGCTGTCGCTATCAATGCTGATGAAAGTTGGCTGGCTGCGGCAAATGCAGCCGGAACTTGTGCCGGCAAGATGATTTCGCCGCAGAGCATCGCCATTGCTGTCGGGGCGATTTCACTAAAGGGGAAGGACAATGAGATTTTACAGGCCATTGTGAAGGTATATATTCCGTATATCATTATTTTAGGGATAGTCGTTTATTTTGGACAGGCTCTTATTTCCTGAATCACTAGGGGAGAGGCGGGCACGATGTATGTCGTGCCCGCTTTTTTTTGATGTCTGGCAGGATCTAATTGACTATAATGTTCTTAATACGAAATATTCTAAAAACAAAATATGTACGGAAATTCACGAACCATACCTAATTATCATAAATAAAACGAGACGGTACTTTTTAATCATGCAAAATAAGGGAGACTTTTTATATTTATGATATTGATTATTGTAAAAAGAGCGATTCATATAATTTGCAGGAGAGAAGATTTAGGAGAAAACTGCTGTTGTAAAGGCGTTGTAAATTTTTAATGAGGAACGTTTACAGAATAGATTCGAGTTTTCGTATCAAAAATATTAATTCTTAAACGGAATTAATTTATAGATTATTCATTCCTAAAAATGAAGTTTCTCGACAATATTCGTTGACGTTATTAATTTTAAGTGATATCATTCTATTAAGTAATTGAGATTTAGAAAATTTTCACAAAGAATGAACGACATGACGTCGATACATTCATATCGCAGGAGGCAGTTAGGGGAATGAGAAAAGTTGAAGTCATTACGGCTGAACAAGCAGCTCAGCTAGTAAAGGATAACGATACGATTACATCCATTGGGTTTGTCAGCAGCGCCCACCCGGAAGCATTGACCAAAGCCTTGGAAAAACGGTTCTTGGAAACGAACCGGCCGCAGAATCTTACGTACATCTACGCCGGCTCACAGGGGATTCGCGACGGCCGTGCCGCCGAACACCTGGCTCATACGGGACTTTTGAAACGGGCTATCATCGGTCACTGGCAGACGGTACCGGCTATCGGGAAATTGGCAGTCGACAATAAAATCGAAGCCTATAACTTTTCTCAGGGCACCCTCGTTCATTGGTTCCGCGCCTTAGCCGGCCATAAGCTCGGCGTCTTCACCGATATCGGCTTGGAAACCTTCTTGGATCCCCGTCAGCTCGGCGGTAAGTTGAACGACGTAACCAAAGAAGACTTAGTCAAGTTGATTGAAGTCGAAGGCCATGAACAGCTCTTCTATCCTACCTTCCCCGTGCAGGTCGCATTCCTCCGCGGTACCTATGCCGATGAATCGGGCAACATTACCATGGACGAAGAAATCGGGCCTTTCGAAAGCATTTCCGTGGCCCAGGCCGTTCACAACTGCGGCGGCAAAGTAGTCGTCCAGGTCAAAGACGTCGTCGCTCACGGCAGTCTCGACCCGCGGATGGTCAAGATCCCCGGCATCTATGTCGACTGCGTCGTCGTAGCCGCTCCGGAAGATCACCAGCAGACTTACGACTGTCAGTATGATCCGTCTTTAAGCGGGGAACACCGGGCACCGGAAGGCGCTGCCGATGAAGTCCTTCCTATGAGCGCCAAGAAGATCATAGGCCGCCGCGGTGCCTTGGAACTGACGGAAAATGCCGTCGTCAACCTCGGTGTCGGCGCTCCGGAATACGTTGCCTCCGTGGCCGGTGAAGAAGGAATCGCCGATACGATTACCCTTACCGTCGAAGGCGGTGCCATCGGCGGTGTACCGCAGGGCGGCGTTCGCTTCGGTTCGTCTCGCAATGCCGATGCCATCATCGACCACACCTACCAGTTCGACTTTTACGACGGCGGCGGTTTGGATATGGCTTACCTGGGCCTGGCTCAGTGCGACAGCACGGGCAACATCAACGTCAGCAAGTTCGGCACTAACGTTGCCGGCTGCGGCGGCTTCCCGAATATCTCCCAGCAGACCCAAAACGTTTTCTTCTGCGGTACCTTTACGGCCGGCGGCTTGAAAGTTGCCGTCGAAGACGGAAAGGTCAAGATTCTTCAGGAAGGCAAGGCCAAGAAATTCATCAAAGACGTCGACCAGATCACCTTCAACGGCTCCTATGCCGCCCGAAAAGGGAAACGCGTTCTCTACATTACCGAACGCTGCGTCTTTGAATTGACCAAAGACGGACTGGCCCTCATCGAAGTCGCACCGGGCATCGATATCGAAAAGGATATCTTAGCCCACATGGACTTCAAACCAATTATTGCAAATCCCAAAACCATGGACGCCCGCATCTTCCAGGACGGCCCCATGGGACTGAAAAAATAAATCCTCTAAAGGAGACCTTACTATGAAACCAATGAGACTCCACCACGTAGGCATCGTCTTGCCGACGTTGGAAAAGGCCCACGAATTCATGCAGAATAACGGCCTTGAAATCGACTATGCCGGTTATGTCGACGCCTATCAGGCCGACCTCATCTTTACGAAATTCGGTGACTATGCAAGCCCGATTGAAATGATCATCCCGCACTCCGGGGTCCTTACCAAATTCAACGGCGGCCGCGGCGGTATCGCCCACATTGCCTTTGAAGTCGACGACGTCGAAGGTGTCCGTACAGAAATGGAAGCTAAGTGCCCGGGCTGCATGCTGGAGCAGAAAGCCGTTCAAGGAACGGACGACATCATCGTCAACTTCCGCCGCCCTTCGACCAATCAGGGTATCCTCGTCGAATACGTCCAGACGACGGCACCCATTACGGGCCGCGGCGAAGATCCTTTCGTAAAGGCCATGGGTCCTGAAAAAGGAAAGCTTCGCGAACCGTGGCATCCCATGCGGCTTCACCATATCGGCATCGTCCTGCCGACCTTGGAAAAGGCCCATGATTTCATAGAAACGAACGGCCTTGAAGTCGATTATGCAGGCTTCGTCGACGCCTACCATGCCGACCTCATCTTTACCAAGAAAGATAAAAACAGTACGCCCATTGAATTCATCATCCCTCGGGAAGGGGTATTGAAGGACTTCAATCACGGAAAAGGCGGCATTGCCCACATCGCCTTTGAAGTGGACGACGTGGAAAAGGTTCGTCAGATCATGGAAGGCCAGCAAGAAGGCTGCATGCTGGAAAAGAAGGCCGTCCAGGGAACGGACGATATCGTCGTCAACTTCCGCCGTCCCAGCACGGATGCCGGCATCCTCGTCGAATACGTCCAAACCGTTGCTCCTATCAATCGCAGCAACCCCAACCCGTTTCACAATTAAGTTTTAATGAAAAAAGGTGACTATCATGTATACTCTCGGAATCGATGTTGGTTCGTCTTCTTCAAAAGCCGTCATCTTGGAAGACGGCAAGAACATCGTCGCCCAAGCCGTCGTTGAAATCGGTACCGGTTCATCCGGTCCGGAACGGGTTTTGGACGAAGTCTTTCAAAAGACGAACTTAAAGATAGAAGATATGGCCAATATCATCGCCACCGGCTACGGCCGCTTTAACGTAGACTGCGCTAAAGGCGAAGTCAGTGAAATCACCTGCCATGCCAAAGGCGCCCTCTTTGAATGCCCGGGCACGACGACGATCCTCGATATCGGCGGCCAGGACGTCAAGTCCATTAAATTAAATGGACAGGGGCTGGTCATGCAGTTTGCCATGAACGACAAGTGCGCTGCCGGTACAGGCCGCTTCTTGGACGTCATGTCCAAGGTACTGGAAATCCCCATGTCTGAAATGGGAGACTGGTACTTCAAATCGAAGCACCCGGCAGCCGTCAGCAGTACCTGTACGGTCTTTGCGGAATCGGAAGTCATTTCCCTGCTTTCGAAGAACATTCCTAAAGAAGACATCGTAGCCGGTGTCCATCAGTCCATTGCCGCCAAGGCCTGTGCCCTCGTGCGCCGCGTCGGAGTCGGCAGTGACCTGACCATGACCGGCGGCGGTTCCCGCGATCCCGGCGTCGTAGATGCCGTATCGAAAGAATTAGGTATCCCTGTCAGAGTAGCTCTGCATCCACAGGCCGTTGGCGCCTTGGGAGCCGCTTTGATTGCTTATGATAAAATCAAGAAATAAGTCAAAGGAGAGAACAGAATCATGAGTGAAGAAAAAACAGTAGATATTGAAAGCATGAGCGCCAAGGACGCCCTTGGTTACTTCTTGCCCAAAGTCGATGAAGACGCACGCAAAGCTAAAAAAGAAGGCCGCCTCGTTTGCTGGTCCGCCTCGGTAGCACCTCCGGAATTTTGCACGGCCATGGATATTGCCATCGTCTATCCGGAAACCCATGCTGCCGGCATCGGCGCTCGTCACGGTGCTCCGGCTATGCTCGAAGTCGCTGAAAATAAAGGCTACAACCAGGATATCTGTTCCTACTGCCGCGTCAACATGGGCTACATGGAACTCATCAAACAGGAAGCTCTTACGGGCAAAACGCCGGAAGTCTTGAAGAATTCGCCGGCTTCTCCCATTCCCCTTCCGGATGTCGTCCTCACCTGCAACAATATTTGCAATACCCTCCTCAAATGGTATGAAAACCTGGCCAAAGAACTGAACGTTCCTCTCATTAACATCGACGTCCCGTTCAACCATGAATTCCCGGTTACGAAACACGCTAAACAGTACATCGTCGGCGAATTCAAACATGCCATTTCCCAGCTCGAAGAACTCTGCGGCCGTCCCTTTGACTATGAAAAATTCTTTGAAGTCCAGAAACAGACTCAGCGCTCCATCGCTGCCTGGAACAAGATTGCGACCTACTTCAAGTACAAACCGTCGCCGCTCAACGGCTTTGACCTCTTCAACTACATGGGCCTTGCCGTTGCCGCTCGTTCCTTGAACTACTCTGAAATCACGTTCAACAAATTCCTCAAGGAATTGGATGAAAAGGTTGCCAACAAGAAATGGGCTTTCGGCGACAATGAAAAATCCCGTGTTACCTGGGAAGGCATTGCCGTTTGGATCGCTCTTGGCCATACCTTTAAAGAACTCAAGGGCCAGGGCGCTCTCATGACCGGTTCGGCATATCCCGGCATGTGGGACGTTTCTTACGAACCGGGCAACCTCGAATCCATGGCAGAAGCTTATTCCCGTACCTATATCAACTGCTGCCTCGAACAGCGCGGTGCCGTTCTTGAAAAAGTCGTCCGTGACGGCAAGTGCGACGGCCTGATCATGCATCAGAACCGTTCCTGCAAGAACATGAGCCTCCTCAACAACGAAGGCGGCCAGCGCGTTCAGAAGAACCTCGGCGTACCGTATGTCATCTTCGACGGTGACCAGACCGATGCCCGCAACTTCTCAGAAGCTCAGTTCGATACCCGTGTCGAAGCTTTGACCGAAATGATGGCAGATAAAAAAGCCAGTGAAGGAGGAAATCACTAATGAGTCAGATTGATGAACTTATCAGCAAATTTCAAGAAGTATCCAACCATCCTCAAAAGACGGTTTTAAATTATAAACAGCAGGGTAAACGCCTGGTCGGCATGATGCCCTACTATGCTCCGGAAGAAATCGTATACGCTGCCGGCTGTCTCCCTGTCGGCATGTTCGGTGCCCAGAAACCGCAGATCGCTGCAGCCCGCACCTATCTGCCTCCCTTTGCTTGTTCCTTGATGCAGGCCGATATGGAACTCCAGCTCAACGGTACTTATGACTGCCTCGATGCCGTCATCTTCTCCGTACCTTGCGACACCCTGCGCTGCATGAGCCAGAAATGGCACGGCAAGGCTCCGGTCATCGTATTTACTCATCCCCAGAACCGCAAGATCCGTCCGGCTGTAGACTTCCTCAAAGCTGAATACGAACACGTCCGCGCTGAATTGGAACGCATCCTCGGCGTCAAGATTTCTGACCTCGCCATCCAGGAAGCTATCAACGTATACAACGAAAACCGCCGCGCTATGCGAGAATTCTGCGATGTTGCCGCTCAGTATCCGCAGATCTTCACGCCGGTAAAACGTCACGACGTCATCAAAGCTCGTTGGTTCATGGACAAGGCAGAACACACGGCTCTCATTCGTCAGCTCATCGATGCTGTTAAAAAAGAACCGGTACAGCCGTGGAACGGCAAGAAGGTCGTCCTCTCGGGCATCATGGCCGAACCGGATGAATTCCTCGATATCTTCAGCGAATTCAACATCGCCGTCGTCGCCGACGACCTGGCTCAGGAATCCCGTCAGTTCCGTACGGATGTACCGTCCGGCATCGATCCCTTGGAACAGCTCGCTCAGCAGTGGCAGGATTTCGACGGCTGCCCCTTGGCACTGAACCCGGACAAACCGCGCGGACAGATGCTCATCGACATGACCAAGAAATACAAAGCCGACGCCGTCGTCGTCTGCATGATGCGTTTCTGCGATCCGGAAGAATTCGACTATCCGATTTACAAACCGGAATTCGAAGAAGCCGGTGTTCGCTACACCGTTCTCGACCTCGATATCGAATCGCCGTCGCTGGAACAGCTCCGTACGCGTATCCAGGCCTTCTCGGAAATTCTCTAAGCCTTGGTTTCACTTGGGCGGGACCCCGTGAGGAGCCGGCCACAATATAACCTGTCTTCCCTGGCAGGATGCATAGCTTAAAGCCCGTTTCTAGCGGGCTTTGGGCTATCAATGTTGCTTTAAAGACGGTTTTGCCGTTTTTAAATATAAAGATATACATATAATCTTTTAGGAGGAAATTCAATCATGGATTTTAAACTTTCTGAATTACAGCAAGATATTGCCAATCTCGCAAAAGATTTTGCTGAAAAAAAATTAGCTCCTACTGTAAAAGACCGCGATGAAAAAGAAGTTTTTGACCGCGCTATCCTCGATGAAATGGGCACCCTCGGCCTTCTCGGTATTCCTTGGGAAGAAGAAAACGGCGGCGTTGGCGCAGACTTCCTCAGCCTCGTCGTAGCCTGCGAAGAAGTCGCTAAAGTAGATCCCTCCATTGCCCTCAGCTTCGAAGTACATACGATGCTCTGCTCCTGGCCGATTTGGAAATTCGGTACAGCCGAACAGAAAGCTAAATTCCTCAAACCTTTGGCAGAAGGCACGAAACTCGGCGCTTTCGGTCTGACTGAACCGAATGCCGGCACCGACGCTTTGAACGGCTCCACGGCGGCTGTTAAGAACGAAGACGGCAGCTACACCCTGACTGGCTCCAAAGTATTCAACACCAACGGCGGCGAAGCTGACATCACCGTTGTCTTCGCTTCGACGGACAAATCGAAGGGCGCTAAAGGCATGAGCGCATTCATCGTTGAAAAAGGCATGGAAGGCTTTACCTACGGCAAAAAAGAAGTTAAGATGGGTATCCGCGCTTCCGTACAGCGTGAACTCGTATTCCAGAACGTTAGAATCCCGGCTGAAAACCTCCTCGGTAAAGAAGGCGAAGGCTTCAAGATCGCTATGATGACCCTCGACGGCGGCCGTATCGGTGTCGGTGCTCAGGCTCTCGGTATCGCTGAAGGCGCTTACAACGCAGCTCTCCAGTATGCAAAAGAACGTACCCAGTTCGGCAAACCGATCGGTAAGTTCCAGGCTATCAGCTTCATGCTGGCTGACATGAAACTTAAGATTGAAACGGCTCGCCTTGCCGTTTACCAGGCTGCTTGGAAGATGGCTCAGCCTGACGTTAAGTCTTACTCCGTCGACGCTGCTATCGCTAAGAAGTACGCTTCTGACGTAGCTATGCAGGTCACCACCGATGCTGTTCAGGTCTTCGGCGGCTACGGCTTCACTCGTGAATATCCGGCAGAACGCTACATGCGTGACGCTAAGATCACTCAGATTTATGAAGGCACCAACCAGGTACAGCAGATGATCATCTCCGGTGCCATCCTCAGATAATACAGAGATTCCTAACCAGACTCTCCTCCTTTCGAAACACGTATAGAAATAGTATATAGTATGAGATAACAACCGCTTACAAAGGCCCTGCATTCGGAATAGTGCAGGGCCTTTTTTTGATATGGGGTTTACCCTGTTGAGCAGGCCACGCCTGCGAAACGATAATCC
>OFMH01001783.1_pt1 | contig 10763 bp, 9 predicted proteins | sample 1541761 | NCBI WGS metagenome assembly OFMH01 (sample SAMN04209249, study PRJEB22552) | human gut metagenome | biome: gut; material: feces | host: Homo sapiens | place: USA: Oklahoma
CTCGCAATATGTTCCTTTTTAACAATGCTATATACTTGCTGCCATACACTGGTGTTGGTAGCGGCATCACTCGTGCACTGGACGAAGATATCAATGTCACGTTTATGAATAATGACAAGGCGCAGGAATTTGTCATCACGGCTTGGAGAGGAGAAGGTAACCAAGTCGAGGGGGAAAGTAACCAAGTCGGTAACCAAGTTGAGGAAAAAAGTAACCAAGTCCAAGACTCTGACACTCGACTTAGACACTCTGGCACCGACTTAGACACTTCCGAGAACGACTTAGACACTCGACTTAGACACTTTGGCACCGACTTAGACACTTCTGAGAACGACTTAGACACTCGACTTAGACACTCTGACACTCCAAAAGTGTCATTGTCTAACAAGCAAAGGGACATAGTAAATTTCTGTTCTGTTCCTCGAACCACCAAAGAGATACTTGACAGAATTGGAGTCAGCATGCATTCCAAGAACCGTGAGCGTTACATCACATCCCTTGTTGCAGCAGGATATTTGCAGATGACCAACCCGGAAAATCCTACGGCAAGCAATCAAAAATACAAGAAAGTAACAATAAAATAGTAAGAATGATAGACTCTTTATATTTCCTTCAGTTCGCATGTTTCATCTTCATGCTCATCAATGCCCTTATCCTCGGCATCACCCACCTGCACATGAAGTGGACCAACCGACGCTATGAGTGGTCACGCTGGATGATACTTGCAGGCATGATGGGACTTGCCATACAATATCTCTTGCAGATGCACTTGGGTTTTCGTGCGAAAAGCGATGACTTGGGAGCTATTTTCAACATTCTTGTCTATACCCCATGCATCACCACTATCGCCATGGGCATATACAACATTGAGGCGACCCATGCCAACCGCCGAAAGATGAACATCGTCTGCGCTTGCATTTATGCCGCTATCATAGCGGTTTTCTGCATAGGCTACAGCAATAGCGGAAGTCTTAACATTGGCAACTGGCTCTATGCGATGCTCGTATTGTTCGGCACAAACGTAGCGTATTGCATCTATATGATTATGATTGAGATGCGGAAACGCAAGAAAATGTTAGAGCTGATGACAGGTGGCGACATGCTGCCCTACGTGCGATATGCCCGAGCCAGTGTCTTCGCCCTGTTCTTCTCTACCCTTACCATGCCTTTCGTCATCCTCTCTACCACCTTATTATATATAATAGGTCCGTTGGCTCTGCTCACTATCCTTTTCTTCAACCTGAGTTTCGTGGCATTGGGCTACAATTTCGTTCCTACCGAGGAACTCTTAGACAATGAGGCTGAAGAATGTGCAACCATAGCAGATGAAGAAACTGAAATGGGGTGGGTATCTTTGGAAAGCTCCAATGGGCAGGATGCAGAACTTGCAGACGGTAAAGAAAACTTACAGTCGTTTTCTCAGGAGCGTCAGATGTTCATCAAGGAGAAGCTCGACAAGTGGTGTGCTGATTTGGGCTACAAAGACACCACAGTAAACATGTTCACCCTGTCACGCTCGCTGAACATTTCCAAGAACGAGTTATCACGCTACTTCACATCATGCCTTAATTCCACCTTCCGCATCTGGCTTGCCGAGGTACGTTTCGAGGCAGCAAAGAAGATGATGCTCGACTATCCCGACTACAACAACGACATCATTTCTGCCGAATGTGGCTTCTCTTCACGCTCCTATCTCTATCGCATATTCAAAGAGAAAGAAGGTTGCTCTCCAACTGTCTGGAGAGCGAAAATACAATAAAATCACGCCTTAGGTGTCTACTTCCCCCACCAAGTAGACACCTATTTTGTAGGAAGTAGACACCTAAGTGGGGGAAGTAGACACCTTTTTCCGAAGAAAAACACTATCTTTGCACCATGGAAAATATAATAGAAACTTTCATGAAAGAGGAACAGGCTATTTTTATAGTGGCATTGTGTCTTCTGTTGTTCGCCATAGTCATGGGCTATGCCATGGTTCAAGACTACAGGATATATCTTGATGAGAACTACAAGGCTCGCTACAGCTTCTGTGATTTCATCAAGAGAGGAAGATATTATATCTATCTGTTTCTCGGACAGACTTTCGTCGTCATCCTGGGATTTACAGTATATCTGATGGCAATGAGAGAAAATATGTAAGAAAGTAGAATAATAATAATTTACAGATATGAATAACAAAAAACAAAGAAACAGGCTATTCACGATGCTGCTGCTCGTGATGGCTATCCTCATACCTTATGGGGGGGCATGGGCACAAACGCCGCCTTCCAAAGGTGATGGCTCAGCAGACAAACCTTATAAGATATCCACAGCAGCCGAACTGGCGTGGTTCCGCGACCAGGTGAATAGCGGTAATAATACTATTTCAGCCACGCTGACTAAAGATATTGACTTGTCAGAGTTCTGCCATGCGGCTGATGGCACCACGTATACTGATGAGCTCAGCTGGACTCCTATCAATTGGTATCAAGGTACATTTGATGGCAACGGGAAGACTATCAGCAATCTCTACATCAATGCCACCTCTAATTATACCGGTTTCTTCGGCTATGCTTATGCTGGCAGTATCAAGAATATCACTTTCGACAATGCGAGGGTGAAGAATACTGGTGGTTATAATTTTGGAATTTTGGCAGGAAACGCAGGATCTTGTATTATTGAAAATATCAAGACCTTGGCAAACTGTTCGGTAGAAGGAGAAGACTACGTTGGCGGAATAGCAGGAGTTGCTAACGGCAACATCAGCAACTGCGAAAACCGTGCAACAGTGAAGGGTATAAGATCTCTCGGAGGAGTTGTAGCTGCCTATTCCGGTAATTCCATCACTTCATGCGCCAATTATGGTGTCGTAACAGGCTCGGGAGAGAGCGTTGGTGGCATTGCTGGATATTTTAACTCAGGAACCATTCAGAACAGTACCAACTATGGCGATGTAACGGGAACTGATAATGTCGGAAATTTGATAGGACTTGCTGAAGAATGCAACCTGAACAATGTGCTTGGCACTGGTAATGTTACTGCTACTTCTGCAAAGCTTGCCGGTCTCCTTGTTGGAAACATAAGAAAATCCTCCAGCACCGCTTCTGGCATCTTGGCATACAACAGCAGTGCGAAGCTTACCATCAATGGAACTGAGCAGACAGGCGATGCCGTCAAGGCTATCGGAGGAGGCTCATTGACATCAGCTGAAAAGATAATGGCATTTACTGAAGAACAGTTGAAGAGCGGATTGGTTGCCAATCAGCTTCAGAAAAACGTATCAGGAAGTGCAAGATGGGGACAAAAACTGAACACAAACGATTATCCTTTACTTGGCTCTGCTGATGAGGTTTACTTGGATGGTAATCTGACAATGAATTGTTTAGGCGAGCTGGAAGGTACAGGTACATTTACCAATACCAAGCCTGCACAAGAGGGCACATTTACGTTTAAGCATGGCGATAGTCCCAAACATCACAAATTCGTGGCTGCTACCTGCACCACAGATGGCAACATCGAATATTGGGAATGTAATCTTTGTCATAAGTCTTTCTCGAACGAGCAGATGACACAAATGGTGAGCAGTCTTGTAGTAGTATCAGCTACCGGACATGAATATGATGAGAACGACAAGTGTACGAAGTGTCAACAGGAAATTCCTTTCTTGAAATTGGGCAACAATTCCATAACAATCGGAAAGGTGCAGGGCGAGCGGGAAAAAATCAGCGGTTACAATCTTTATAAATATACAGCTCCAGAAGATGGCACGTTGGAGGTGACGGCAAACAGCAACCGTAAAAATACCTATGGTACCCTGTGGGAGAGCCGTACGGCTGCATCTTGCTTGACTTCCGATAATTCTTGGCCTGACTTCAAAATCACCTATACTGTAACGAAAGGCACCACTTATTATATCGGCGCAAGAGAATTTTTTGGCAAAGCCATCGAAGGCGAAGTCAAGCTCAATGTAAAAATGAATGGTCTTGATCGTGAATTGCCAGCAGGTATGACTGGTAAAGGAACAGAGGCGGAACCATTTGTGCTGAAGACGGCAGATCATCTGGCGTGGTTCCGTGACTGCGTGAATGAATGTAACACATTAGTCTGCGCAAAGATTGCCGATGATGTGAAAGAAATTGATATGAGCACTGTATGCCATAAGGCTGATACCGAAAAGCAGGTAGCAGAGCTCAGCTGGACTCCTATTGGTAACTTTGATAATAATTATCAAGGTACATTCGATGGCAACGGGAAGACCATCAGTAATCTCTACATCAATGCCACCTCTGAATTTGCCGGTTTCTTCGGTTATCTTGCTGGTGGCAACATCAAAAACATCACTTTCGACAATGCGAAGGTGAATAGTACTGGTATTTATTATACTGGAATTTTGGCAGGATACGCAGGTTCTTGTATTTTTGAAAACATCAAGACCTTAGGAAACTGTTCGGTAGAAGGAAAACAGATAACTGGCGGAATAGCAGGAATAGCAGTGGGCATCATCAGCAACTGCGAAAACCATGCAGAAGTGAAGGGAATGGGATCTCTCGGAGGTATTTTAGGTATGTATTACGGTTCCGACAATTCCATCACTTCATGCGCCAATTATGGTGCTGTAACAGGCACGTACAGACAAGTTGGCGGCATGGTTGGATATTTTGACTCTGGAACCATCCAGAACAGTGCCAACTATGGCGATATAACTGGAGCAGATAATGTCGGAAACCTGATAGGAGAAGGTGTTATATGCAATCTGAACAATGTGCTTGGCACTGGTAATGTTACTGCTACTTCTGATACAGAGCGTGCCGGTCTCCTTGTTGGAGGCATAAACAATTCCTCCAGTACCGCTTCTGGTATCTTGGCATACAACAGCAGTGCTAAGCTGACCATCAATGGAGCTGAGCAGACAGGTGAAGCTGTCAAGGCTATCGGAGAAGGCTCATTGACCTATCCTGAAGGCGTGAATGAAGCTGACGTGATCAAGGCATTCACCGCAGAGCAGCTGAAGAGCGGTGAGGTGGCTTATTTGCTTGCCGAAGGCAAAGCCTTAGTTGAGCAGGCATGGGGACAGCAGTTAGGCAAGGACCAATATCCCGTTCCCGGCTCTGACTATAAAGTAATCAAGGCTGCACAGGGCGACAAGGATGCAAATGGCAACTATACATATTGGGCAACATTCAGCAATCAGACAAACGATGTAACCCTTTCTGTTCCGTCAGACAGAACGCTTAAGGTCTATAACGCAACGGTAAGCGCTGGCAAGATGACATTGGCACAACGCAACGGCAACCAAGTGGCAAAGGAAGAGGGTGTGCTACTGAAGACTGACGGAGAGTATGTCAATGCAAAGACAAACAAGACAAATGAGTTGACAGCAGCTTCCTCTGATGAAAACCACCTTGTGGCTACACCAGCTGAAGCTCAGACTGTAACAGCAGATGCCGATTGTAAACTCTATCGTCTAACATATGGAAAAGCTGCAACAAAAGAACATCTCGGCTTCTACCTCAGTGTGGACAGAGAAAACAATAGCAACAACGGAACAAGTCTCAAAGCGACTCCAGGAAAGGCTTATCTGCAAATATCTGAAAAAGAAGCAAAAGACCCATCATCGGCAGCACCCGCTCGCAGCTTTGTATTCGGTGGCGGTAACGAGACAACAGGCATAGAGGGAATCACCATTATGGGTACTGACGTGCAGCGTCATGGCACTATTGAAGGAATCTTCGACCTCCAAGGTAGAAAGATAAGCAATCCGACAAAGGGCATATACATAAAGAACAACAAGAAAGTAGTAATCAAATAAAAATAGCACAATATGAAGAAAGAATATATAAAACCAGAAATGCAGGTGCATGAGATAAAAGCCCAACAGTTGCTGGCAGGGTCAACAGCTCCTGGTTTATATCAGGGACAAATTCCAGAAGATAATAATGATGATATGTATTAAAGTCCTAAGCTGACAGGAATACCAATTATCTGAAAAATAATTATCAACCCATACTTTGCGGTTGTTCCAAGGGTCTATACACCTCGACAAAAGGGTGTATAGCCCCTTTTTCCTATTGTATGATGTCTTCAGGTAGAAGTATCTTAGCTTCTTCGTTATTATATTCCATCATGTTATGCTTTATTATTATCTTTCACAAAGATAATCTTTCTGAACGATAAATCCAAATATTTGAGTAACAATTAGTTGCCTGTTATTGTTATTTAATTATTAATCGGAATCATTAAGTAGTATTTGCAAGGGGCAGAAGCTCCTAGCCCAGGGCGTGTGGGGCTAAACTTGCAAAACTTGAATAATTCTATATTATTCGTGTTCAATACTACCCCCCAACTTAGCTTCCCATTCCTCTATCGTCGGCATAGTTCCTTCTAATTTTTCAGGATAGAATTTTTCTAGATCGTACTCAGAAATAGCTATGGGTTGGCTGCTTGATTCCAGGGCATATTGTGCCTGGATACGGTCTTTCTCCTTGCAAATAAGTAAACCTATTGTAGGATTGTCACGCCCCTCTTTGCGAAGAAGGTGGTTACAAGCTACTACATAACCACCAAGTTGCCCGACATCAGCAAAGGTGAATGAACCTATCTTGACTTCCAGAACTATGTAGCATGACAAGTTCAAATTATAAAAGAGCAAGTCGATAAAGTTCTCTTTCTCTCCAATCTGCAAGCGATATTCCTTGCCTACGTAGGCAAAACCTGTACCAAGTTCTGTTAGAAATCTGGTGATATTGTTGAGCAAAGCATCTTTAAGAATGCGCTCATTATATGGTTTGGTGATTCCAGTGAAAGCAAAGTTGTATGGGTCTCTTGTGATTTCTTGTGCCAAATCGCTGCCGACCTCAGGTAATGTGCGGGTAAAATTGCTCAAAGCTTTTCCTTGTCGCTCATACAGAGACGAGTCTATGTAATTGTGAAGGACATTCCTGCTCCAGCCGTTCTCAACAACTTGTTGTACATAGAATAGAGCTTTTATTACATCGTCAGAACATTTATCAATAAGCAACATCTGATGTCCCCATGGCACTGAGAACAAATCTTGCATAATATGAGCTGCTAATTCTTGGCTTGCCAATTCTGTATTGGATTTTGCAGCAGGTTGCTGCAAAATTTCACTTTCAGAATTTGCTGCAATTTGCTGCAAAATTTTAATCTTTTGATTATAAAGCTGATAGAACTTTTTGGTATAACGCAAATTTCTTTCTGATAGTCCTTCTGCATCTGGTATTTCGTTTCGTAAATCTCGACTCAACGTTGCATAAAACTTGCTGCCATACTTGTTTTCTGCTTCTTTATAGCAAATGTCTTTACCTAGGTCCCAATAGAATTGCAGAACAACATGGTTCACCTTTACCGCAGCCTTTATCTGGCTCTGGCGATAACGCTTACAGAGTTCCTTGACCCATTTCAAATAATCTTTATCTAAAATGTTTATCGGTTTGTTCATATTTTTGTTCCTTTACAATAGCTTTAGATACAAATAAAAAAATGCTTTCTTCTATCTGTCTCATACGCCATTCATTTATTTTTCTGCAAATATACGATTATTTTGTGAAACCTACAAGAATAACCGTTTTTTTTCGCGAAAATGTTTTTTTGAAGTCTTTGCAAGAATGCTGTTAATATCCTTGTTCTCCTTTTGTTGGCTCATTTTCAGATTAGGCGGAACTGGGTTAGGGCTCACCGAGGAAGTAGAGGATGTAGGAGACTTGCATCGGGGTGAACTCCTTGCAGTTCTTGCCATACCCTTTGCCAGCACATCTTCCTGGCAATTTCAAGGCTTCGCTGGGACATGCCTTCTTCCATGCCTTCAGCTCTGCCTTTTTCCATACCTTCTTCCATTCCTTTCTGGTACCTGTCATCCAGGAGGTACAGGAGCTTCATGGCATCAAAGCCAAGGACTGCTATCGTTTCTATACCGACATCAGAAGACGCAAAAAACATAGCCGTACTTACTTCCTAGACAGAATGCAGGAGAAGTTGAACGACAAAATGCGAAAGGATGATGAATTGGAAAGAATGAAACGTTAAAATGGCATGAAGTTGGTATTTGGAATTTTTTCGTAGAAATTCAACAGAAAGTTAACAAAAAGTTTGGTAAAGTGAAAATAAAAGCATAATTTTGCAAATTAAATAAGTACATAACATTAAAAACAAGAAGATTATGGCAATAGAAATTAAAACAATACCTGTCCTTCATGGTGAGGCAGCAGCTCGTTTCGTTGAAGCGGCTGATGAGGCATTGGAAAAGCGTGGCTCCATTGACTTCTCCAAGCAAGTAGCCAAGGCACGTGCTATATTAAAACGTTCAAAACTGTACATTTAAGGAAATTAAAGCAATCGGCTGCAATCAATATACTCTTGATAAGCTAAGAAGTGCTATAGTTCCAAGGGTCTATACACCTCGACAAAAGGGTGTATAGACCTTTTTCCCTATTGTATGATGTCTTCAGGTAGAAATATCTTAGCTTCTTCGTTATTATATTCCATAATATTATGCTTTATTATTATCTTTCACAAAGATAATCTTTCTGAACGATAATTCCAAATATTTGAGCAACAATTAGTTGCCTGTTATTGTTATTTTACTATTAATCGGAATCATTAAGTAGTATTTGCATGTTTTTTACTGGATTTAAGGTTGCTTTTCATCGATTTTCTTCATCGGATTACGCGGAGTTATCCGATGAAAAATCTGCGCCATCTGCGGAATCTGCGTGACTTTAAATCCAAGCCAAGAATCTGTGTGAATCTGTGAAATCTGTGGGACAAGGTGGAAGACTTAGTCTTGACTTGCGTGCGGAATTTCCTCAGAGTGAGGGATTTTCCAGGACCAACTTGTATGATATCAAACGGTGGTTTGTGTTCTATTCAAGTCAAATAGAATTTGTCCACCAGGCTGGTGGACAATTTTCCACTTTTCACTTGTTTGCTACTGCGAATGTCGGCTGTACGATATAAAGAAGGGTCTATACGCCACCCGTTCATCGTGTCATATAGACCCTTTTTCTGTTGTTTTATGGTGTTGCTATTTTCATCTCCGTACCAACGCTTAGTTTGCACAAATTACTCATTGCATAGAGTGGAATTACATCTACATGGCGAATGGCATCCTGGGATTCTTTATCAACATACTCAAACTCTCCGAAATTCTCTAGGGATGTACGAACAGCATGATGAAGAGCCTTCTTTCTCATGAATAGCCATAAGCTTTGCATGCTACCCCTGGTAGTGGCTTTCACTTCTATCGGTAAAACCATACCATCCTTGGCTTCCAGAAAATCAATCTCAGCATTGGTCCCTCTTGACAAATTCTGCCAATAATACATTTCTGCCTTCTGGAAACAGTCATGGTTCTTGACGAGTTCCAAACCAGCAAACATTTCTGATGCAGCACCTTTATTGACGAAATCAACATCCGAAGCTAAAAGTACATTGGCAGCAGGAGTACCCAACATGGTTTGCATCAGTCCCAAATCCAAGAAAAGATATTTCCTGTAGCTGTCATTCTCTTCAGCTCCAAGTGGAACGCCATTTCCATCACTATGGGTCACCGGCTTTATGAGTCCTGCCAAGGTCAATAAATGAAGTGCGTCTTTGATAACCGAAGAATGAACATCATCGGCCACCTGCCTATAGACAAACTTACTGCCAGCCTGCAAAGCTACGGAACGCAAAACCTTTCTCAATAAAGCCGGAGATACACGCGACTTGTACTTGGCAAAATCATCCTGATAGGTATCCAAAATATCATTATGGACATGAGTGCATTCTATGTAACTGTTAGTCTCTATCCATTCTGTAACTGCGGCAGGCATACCACCCACCAGATAGAAAGTCTTCAACTGGTCCACCAGTTTATTATGAACGGCCTCTGGAAGCGGAGATGAGGGTGAAGCCTGCTGCTTGTAACTCACCGTGGTATCTAGTCCCTGTGCCATGAGAAATTCATCAAAGGAAAAAGGGTACATATAGAGTGAGCGTATTCTACCCACTCCAAAGGAAGGCAGTTCTTCTAAGGTGAATTCCAACAAAGAGCCAGCAGCGATGACATGCAGTTCCGGATAATCTTCTTTGAAATAACGGAGCGACATAATCGCTTCCTGGCTCACTTGTATCTCGTCTATGAAGAGCAGTGTTTCACCAGGTATCACTGGGATGCCGGTAGTGGCACTTATGCTTTCACACGTTCTATGCACGTCAATATCCTTTGAAAAGAGTCCTCTTATGGATGGCTGGCTCTCCAGATTGATCTCTACAAAGTACTTGAATTCTTTACCAAAGTGGCGCACAGCAGAAGATTTTCCTACTTGTCTGGCTCCACGTATCAGCAGCGGTTTTCTTCTTTGAGAAGCCTTCCACTCCAGGAGTTTTTTATCTATAATTCGCTTGTAATATGTCATTCTGTATAATTTATTGATTTACAGTGCAAAGATACAACTTTTATCCAAAAGTCAAGGCAAACAATAGTTAATTTTATCCAAAAGTCAAGGCTAAAATAATGGCTTTTTATCCAAAAGTCAAGGCTAAGAGCCTAAAACTGCCGTCATCAAGAATCAGTCGCCAAAATCGTGATGCAGCATTCTCGCTTAAGGCGGATTGCAAATCCGCAAGGAAATAGGTCGAGCCTTTTTTGACGTCGGATTGCAAATCCGCCGGAACGCCTAGCGGGGTTGCGTTTCTTCTTTACGTCTGGTGTAGGAAACAGGGTTATGGTTCACCGAGGAAGTAGAGGATGTAGGAGACTTGCATCGGGGTGAACTCCTTGCAGT
>OFMH01001794.1_pt1 | contig 10682 bp, 16 predicted proteins | sample 1541761 | NCBI WGS metagenome assembly OFMH01 (sample SAMN04209249, study PRJEB22552) | human gut metagenome | biome: gut; material: feces | host: Homo sapiens | place: USA: Oklahoma
AGGGGCTGGCCGTCCAACCGGCGGATGAGACCGTAGTCCGTGATGGCACCCAGCCGGTCATCCAACATTTTCTGGCCGATCTGCGCCGCCTGGGGCGTCTGGAATAGCTCCTCCGGCAGATCGGGGTACTTCTCCCGGAGGACCAGCTCCGCATAGTCCCAGGTCTGGGCAACATCACCTCGCAGCTCGTACTGTTCGGCCTCCTCCATCATGCGGGTGGCGGCGTCCAGGTCCGGCTGACCTGCGGCGGCCAGGAGGGCCTTGTAGCGGACAAACTCGGCCTCGCCCCAGACCCGTTCCAGGTGCGCCAGCTTTCCGGCGAAGTCAACGACCTGCTCCAGACCACCGTCCTCCAGCACATCGTTGATGGCATCCCGCAGGGAGGGGATCAGGCAGTCCACACAGCGGAAGGTACACTCCTCCACGGAAGCGGCATCCACCGTTTCCACTGCCCGCTGGATACCGCCGTAGATGGCAGGAAGGTCCAGAACGGCGATCCGGTCGTTATCGTAAGGAGGATTTTTTATGCTTACAGAAAAAAGTTCACACAAGGACATCGAACTCCAGGCGGCAAACACCCGGCTTTATATGAACCGGCTCTGCACGGCCTGGCAGGGCAGGACATGGGAGGAGGCCCACATGAATTACACATTTGACGATTACCGCAAGGCCCTGGATGGGGCCGGACCCAAGCTGAAGGAGCTGGTGCTTGACCGGGCGGCCAACGACCCGGCGATCGGGTTTCCTGAGCTGAAAGCTCTTGTCGATTTTGCGTATCCGGAGGTGCTTTATGCAAAGCCACAAAATGCGATTGACCGCCATTGCAGGGGTGCCCTGAAACGGGGCATACCACATCCGCAGTCCCCAGGCAAGACTATCGAGATGCTCTTTATCCCCGAGGGCGACATTTACCGCATGGCGGCCAAGTCGGAGCTGCCCAGTGCAGAGCGGTTCGAGAGCTGGATTTTTGATGAAGTCCTCCCCTCTATCCGCAAGAACGGCGGTTACATCCATGGCCAGGAGAACATGACACCCGAGGAACTGATGGCGGCGGCGCTCATCATGGCGAACAAGACCATTGAGAACCAGAAGCTGCGGCTTTCCTCCCTGACTGTGGAAAACCAGATCATGGCCCCCAAAGCGGCCTACTTTGATGAACTGGTAGACCGCAATCTGCTGACTGGCCTGCGGGAGACTGCAAAAGAACTGAACGTCCCACCCAAACAGTTTGTGAGTTTCCTTTTGGGCGGGAAGTACCTATATCGGGACAAGAAGAAAAAGCTGATGCCTTATCAGCAGCACGTTGATGCCGGACTTTTTGAGCTGAAAGAGTGCTTCAACGATAAGACCCAGTGGGGCGGGACTCAGACAATGGTGACCCCAAAGGGCAGAGAAACATTCCGGCTTCTGATCGCTGGGGCCGCATAACGAACACCCCCGCTATCTCAATATGAGGTAGCGGGGGTGTTCTATTTTCTAAATGCAGATACCAGTATGAGAATTAAAAAACGCTACACGCTTTCATAAAACAAATTATGGCAACAACCCACAAGATTAGGCCGACCCAAACGCCTGGTTTTCGAAAAGTTAAATTTGCGCCACAGTGAGGGCATTGGTTTGCGTTTTTTGCGATTTTTTCGCCGCAGGCGGGACAATCTATCATCTTTTTCATCCTACACACTCCCTAAAATAAACCTTTTCTTACATTTTATCACATCAAACACCGGAAGTCACCATATTTTTTGGAGGTAATCTTATGGCCGCTGACGGCTCCATTATCATTGAAACCCTTCTGGACGATAAGGAAGCCAAAAAGGAACTCACCAAACTTAATAACCGCATCAAGACCTTGAACAACCAGATTTACACCAATCAGCGGTTAAAGATGCCGCTGGTTGAGCAGTCAAAACAGGCTGCGGCCAATCTGGATTTGGCAATGGCCTCGCTGGAAAAAATGAAATCCGCTTCCGTTGGTGCATATACTGCGCAGCAAATTGCCCAGCAGGAAGAGACAGTTAAATCCCTTCAGTATCAATATAGCAAAATTCAATCCCGCGTCGAGGCATACGACAGGAGCATCAGCACAGCAACCGAGAAACTGAACATTGTGAAAGAGCAAGCGGGAGCTATCCAGCAGAACATGGCCGCTGCCGGGGTAGACACAGAAAAAATGGCGGCAGCAGCCAAACGCGCCAGCAAGGGTGCAATGGGATTTGCCACGCAGCTAAAGTATGCAATGAGTAGCATCCTTCTTTATGGAGCTCTGTTTCAGGTGTTCTCTAAATTTACGGAATGGATTGGGAAGGTCATTAAATCCAACGATGCAGCATCTGCTTCGGTTGGCCGGCTAAAAGCCGCCCTGCTGACTTTGGCACAGCCCATTGTAGGAGTTGTTATCCCAGCTCTAACATTTTTAGCGAACACACTTGTACGTATAATTTCGGTTATTTCCTCGTTCATTTCTATGATTTTCGGTTCAACTCTCGAGGAATCAGCCGATGCAGCTGAAAGCCTTTATAATGAGGCGAACGCCATAGAGAGCGTGGGCAGCGCCGCAAAAAAAGCTAGTAAACAGCTGGCCTCTTTCGATGAGATAAACAAACTTTCCGGAGATACAGCAGAAAGCGGAGGAGGGGCTGGGGCTGATGTTATTTCTCCTGATTTTTCCGAGGCCGGAGATCTCAGCTGGCTGGAAGAAACGCTTGGGAAGTCTGCTGGATGGGTAACAGCGGCGCTTTTAATTGGTGGCATTGCTCTGGTTGCGATTGGAGCGTCTACAGGAAGACTGTCTTTGGTGCTTGCTGGCCTTCTTATGCTTGGGTCTGCGGTTACTGTCGGTGAAGAAACCGGAGTATTCGCAGATTGGGCAGCTGCACTTGGGCTGGAAACGGCAGAACAATTTGTGCCTATGGCGCTAACGCTTGGCGGAATTGCTCTTATAGCTTTGGGCGCAGCTATAGCAAACATTTTGGTCGTAATTGCTGGACTTGGACTTATTGGGGCTGGCGTGGCGGTAGCTATCAATAATGGGAGCGCAGCAGAGTGGGCAGAATCACTTGGTCTTAATACGGTATTCGACTATGTGGTTGCCGCATTACAGCTTGCAGGGATTGCTTTAATAGCGATTGGCGCAGCAATGGGAAACATTTTAATGGTTATTGCAGGTGCGGTTCTTTTGTCTGCCGGTGTTGCTGCGGATGGCATTGGGCAGCAAACGCTTTCCGATTGGTGGGAAACCTTAAAACTCACAAGCGTCCAGCAATGGGTAGCTGTTGCGCTTCTTCTTGGCGGAATCGCACTTACTGCAATTGGTGCAGCCACAGCCAACATCATTATGCTTTTGGTCGGACTTGGAATGATTGGGTTTGGCGCACTAGTTGGCGCTCAAAACGGGAACTTGGAAGACTGGGTCAAAACGCTGGGTCTGGAAAAGGCTGCTGGCTGGGTTACTGCTGGCCTTCTGATCGGTGGTATTGCTCTGGTTGTATTTGGTATCCTTACGGCAAATATTCTAATGGTGCTTGCTGGCCTTGGACTGCTGGGAGCTGGAATCACAATTGGAATTACGAGTGGCACCTTTTCTGACTGGCTTGGAACAATATCTGGCGCATTTATGGAATTTGCGAATACGGTAAAAAGCATATTTAAAGGCCTATGGAACGGAATAAAAGGGACTATAAATACAATTTTAGGTGGAATTGAGGCTATGGCGAATGGTGTTATCAACGGTATAAACTGGGCGATTGACGCGCTTAACAATCTGAACTTTACAGTTCCTGACTGGGTTCCAGGAATTGGTGGAGAGAGCTTTGGATTTAACATTCAAAAACTGGACAATGTGGCCCTCCCCCGCCTTGCCCAAGGCGCAGTCATTCCTCCCAATCGTGAGTTTCTTGCTGTACTTGGCGACCAGAAAAACGGAACCAACATTGAAACTCCCCTTTCCACAATGGTGCAAGCGTTTCGCACGGCCTTGTCCGACATGAACTATACAGGCGGTAACGAAGCGGTGCTGATGGTAGACGGCCAGGTGTTTGGCCGGTTGGTTTATAAGTACAACAACAAGGAATCCCGCCGCATAGGCGTAAGCATTTCGGAGGTGCGTAAATGACCTATGTAAAAATCAACGGCATTTCCTTTGATGTGGATGTCGCAATCTCCAGCATCGAAGAGACCTTCAACGTGCTGGACGGAGAAAACACTTGGCGAGTCATGTCGGGCCGCATGGTGCGAGACATCATTGGTACATACATTGGGCATAAGGTCACCTTCTTCAATGGGAAAAGCAATGAGGAGTTTGACCGGTTGTGGGACTATCTTGTGGAGCACTCTGTTGACGATTCCGTCCAGCTGGAGGCCGCCGACGGACAGTCCAGTATCGCCTACGAGGCTTATTACACCACCGGAACCCGGCGGCTTTCTGATGGCTCGGTTAACGATGGGGTGAACAAGTGGGACGAGCTGGAGGTCAGTTTCGTTCCCATGGATGCGCAGGTGAAGCCATGAGCAAGACAAAAATCCTGTACAAAGACATTGGACCCGGGTCGGATGAGGACGCAGCTGTAACCAGCTCGTCCCATCTACCTGCGTCCGACATTGCATTGCTCCCGTTTGGCGGAACAAGTATCCGGTCTTTGACTTTAGAGCCAAACCGGTGGGTGCTTGACGGTACATTTCAGTTTGCAGAAGATCAGAAAATTGCGTTCTGGTCCTCTGAACTGAGCGGGGATGACAAGACGTTTACCGCAGTACCCGCTATTACCGTAAACTTTGACAAACAATATTCTTCCGTTGGCGTTTCTCTGATTTTTGACCCAGCCTGTGGTGAGTATTGTACTCTGGTTAATATCAAATGGTATCAGGGCGATACCCTACCCTGACGGAACAGTATCTGCTTTGGTTATGGTATGTAGTATTGAATTGCAATTCCAATTCACTAAAAAAGTAGGGGATAAAAGAAATTTAATTATTGGAACTATTAAAGAGTTAGGAGACCTTTCATATCCAGTGCAAGGTTTTTACGGGATGAATTTGGCTACTGGTAACGTAAATCGTACACTGACCTTCACTCTTAAAAATACAAGCAGCATAGGTAAATCGGCCATTAAGCATATTGAAGTTTTCGGGGAGAGATATGCATGAGTTTACAGAATATCCCAGTTTATAAATTGGACGGAAGCGTGGAATATAGGGAGATGGAAATACCGGACACCGCCACGCAGTCTGATTACATCCCAACCCCAGAGGATTCCGCCGTAGTTATGATGCGGGCAGCTTTTGCAGCCCAGGCGGCAGACATGGAGGATGACCAGGTCATCCAGTGCAGCGGACTTGCCGATGATTGGGCCGCGGGTGACCACAAGGTCGGTGAGGTGTTCAACACCCGCGCCGGTGTCCATGCTGAGGGCGCGGAATGGGATCAGACGTGGGAGGTATACCAGGCGTACAACAATGACACTTACCCGGACATCAAGCCCGGTAACTCGTCTTGGTACACCTTCAACCGCCCACTTCACGGAAAAACACCGGAAACCGCCCGCCCATTTGTCCCTGTTCAGGGCGCGCACGACATGTACCGGGCCGGGGAGTACATGGTATACACCGACGGAAAGATTTACCGCTGTACGAGCGACACCAATTTCAGCCCGGAGGACTACCCCCAGGCCTGGGAGGAGGCAACTTAATGGCAGATGAAAAATGCGCATACGACCCCGGGCGCGAGTGCCTTGGCCTGCAAAAGGCAAACATGCTGGAAAAGCAAATGAACGAGTGGCGGGCGCAGTCCAGAGAGACCCACAAGGAACTCTTTAACCGCACGAGAGATTTGGAAAAAGCTGAAGCATCCCGCAATGAGCAATACGCCAACATTATGGAAAAGCTGGACGAGCTGATCGCTTGGAAATCAGCTGAGCAAGGCACAACAAAACGTCGCTGGGATGCCATTGTAGATAAGTCGATTTGGGCTGTTCTGGCGGCAGTGATTGCCTTTTTGCTGGCAAGAATCGGGTTGTGAAAAGAGGTGAAAAAGACGTGGAGCAGCTTTACAAGCGATTGAGCAACCTGTTGAGCATCAAGAGTTTGGTTACCCTGGTGCTTACGGCGGTATTTGCCTACCTGACCTGTTCGGGCGGAGTAACCGCTGATCAGTTCCTGACCGTGTTTACGGTGGTTATTGCGTTCTATTTTGGGACGCAGGCCGAGAAAAACGCAAGCAAAACCAATCAATAATACATAAGAAGGAGAAAAATTATGAAGTGTTCTGAGTATTTGTGGAAGAGAATTGCCCTTGATACAGCCGCCCCTGATGAGTGGAGTCCTGAGCAGGTGACGAGAGAGCTGCGTGCTGCCATGACCAAAGCCGGAGACACTGCAATCGTATCCGATACCACCGGCGAACCTATGTCTGAGCGCGATGCCCTAAGTGTATATGGCCGCAACCAGGACAAGCTGAACGAGGCTTACAGACTGGGGAAGAAGTCCCTGTTTGAACTGGTAGTGAAGGAGCAGAACCTGTCCGACGATGAGTACGAGGCCGCCAAAGCCGCCGAAGAGGACAGCGGATTCACAAACCCCAATGGCTAAATTCTACACACAGATTCTGACCCACAATGACTGTTACCTTGCCGGAAAGACCATCACTCCCCGAGGGGTGATGGTCCACTCCACCGGGGCGAACAACCCCAAGCTGAGCCGATACGTTCCCGGCAATGATGCCATCGGACGGAACACAGCAGGAAACCACTGGGATATGTCCGACACCGGGGCCTGTGTTCACGCCTTTATCGGCGAACTGGCCGACGGCAGCGTGGGCGTGGTGCAGACCTTGCCCTGGAACCGGCGAGGGTGGCACTGCGGCAAGGGGGCCAAGGGTAGCGCCAACGACACCCACAACTCCTTTGAGATCTGCGAGGACGGCCTGCAGGATGCCAGCTATTTTGAAGCGGTGTACCAGACAGCCGTGGAGCTGACGGCAGACCTTTGCAAGCAGTACGGTCTGGATCCGCTGGTGGACGGCGTGGTGATCTGCCATAGCGAGGGACATGCTCGGGGAATTGCCAGCAACCACGCCGACGTGATGCACTGGTTCCCCATTCATGGAAAGAGTATGGATACGTTCCGGGCTGATGTGGCCCGGGTGATGGAAGGAGAGGATGATATGACGCAAGAGCAGTGGGATGCCATGATGGAGAACTGGTTGAACCGACGGGCTAGCCAGCCCGCCAGCGAATGGGCCACAGCGCCGTCTGACCAGCACCCTACCGGCATTATGGCCGAGGCCAAGGCCAGGGGCATTACTGACGGTTCGCGGCCCGGTAGCTTTGCTACACGAGAAGAAGTGATTGCGATGGTTACTGCAGTAAAATAAGGAGGTGTGCGCATGAGCGCAAGAGTAAAGCTGCCAACCCCGTTGAACGAACTGTTGCGCTCAGAACTGGAAGCCGCAATTCATGAATCTGCACTGCACCGTGACGATGATTTTATCGCTCGCCGATACATCATTGATAAGTGGCCACAGATCGACATTGCGGCAGAACTCGGTTGGGAGCGGTCTACCGTATCCCATCACATGCCACACATCTTGTCCGAGGTATCTCGGACGGCAGAAAGAATCACAAAAATCACACATACATAACACATACCCCCAACTGGGCCGCCACCCAGCTGGGGGTATTTTTTGCGAAAATTTAGGTATGGAGGACGTGAGGATAAAGGGCTGGTACACGTCGCCGCCCTCCTCACGGCCTCCTAATTTTTTATAAAAGGACGTTTAATATATGACTCCAGTAGAAAGATTGATTGCTGCCGGAATCCGCCCGGACTGTGCTGCAGAGAGCGTTTTATGGTATCAATCACAGGGCGACGATTACGGCCTGGAAAAATATCTCGACGAGGTGGAATGTAGGTGGAAGCGTCATGGGATGGATTCGACATAACGAAAACCCAGAAGGGAAAAACGTAGGAGATTGTACGATTCGGGCAATATCCTTGGCAATAGGTCAAAGCTGGGAGGCAACATTTATCGGCCTTGCGATCCAAGGATTTTTAATGGGGGATATGCCCTCAGCAAATGCTGTGTGGGGCGCATATCTGCGCGGAAAAGGATTTGTGCGGCAGATCATTCCCGACACCTGCCCGGACTGCTATACCGTGGCCGACTTTGCCATGGATCATCCAAGCGGAACATACATTTTGGCCCTGTCCGGTCATGTGGTTTGCGTGATCAACGGAGATTGGATCGACACCTGGGACAGCGGCGGAGAGATCCCACTGTACTATTGGCACAAGGAGGAATGACCTGTGAGCTACCCCTATTACGGATATCAACAGCCCCAGTATTATCAGCCGCCCATGGCGGACCAGCTGTCCCAGCTTCGGCAGCAGCAATACATACCCCAGCAGATGCCCCAGGCGCAGCCCCAGCAGGCGCAGGCCGGCGGCCAGAGCATGGTATGGGTAAGCGGCGAGGCGGAGGCAATGGCCTATCTTGTGGCGCCCAACAGCGCCGTGGCTCTTTGGGACAGCACCGCACCGGTGATCTACCTCAAGCAGGCTGACGCCAGCGGCAAGCCGTCCCTCAAGGTATATGACCTTGTGGAGCGCAGCGTAGGCGGAGCCAGAACAGCCCAGGCGGCCCAGGGTGAGGAGTTTGCCACCAAGGCGGACCTGGAGGCCCTGGCGGCCCGCGTGGACGCTTTGACGGCGCCGAAAGCGACCACCAAGAAGAACGTGAAGGAGGATGCAGAATGAATCCCTTTTTTGGCGTGATGGGCGGCGGACGCCAGCCAAATATGATGCAGCAGTTCCATTCCTTCATGCAGCAGATGCGTGGAAAAGACCCCAACGCCATGATTCAGGAAATGGTGCAGAGCGGACGCATCTCCCAGGAACAGCTCAACCAGGTCCAGCAGCAGGCCCAGCAGATGTCGGGCGTGTTTGATGGGATGCGGAGTATGTTCGGGAAATAAATTCAATCAAAATCCCGGCCGGGTTTTGAAAATAAATCTACAAAGGAGAATTATCAATGAGTCTTTCTTCTGACGGCGGCACCGTCATGACGATGCCTGTACAGCCCGCCTACAACACCAATGGGAATGGCGGTATGTGGGGCGGCGATTGGTCCAGCTGGATCATTTTGTTCCTCATTTTCGGCCTGTTCGGCGGCTGGAACAACGGCTTTGGCGGTGGCTTTGGCGGCGGCAACGGCGTGAACGGCTCCAGCTTCCAGGGCTATGCCACCCGCGCCGACATCAACGAGGGCTTTGCCCTGAACAACCTCCAGGGCGGCCAGCGGGACATTCTGGGCGCTGTCACCAACGGCTTCCACGGTGTGGATTCCGCAATCTGCAACCTGGGCTATCAGCTCCAGGATTGCTGCTGCCAGACCCAGCGGGCTGTGGACGGCGTGAACTACAATCTGGCGACCCAGGCCAACGGCATTCAGAGCGCCATTCAGGGCGTACGCTATGATATGGCGACCCAGGCCTGCGACACCCGGAACACGATCCACAACAGCACCCGTGACATTATCGACAACCAGAACGCCAACAGCCGCGCCATTCTGGACTTCCTGACTCAGGACAAGATCGCCACCCTTCAGGCCGAGAACCAGAGCCTGAAGCTGGCCGCGTCCCAGTCCAGCCAGAACGCCGTTCTGATGGCCGCCATGGACGCCAACAAGGCGGAGATCCTGCGCCGGACCGGTGCGGAGTGCCCCACTCCCGCCTATGTGGTGCAACCCCCTCAGCCTGTGACCTTCCCCAACTTCTGCAACCCCTGCAACAACGGCTGCGGCTGCTGACAACTCCATAGCGAGTAACTTCCCGGTGCGACCGGGATGTTCGGCCCCGTGCCGATCTTACACACAAACGGCGGGGCAAAAGTCCCGCCGTATCTTTTGAAAGGAATGATATCATGGCTGAATTTAGCGGAATTTTTGTGCAGCAGGTAGCCACCGGGCAGAATGTGGCATTTACCGAGACGCCTGTTCCAGGCTCCAACTGCGTGGTGCACCGGGACGGCTCCGGCATTGTCACGCTGCGCGGCATGACCAATCAGTGCCGAGCCCGTTATAAGGTGGTCTTTGGGGGCAATATTGCAGTTGCCACCGGCGGAACAGCTGGCCCCGTCTCCGTCGCCATCGCACTGGAGGGCGAGGCCCTGGGCAGCGCTGCCGCAACGGTGACCCCCGCCGCTGCCGGCAACTTTTTCAATGTGTTTGCCGCTGCGTTCATTGAGGTCCCTCGTGGCTGCTGCGTGACGGTGGCTGTCAAAAACACCAGCGACCAGACTATCGAGGTAGAGAACGCGAACCTGATCGTTGAGCGCGTGGCCTGAAAGGAGATTATAACATGAAAGCACTGTATGATCTGAAAGAAAAGCTCAACGACGAGCTGAAAGAGATCGCCCGCAAGCCTGAGATGGGCGCTGGTGACCTGGAGCTGGTGCACAAACTGACCGACACCATCAAGAATATCGACAAGATTTGTGCGCTGGAGGAGGACGGCGGTTACTCTCAGGCTGGAGATATGGAAATGGGCTACAGCCGGGGCAACAGCTACCGGGGCCGGAAGCGCGACTCCATGGGCCGGTACAGCCGGGATGGGTACAGCAATCGCGGGTACAGCCGACACGACGCCAAAGAGGGCATGATGATGCAGCTGAGCGAGATGATGGACTCCACC
>OFMH01001796.1_pt1 | contig 10672 bp, 10 predicted proteins | sample 1541761 | NCBI WGS metagenome assembly OFMH01 (sample SAMN04209249, study PRJEB22552) | human gut metagenome | biome: gut; material: feces | host: Homo sapiens | place: USA: Oklahoma
CATAAAGCATACCAGGCTTACTGCCAGCCCCGGTTTCAGGAAATCTTTAAACCTTACATTTCCAGGTCCGATAATCATGGAATTGGCCGGAATTGCCATCGGCGTACATACTGCAACACTACTTGCAATGAACACTGCAATGACAACGGCTCTCGGATCAGCTCCCAGTGATTCGGCAATGGTCCATGCGATCGGACACAGCAATGTACAGGCCGCAGTATTACTCATAACCTGTGTCAGTGCCCATGTCAGAATCCACAGTGATGCCATGATAATCATCGGACTTGACTGTCCGGTCACCGAAATCACTGCACCTGCGATCATTTTACCTGCTCCCGTATCATTTAACGCTGTTCCAAGTGGCATCATAAATGCAAGCATAAATACCGTCAGCATTTCAAACGATGCAAATGCTTCTTTCTGGGACAGCACGCCGAATAATACTAGAACAATTGCACCACAGCATGCTGTTACATGCATCGGTGGAAGGAAATCCACATAATCTGTAAGCACCATTCCTGCAATCGTAAGTACCAATACTACAATTGTCAGTGTCCCATGCCATTTCGGCACGCTGCTGTAATCCGGCTCCTGCAGTGTCTCATTTCCCGCTTCCCGGTCGTTGATCAGCTTTGATCCAAAGAAGAATAAGAATATTGCAACAACGATCAGCATTGGAATGCCAATTTTCGCATATTCAAAAAAGCTTACCGTCATAGATCCGTTACTGAACTCTTCGATCGTGTTCTTTGCGATCAGATTTCCCGGCGAACCGATGATCGTTACATCGGCTCCGATGGTTGCACCGATCACCAGCGGCATCAGAAGCTTGATCGGTTTTATGTTACTTCCTGCTGCAATTCCCAGCACGATCGGTAAAAGAACCGCAACTGTTCCACTGTTGGACACAAATCCTGACATAATGCCACTCAAAAGAGTAATCACCAGGATCAGTCCTCTCTCACTTTTTGTATATTTCAGAAGAAACTGACTTGTCTTATAAGCCATTCCGGTCTTAAAGAACGCTGCACCGATCACACACATTCCAAGGATTAAGATTACATTGGAATTGATCACACAAGTAAAAATATCATCTGCCTCAATAATTCCAGTAAAGTAAAGTGCTACCGGCACCATAAACGCAACCAGTCCCATCGGAAGTTTATCCGATACAAAGAGAACGATTGCAACTGCAAGTATGATTAATGTTATAACTGCCTGTGACATGACTGTTCTCCTTTTCTATACAAATCTACATACATGATCCACTGCAATATCAGAAAATCCAAAATTATCCGCTAAGCCTGTCACTGACAGATTCTTCCAAATATGCAAAAAGAACTCCGTATGATCCATGCGAGAGTTCCTTTTTTGTTCAATTTATCCGATCAACACTTTTTTCCCTTCAAACGCAAATCCATAATGCAGAATTCCCTCTTTACAAAAACCTCTTGCAAACAATTCTGCGTCATAATTCTTTTCTTCAATCTGCTTTCTTGCTGCCTTTACAGATGCTTCCAGATTCGCTTCTTTTATTGCATTATGCACCTTAAATTCTATAATAACTGCCGGATAACAATTATCTCGTTTTTTCGGAATCATCATTACATCATAACGGCCAAATCCACTTTCTCTGTTCGAACGTATTTCGTAAATATCCGTCTGCTCTGCAATCAATCCAAGAACAAATCCATGATAAAACCGTTCTGGTTCACTTTTGCCGCCTTCCACTCCATCTACATCAAAATAACTGAAGGTTGCCATAGATATCTGATTCATATAATAATTCATCGCATCTATGTCATTTTGTAAAAGTGCTTTGATAAATTGATTATAGTTTGTCCGGCTCTGATTAAACCAGCTCTTGAACAAATTCGTAAACATAGCTGTCGTCTCAAGATTGGTAATCTTCAGATGATACCACGGCTCTCTTAATAATCCACGGTATTCCACCTGTTCTGCTTTCAGATATCCGCTTGCCAGCATAAGACTCCATATAGCATTTTCATCCTGATCCAGCTGTTCAAACACAATCTGTTCATCAAAATTTACGATAATTTCTTTCCCTTGCAGAAGTTCTTCCATCTGTTCCTTAATACCGGCAGATGCCTTTCGTATCAGTCTGCTGATCAAACTATTCGAACTTGTATCTGCCCAGTACGTACGCACCTGTTTTTTATCCAGATAGTTTGTAATAGACCATGGATTATAAATATCTTTCTGATTTCCAAATACGAATCCATCATACCATGATTTCACAATTTCTTTCTGCTCTGACATTCCCATATTATCCAGTGCCGTAAATACTTCTTCTTCCGTAAATCCAAAACTTGTCTCATATTCCAGAGATGTGGAAGTAATCACATTCAGATTATTCAGATCTGAAAAAACCGACTCCTTTGACACCCGGGTAATCCCTGTCATCATAGCCCGTTCCAGATATGGATTCGTCTTAAATGTTGCATTAAAAAGACTTCTTACAAATGAAGTAAACTGATCCCAATATCCATAGAGATATGCTTCCTGCATCGGTGTATCATACTCATCTAGAAGTATAATTACTTTTTTCCCATAATAGCGGTAAAGACAATTCGCCAGATTCTTGACTGCATTACAGATTGTATCGTTTGCTACCGATTCCTTGGCTCCAGGATTCTTAGCATAGTTATCCAGCTCTTCGAAGCATTTCCGCTCTCCTTCCGTAAGCTCTTTACTCTCCAATAAATAGCGGTGTTCCGAATATGCTTCGTTAATTGCCATAATAATGCCATCTCTGGCATCATGATAATTACTTCCTTTTATCGATGCAAAGCTTAAGAAAATGACAGGATAACTTCCCTGTAAGCCGCGATACTTTTCATCGTTCCAAATTGACAATCCTTCAAACAACTGCTTCTTTTCGGCATACTGATTGGAAAAAAAGCAATTTAACATGCTCATATTCAGCGTCTTTCCAAAACGTCTTGGCCTGGTTACCAGCGTGATATCATCCTGAGATTCCCACCATTCTCTAATCAGTTCTGATTTATCTATATAAAAGCAATCATTTTCCCGTAATGATGCAAAGTTCTGTTTTCCAATACTGATAACTTTCCCCATGGCGATCTTCCTCACTTTCCTTAGGCCTTCTATCTTGCTACTATTTTATATTTTATCATACAATAATATTCTCAAAAAGAGCTTCCTGTATTTTATCCGGAAGCTCTTCTATCTTTTATTTATACTCTATTTCCAAAACATATTGATCACTACGGTAAATACTGTTGGATAATTCAATCGGATCATTCTCTGCATCATACGCAACTCTTCGTGCTACCAATACAGGAAATCCTTCCTCTGCTTCTAACCAATCGCATACTTCTCCCGTTGCTGCTTTAGCCTCTACAGTATCTTTTGCCCTGACAATCTCTGTTTGGCATATTTCTTTCAAACTGTCATAAAGCGAATACTGATTATAATCCACATTAAATAATTTTTCACTTACCTTGCTTGATAAATATGATTCCTGGACCACAATTGGATTTTCATGTACTTTTCTTAAACGTTTTAAAAACATAACCCGCGAAGTGATTGAGATATTTAAAATCTCTGCAACTTCTTTGTTCGGCGTAACCATCTTCTTTTCCAGTACAATTGTATCTACTTTAAAACCTTTTTTCATCAGGGAATCACGAAAACTCATTCCCCTTGTCTTTGTACCTTCACGCCTCATTTTGCTAACATAGGTTCCGCTTCCTTGGATTCTGGTAAGATACTCTCTACTTACCAATTCCATAAGTGCCTTGTTCACCGTCATTCTGCTGACCCCGTATTCTTCCGCCAGTTTTTCCTCTGCAGGAAGTTTTTCTCCTGCTTTGTACTCTCCGCTGATTATCTTGTTGTAAATGGCTTCTCTTATTTGTAAGTATACAGGTGCTTTTCTAAATTCATTTTCACTTATCATGCGCCTTACCATCCTCTTATTTTGTATATTAATTTTAACATATATTTTGTTCTTTGTATACTCACACGCCTAAAAAAGCAGTAAGTTTTATATATTTCTACATAAAACTCACTGCTTTTATTTCTTATTTTCTATTGCATAATTCGTTTAATCGTTTTCCAAGATATCTTGCTTTTTCTTTTGCCTTTTCATTTTCCTTCACAGGATGCGTATCTGTCTCTTTTGCAAATACAGAACCGATACATTCTGCTTCCATATGATCAAATGCAAAATCAGCTACACCTTCTATCAACAATTCCATATTTACCCAGTTTCCACCAGTTGTTACAAGTAACGCACCATATTTCGGTTTTGGCTTTTCTTCTTCTACATGTCTGATATGTCTGTTAGACCAGTAAGACTGTAATCTTGAAAATACCTTATATGTTGGAGCCGATACAATTCCGAAATGCATCGGACTTGCGATAATTACCGCATCACACTCATCGATGTAATCATAAAGCTCTGTCATATCATCTTTAATAGAACATCCCCGCTTTTTAAAGCAATATTTGCAATCTTTACAAGGTGCAATATCTGCATTATAACAATCTACGATTTTAACTTCACCTTCCAAAACACTTAACGTTTCGTCCAATAAATGTTTCGTATGACTATCTTTTGCCGGAGATCCGTAAAACACTATTGTTTTCATACACGTTCCTCCTCTAATCTATTCGTCGCTGCAAACTATATGCTCTTCGGTTGGCTGTAGTTCCTTATTATTTTTGCTTACGAAATATACAATAAGGAAGAATACTGCCATGATTACGTAAATAATTGCAAACTGAGGATTTGCATTAATCTTAACACTCTCAGAGTGAATCAGACCAACGAATGCACAAAATGCTGCAACGATAAATGCCACTGCTGTATTCAGCCATTTTCTGTCAATGATAAAGATCAGGATACAAGAGTATACGATTGCTATCATCATAGAACCTTTTCCTAAGAAGAAGTATCCCTGTGAAACTCCTGCTGAAGCAAGATGATCACTTGTTACTTTTACTCCGTCTACTGCGAATTTAATTCCTTCACCTTTAAGAGCTGCAGCAATTGCAGATGTAGCTGCTGAAGAACCATTTAAAATCTTGCTATACATTAATTCGAAAATTGGAATTGCGGTTGCTATGATCATTGCTGGATAATATTTCTTATTTACAGTGGAGTAAGACTGCGTTCCTGTTGAAATTGCTACAAAGATCAGCAGAATTAATGTTGCTGCTGCCGGGATTGCACTTGTTGCAATTGCTACCAGACCAGACATGCAAAGGGCAAGGTAAATAACTCCTGTGTAAAGTGAGTAAGCTGTTCCGGCTTTTGCTTTTTTCCATGCTGGATGTCCCCAATACTCATTCAGAGGGAACGGATTACCAAATAATGATCCAATAATATTTGCACATCCTGTTGCGATCAGGCATACTCTTTCTTCATAGTGATCTCCACCTTTTTCTGCCTGTTCTACACCCTGTAATAATGCAGTTACATCTGAGAATGCGTATGCGATAATCAGAGGAAGATAAGTCAGTGCATGACTCATTGCTTTACCTCCAAGAAGACCTAACTGCGGTAATGGAACATAGAATCCGATGTTCTGTACTGCAGAAGCCAGATCCGAAACATGCATAACGCCTGTTGCCCATCCAATAATTGTTCCGACTAAAACTGCGATCAGAGCTGGAGAAAGCTTTTTAGTCTTAATCTTTCCAAACTGGAAGAATAATAACAGAAATAATGCTGGAATCTGAATCTGTGGGTGAGCAAAACCATCTGCCATTGATGTCATCAACAGATAAGCAATTGATCCTCCAACTACACTACCAAGCATTGCTTCCATTGGAATATGTTTCATCAGGAATTTAATAATAAATCCACATACTACGAACATCATTCCATATAATAGATTCGCATGCAAGGTAACCTTCCAGGCAAATATCGCATCATTCGTTTCAAAGAACACTGGCATAAATATTGCATATAACCATGCAAAGAATGATCCTGCTGCAATTCCAGCCGGCAAAGCTGTCAAATCATCTCTATTTAATTTTTTTCCTAAATGCCTAGCATAAAATGTATTAAATGCTAATAATAAGAATGCTGAAAGTCCAATTGCGGATACGATTTTTCCAAATACGATATCCTGAGACATTCCCATAACGCCCGTCAGCACACCAATTCCTACAATAATTTTTGAGAAACCGTCAAAGAATACACCGATGACAGCATCAACATCCCCTCGTTTAAACCATGGTATATTTAATTTCTTTTCTTCTGACATATCTGCACTCCTTCTTGATGCATGTCTCTAACCTGCGCATCATACATAATCATAATTAAATTTGTATCTAAAATAAGCAAAGTAGTCATTGTACATATGAATGGATAAAATCTGTGTATGCGGATGTGCTTCAGCTAAAAATCCTTTATCAGCCTTACCCAAAGTCATCGTATCTCCTCCACCAATATATACTGCGGATAGATTCAGGAAAAATTCGTCCATCATCTTCTGCTTTACAAGATAATGTCCATATCCCGGAGATTCGATCAACAGTCTCTCAATTCCAATCTTTTTCAGGATTTTCATTGTTACTGTAGAATCCGGAAAACCTCCTTTACCTGTAACCAGTACCGGCAGTACTCCTTTTCCTGCTTTATCCAGTTTTTCTTTGATTACTTCTTCTGAATCCGTTTCTTTTGCCACCAGATAAGTTCCTTTGAAATTCTTTTCTAGATACTCCAAGCCCTTTGGTGATGTAACCATCATACAAGGAACATCTGTATTCTTCAGTAAATTATGTTCCATCGGAACATCCGTCGCATCCAGTGTCATTACAATATTTAACGGAATTTCTGAAAGTCCCGCTGCCACACGGTCTTTCTGGATTTCTTCATCCATACAGTGCATACAATAATCTGCATCTGTTCTCATGGAGTTTCCTCCGATAATTGCTGCATCACAGATTCCTCTAAGTGCGTTCAAAATCCAGAAATCTGTATCTTTTCCATTACCAGCCATCATATTTTTTCCGGCAACATAGAATGCACTTGGTTTATCTGCATATGCAAGCTTTCCATCGATTGATGTTACGAATGATGAAAAAATATACGGTCTGTCTCCCGGTACTTCCGGAAAAATCAGTTCACTTCCATATACCTTCCGGATCTTTTCAGATTTGACCGGTATATTATTCCATTCTTCTAACTTCTCACTTCTGTAGAGCAGTTTGATTTTAATCTTCTCCGCATCAAAGGGCACCATAGCTAACCCCATATTTTTTATACCTCCTTTGTAGTAGAATCTAACTTCATAATCTGAGCTCTGAGTTCCTCATATTTTTCATAAAGTCTTTCATATTTTTTCATTCTTTCCTGATTTGGTTTAATAACTGTACTGTCACCAAACCATGTATCTGTCAGTTCCTTATAAACCTTGATTGCACCACTTCCGTAACCTGCCAGGAATGCAACTCCAAGTGCTGTGGAACTTTTCGGATTATAATGTAAATCTCTTCCGATTATATCGGCAAACATCTGGCAGATTTCTTTTGAATTAGCTCCTCCACCAAAGATATTAATCTGCTCAATCGGCATAGAGAAATTCACGATATTATAACGTGCATTATATGCAATTCCTTCCAGCATAGCGTGATACCAGTGGAACTGTGTATGACATCCTCTGTACCCCATCATGAATTCGGCATCCGGACCAAAGAATGACGCATCTGTCTGTAATTTATAATGTGGAAAATACCATAATCCTTCCGTACCTGGTTCAATTTCATCCAGATGACAGTTCAGATCATCCCAATTGTCGTATCTGAGATTATTTCTTAAATGAAGAATACTTTCACCAAATGAGAAAATTCTTCCTGCAAAGTGTGCTTTTCCATCTCCATAATGAGGACAGGCAACATATTCTTTCGGTGATCCTTCTGCATACATAGAAGTTCCTGATGTTCCGAGGTAAATCATAAAATGTTTTGCATTATAAGCGCCTCCGCCTAACATCGATGCAAAAGTATCTCCTACACCAGTAATAACTTTTGTTTTTTCTGACAGACCTGTCTCTGCTGCGCAGGCAGCGCTAACTGATCCAATCACTCCATTTGCAGGATTAAGTTCTGGTAATATTTCTGGATTTAATCCAAACGATTCTATTACTTCCGGTTTCCAGCTCAGACTTTCTTCATCAAATACTCCACCGATCATAGATGCTGCATCATAATCGATTGTTTCTTTTCCAGTAAGCTTATATGCAATAAATCCATGTGGAACCATTACCTTGGAAATCTTCTGATAATTTTCAAGCTCATGTTTTTTTACCCACAAAATCTTAGGTAACATATGTCCATGTGTAATCTGAACCGATAACTTTTCGTTAATTTCCAGTAACTCTTCTTCCGCTCTTACATCTGTATGCAGCATTGCATTTCTGACAACTGATCCATTCTCTGTTACCGGACACATAGCAGGAATCAGTCCTGTCACACCAATTGCAGTAATACTTTCTGCCGTTACTTCTTCTATTGACAGGAACTGTTGAATCGCAGCTTTGAATTCGTTCCACCACATCTCCATGCTTTCTTCCTGCCATCCGGCATGTTTTACTTCAATAGCATGTTCACTCTGGAATTTTGATATGATATTCCCGTCCAAATCGGTTAACACCGATTTGGAACTGAGCGTACCTATATCAAACCCAATTAAATACTGTTTCATCCTTTTGACCTCTCTTATTTTTCTCCGATCAATACAACTGGTCTGTAAGAAGATATATTTCTTGCTTCAATCAGCGCATCTTCAATCTTTTCAAATGGGAACTCTGACGTAATCAATTTGTCCAGTGGAAGATTCTTCATACTCAGTAATTCTGTAGCAACCCGGATTGTCTCTTTTGTATGTTTTGTAACTCCGGTAATTGTGATCTCGTTATAATGGAACCATTTTGGATCTACCATAAACTGATCATTCGGTCCTGTTCCTCCGTAGATTACCAGTGTTCCACGAATTGCCAGTGCCTGAATAGAACTTTCAATTGCAACTTTTCCTCCGGCTGTAAAGAATGCTCTTTCTACACCTCTTCCATTTGTAATCTCACGTACTCTTTCATAGTCTTGTCATTCTTTTCAATGGCATCCCATTTATTTACAACAATAATGATACCTTTCCCTCTTTCATGTGCGATACCGGCAATCTTCGCATCCTGTTCCGTTACACCTTCCGTCGCATCGATTACTACCAGAACGACATCTGCCCGTTCCACTGCAGTTACCGTACGGATGATACTGTAGCGCTCCAGTTCTTCTTTTATCTTGCTCTTTCGTCTCAGCCCTGCAGTATCAATAAACACATAATCTTTTCCATTATATTTCACATTGGTATCAATAGCATCTCTAGTTGTTCCTGCTATATCTGATACGATCACACGCTGCTTTCCGGTCAGTTTGTTGATGATTGAAGATTTTCCTACATTTGGTTTTCCTACAATCGCCACTCTCGGACGCTCGTCCTCTTTCTCTTCAGCTTCATGTTCCGGGAAATGTGCGATCACAGCATCTAACATGTCACCGATACCAAGTCTGGAAGCTGCAGATACCGGCACAGGATCACCAATCCCCAGATTATAGAATTCGTATACATCCGGCATAAACTTCTCAAAACTGTCTACTTTATTCACCGCCAGAACGACTGGTTTGCCTGATCTGCGGAGCATATCCGCAACTTTTGAATCGGCATCTACAAGTCCCTGTCTGACATCCGTAATGAAAATGATCACATCTGCAGTATCAATAGCAATCTGTGCCTGTTATCTCATCTGTGCAAGAATGATATCTTTGCTCTCCGGCTCAATACCACCGGTATCGATCATAGTAAATTCTTTGTCCAGCCATGTGACATCTGCATAGATACGGTCTCTTGTTACTCCGGGCGTATCTTTGACGATTGAAATCATCTCTCCCGCCAGTACATTAAAAAGGGTTGACTTCCCTACATTCGGTCTTCCCACAATAGCAACTACTGGTTTACTCATCTTAACTCTCCTCTATATTTCATTCTATATTTGTCTCTTAACGATACTATTATACATTACCTTTGTCAAATAGTCCAATCAGTAGTTGACCTTTTTATAGAAAAAGTGATATAAATAATTAGGAGTAACTTAATATATAAAATACACAGGAGTTTTTATTATGCCAAATATCAAATTAATGGAAAGCGGACTTCCTGTTGCGCCATTAAAAATCGGTGCTTTGGAATCATGCCGCGAACTTGGTGAAAAAGTAAATGATTACATTGTACAATTCAGGAAAAGCACAATGGACAAGAACACAGATTCACCATTATATTATAATTACCTGCGTGACAATTATCTGATTGATTGTCCGTGTCCACGTTTTGGAAGTGGCGAAGCAAAAGGACTTCTTACAGAATCTATCCGCGGAACAGATCTGTTCCTTATGGTAGATGTCTGTAACCACAGCCTTACTTATTCTGTAAACGGCCATCTGAATCATATGTCACCGGATGATCATTTTCAGGACTTAAAGAGAATCATTGCTGCCGCCAATGGAAAAGCGCACCGTGTCAATGTGTTAATGCCTTTCCTCTATGAAAGCCGTCAGCACAAACGTACCAAACGTGAATCTTTAGACAGTGCCCTTGCACTTCAGGAACTGATCGATATGGGTG
>OFMH01001798.1_pt1 | contig 10665 bp, 8 predicted proteins | sample 1541761 | NCBI WGS metagenome assembly OFMH01 (sample SAMN04209249, study PRJEB22552) | human gut metagenome | biome: gut; material: feces | host: Homo sapiens | place: USA: Oklahoma
GTGCGCCCGGAAATCGGCAGTGGCTGCCTGCGGTGCGCTGGCGGTGGATCGGAAACAGTTTTCCGACCTCGCCACCGATGCCATCCGGAATCACCCCAACATCACCCTGGAGACCGCCGTGGTCGATCGTATCCCGGATACTCCGGTAGTCGTGGCGACCGGACCGCTCACAGAAGGCGCACTGGCGGCAGACATCGAAAAGCGCTGCGGCACACGGCTCAGCTTTTTCGATGCGGCTGCGCCCATCGTCAGCTTTGAGAGTCTGGACAAGGAGAAAGTGTTCTTTGCGGCACGCTACGGCAGAGGGGATGCAGATTATATCAACTGCCCCATGAACAAGGAAGAGTACGAGAACTTCTACGAGGCGCTGATTGCCGCAGAACGTGCGCCTCTGCACGACTGCGACAAGGATGCGTTCCGGGTCTATGAGGGCTGTATGCCCATTGAGGTACTGGCATCCCGTGGCCCGGATACCATGCGGTTCGGACCGCTGAAACCGGTGGGACTGACCGATCCACGCACGGGTCACCGTCCGTGGGCGGTGGTACAGCTGCGCCGGGAAAACCAGGAGGGAACCATGTACAATCTGGTGGGATTTCAGACGAATCTGAAATTTCCGGAGCAGAAACGGGTGTTCTCCATGATTCCCGGTCTGGAACACGCCGAGTTTCACCGCTATGGCGTGATGCACCGGAACTCGTTCCTGGACAGCCCACGCCTGCTGGATGCGGACTATCATTTCCGTGGACAGGACACCCTGTACTTTGCCGGACAGATGACCGGTGTGGAGGGTTATATGGAATCGGCGGCAAGTGGCATTCTCGCCGGAAAGAACCTGGCACGCCGCTTGCAGGGCAAAGCGCCGCTCATTCTGCCACGGGAGACCATGATGGGCGCACTGGCGGCATACATCAGCAGCGCACCCACGGAGAATTTCCAGCCTATGGGTGCAAATATGGGCATTCTGCCCGACCTGCCGGAGCGCATCCGTGGAAAGCAGGAAAAGTACCAGGCGTATGCCGACCGTGGCATGGCGGCGCTGGAACAGTATCTGCGTGAGGCAGAACAATAATACAAGGGAGATCATACATCTTGAATATACTAATCGACGCATTCGGCGGTGACAACGCACCGCTCGAAGTGATTCGTGGCGGCGCACAGGCGGTGCAGGAACTGGGCGTAACGGTGACGCTGGTCGGAGACGAGCAGAAGATCCGGGACTGCGCCGAGGAAAACGGTCTGCCGCTGGACGGCATGGAAATTCTCCACGCCCCGGCAGTGTTCGACATCCACGAAGAACCCACATCGCTGCTGAAACAGCACGCCGACACCTCCATGGCAGTGGGAATGCAGGCGCTGCATGACGGCAAAGGCGATGCCTTTGTCTGTGCCGGAAGTACCGGCGCACTGCTGGTTGGCGCAACCTTTCTGGTAAAGCGCATCCCCGGCATCAAGCGTGCTGCGGTCGCTCCGGTGCTGCCCACAGAGACCACGCCGTTTCTGCTCATTGACGGCGGCGCAAACAACGACTGCCGCCCGGAAATGCTGGTGCAGTTCGCCATTATGGGCAGTGCCTATATGCAGAACGTCATGCAGGTGGAAAAGCCCCGTGTGGCACTGCTGAACGTGGGCGCAGAAGAGACCAAGGGCAGAGAACTGGAACTGGAATCCTACGTCCAGCTGTCCCAGGCGCCGGTGAACTTCATCGGCAACATTGAGGCGAGAGAGCTGCCTGCCGGCGCAGCGGATGTGGTCGTCACAGACGGCTTTACCGGAAATGTGGCGCTGAAGCTGTACGAGGGCATGGGCAAGTTTATGGCACACCAGATGAAGGGCAACCTGTTCGCAGGCGCTGCCGGAAAGCTGGCGGCGCTGCTGATCCTGCCGAAGATCAAGGCGCTCACCAAGAAGATGGACTATAAGGCAGTGGGCGGCGCTGTGATGCTGGGCGTACAGAAACCGGTCATCAAGGCGCACGGCAGCTCTGATGGCACGGCATTTTTCAACGCCATCCGCCAGGCGAGAGACTGCGTTGCCGGAAATGTGGTACAGACCATTGCAGAAAATACCGGAAGACCGGTAAAGAAATAGAGGGAAAGCAATCATGGAACATACAGAGTATGTAGATTTGGGACGGTTTGAAACCTATATCCACTATCATTTCAAGGACAAGCACCTGCTGTTGGAGGCGCTGTCCCATTCATCTTATGCCAACGAAAAGCGCAAGACACGCAAGTGCAACGAGCGCCTGGAATTCCTGGGAGACAGCGTGCTGTCCATCGTGGTTTCCGAGTTCCTGTTTCACAAGTATCCGGAACTGCCGGAGGGCGAGCTGACCAAGCTCCGGGCATCTATGGTCTGTGAAAAGGCGCTGCACGTTTTCGCCAAGGAGATCCACCTGGGCGAATTTTTGCTGCTGGGCAAGGGCGAAGAGCATACCGGCGGCAGATTCCGTTCGTCCATTCTGGCAGATGCCTTTGAGGCAGTGATCGCTGCCATTTTCCTGGACGGCGGCATGGATGCGGCAAAGCGGCATATCCTGCGGTTTATCCCGGATGATCCGGAAGAGGAGAAAAAGCAGCCCTCCGGTTTCCACGATTACAAGACCCAGCTCCAGGAAGTGGTACAGAAGAACCCGGAGGAAAAGGTGGAATATGTGCTGGTCAGCGAGTACGGCCCGGATCACGACAAGGCGTTCGAAGTCGAAGTCTGCCTGAATTCCAACGTGATCGGCAAGGGCATGGGACACAGCAAAAAGGCGGCAGAACAGCAGGCAGCCAAGGAGGCTCTGTCGCTCATGGGATATGGCAAAGCATAAGACTCTTGCCTTTTTCATTCCGCACCGTGGCTGTCCGCATCAGTGCAGTTTCTGTGACCAGCGCACCATCAGCGGCACCGTCCATGCGCCGGAGCCGGAAGAGATCACACAGACCTGCCGGGAAATGCTGGAGCGCAGCGGAACGCTGGAGTCGGCGGAGATCGCCTTTTTCGGCGGCAGTTTTACCGCAGTAGAGCCGGCGTATCAGATCGCCCTGTTGGAGGCGGCACAGCCGTTTCTGGGAACAGGAAAGTTTTCCGGCATCCGCATCTCCACCCGTCCGGATGCCGTTGATGCAGCGGTTCTGGAACGGCTGAAAGCCTATCATGTGACGGCAGTGGAACTGGGCGCACAGAGTATGTGCGACCGTGTGCTGCGGCTGAATGCCCGTGGACACGATGCACAGGCAGTCCGGACGGCAAGTGCCATGCTGCGGCAGGCAGGCTTTTCCCTGGGCTTGCAGCAGATGGTGGGGCTGTACGGCAGTACATTGCAGGACGAATACGACACCCTGGAACAGCTTTTGGCGTGCCGGCCGGAGACCCTGCGGATCTATCCCACAGTGGTACTCGCCGGAACAAAGCTGGCGGAGTACTGTCAGCCCGGCGTGTATCCGGCGCTGTCACAGGAAGAGGTGCTGGACTACTGCGCCGATGCCCTGTGCCGCTGTCATGAGGCTGGGGTGCGTGTGATCCGGCTGGGACTGCACGACACGCCGTCGCTCCGGGCAGGGATGCTCGCCGGATATTTTCACCCGGCATACGGAGAACTGGTGGAATCCCGTCTGTATCTGCGGCAGCTGCAAAAGGCGGCGGCAGACTGTGGAAAACCGGAACTCTTTGTGGAAACAGCACCCCGTACCATGAGCAAGGTGCTGGGACAGCATGGTTGCAACCGGAAAATGCTGGCAGAGCAGGGCGTAACGCTCCGTGTGCAGGAGAATGCGGCGGTGTCGCCGGGAACACTTCTTGCAAATGGAAAATGCTGTGGGGTGTATGGCAATGTCTCGGAGAAATGAGGGAATATATGACCGGAAAGAAATATAGGGTCGTGGCGCTCATCCTTGCGGCGGTCATTCTGGCGGCAGGCGGTGTGCTGTGTTACAGGCATTTTCATCAGACGGCGCAACCTGTCACCGCAGAAGCATCCGCAGAGACTGCGGCGGCGGAGACGGTGATCTTCCGACAGAAGGATGACCGCTGGAAAGACGATGCACTGGGGGATTCTGCCTATCACATGGCGGATTCCGGCTGTCTGACCTGTTGTGTGGCGGCGGCGCTGCAAATGCAGCAGATCTCTGTGGACGGTTTGCCGGAAGATGCCGATGCCGGAGCAGTGAACCAGTTCTTTTCGGAACAGGGCGTGTATGACGGACAGGGAAATTTGCAGTGGGACGTACTGGAACAAGTGACAGGCGTTCCGGTGCTGCGGCAGGATGCTGCGGAACTGCCGGAGGGCGCACTGGACGAGTATCTGGCGGACGGCTGTTTTCCCATTGTCCGGGTGAAGATGCCGAAAAGCGGCAGCACCCACTATGTACTGCTGACAGGCAGCGAGGACGGGACGTATCAGTGCATGGATCCTTTGCAGAAAAAGGAACAGACCGTGCCGCTGTCTGATTTCCACAATCAGATCTATGCCGTGCGTGTGCTGCAATCGCCAAAATAAATGTTTCGAAAGAGGTGAGACATCGAAATGTATCTGCAATCCCTGGAATTACAGGGCTTTAAGTCCTTTCCCGATAAGATCAAGCTGCACTTTGACAAGGGTCTGACCGCCGTAGTGGGACCCAACGGCAGCGGCAAGAGCAACATCGGCGATGCGGTGCGCTGGGTGCTGGGGGAACAGTCTACCAAGACGCTCCGTGGCAACAAGATGGAGGACGTTATTTTCTCCGGCACAAAGACCCGGAAAGCAATGGGCTTTGCGGCAGTTACGCTGGAGATCAACAACGAGACCGGCGAACTGGGAGATGCCTATGGTGCTGTAGTCAGTGTTACCCGAAAGCTGTACCGCAGTGGTGACAGTGAGTACCGCATCAACGGCAAAAATGTCCGTCTGAAGGATGTGACGGAACTCTTTATGGATACCGGTATGGGACGTGACGGCTATGCCATCATCGGACAGGGACGTATCGCTGAGATCGTCAGCGCCAAAAGCACCGACCGCCGGGATATTTTTGAGGAGGCGGCAGGTGTCTCCAAGTTCCGCTATAAAAAGCAGGAGGCGCAGCGCAAGCTGGATGCTGCACAGGAAAACCTGGTGCGTCTCCAGGATATCGTCATGGAACTGGAATCTCGTGTGGAACCGCTCCGGCAGCAGGCGGAAAAGGCAAAGCAGTATGTGGAGCTTGCCGGGGAACAGAAACAGCTGGAAGTCTCTCTCTGGGTGCGACGGCTGACGGCACTCCGGGAAAAGCTTACCGGGCTGTCGGACGGCTATCTCCAGGCACAGGCGGAATATCAGAACGCCGAACGGGAGATACAGCGGACAGATGCCCAGGTGCAGGAAGGCTATCGCCGGATGCAGGAAAGCACGCTGAAAATGGAAGAGATCCGTCAGAAGATCCAGCAGGCGGAAGAAGAGGCGGCACAGCTCCGGGCGGCGGTGGCAGTGTGCGAGAACGACATTCTCCACAGCCGTCAGATGCTGGAAAGTCTGCACAGTCAGAAAACGGAGACGGCGGAACAGTCCAGGAGTATGGAGAGCCGGATGGCATCCCTGTCGGAACAGACCGTGCAGCTGCGGCAGAAACGTGAGTCGCTCCAGGTGACGTCGGAACAGGCGGAACAGGAATGGGAGAGACTGAAACAGCAGGCGGCACGGCGTGGGCAGGAATACGAGCAGGCGAACGGCATCCTGCAAAAGCTGCTGGTGCGGCAGAGCGAACTGCGTGTCATGCAGCAGACTGCCGCCGGACAGCAGGAAGAACTGAAAGCCCAGCTGACGGAACAGGGAATGCGGCAGAGCGCTTTGCAGCAGGCGTGTTCCAGTCAGAATATGGTCTACGATGCCGCCAGAGAAAAGGCGGAGCAGGCGAAGGCACTTTTCGAGCAGGTGCAGAACCAGCGTGCCGGTTTTCAGAAACGCTACGCCCATGCGGTGCAGGCGCTGGAAGAGGGCAGAAAGAACCGGGACCAGGCGGCGTTTGCACTCCGGGAAAAGCGCCAGCGCCAGAAACTGCTCCAGGATATGGAGCGGAACATGGAGGGCTTTGGCGGCAGCGTCAAGGCAGTTCTTCGGGCGGACGGCGGAAAGCCCCGTGGGGTGTTCGGCACGGTGGCACAGCTTATCACCACCGACCAGAAATACGGCGTGGCGCTGGAAACCGCACTGGGCGGCGCCATGCAGAATCTCATTGTGGAAAACGAAAACGCTGCGAAACAGTGGATTCGCTTTTTGCAGCAACAGCGTGCCGGACGTGCTACATTCCTGCCGCTGACTTCTGTCCGAGGCAGAACGCTGAACGAGACCGGGCTGGAACGCCACGAGGGATTTATCGCCATGGCGAGCGAACTGGTGCGCTATGACCAGCGCTTTTCCGGCGTTGTCCAGTTTTTGCTGGGGCGTGTGGCTGTGGCAGAGGATCTGGACAGCGCAACGGCACTGGCAAAGGCGTATCAGTACCGGTTCCGCATTGTGACGCTGGACGGACAGGTCATCAATGCAGGCGGTTCGTTCACCGGCGGTTCGGCAATGCGTTCCGGCGGTATGCTGACACGCCGTGCGGAACTGACGGCGCTTTCCGGTGAGGTAAAGGCGCTGGAACAGCAGGAGCAGGCGGCGGCAGCGGCTTTTCAGAAGGCGCAGGCACAGTCGGCGCAGCTGGAACAGCAGATGGAAGAACTCCAGCAGCGGTGCCGCCGGGCAGAATCGGAACAGGTCGCCGCAGAGGCACAGCTGGAAAAGGAACAGTATCTGCGAAAGCAGAACACAGAGCGTCTGGAAGAGGCGGCATCGCAGCAGGCAGTACTGCAGCAGCGGATGCAGGAGACTGCGGATAAATACACCGCCGCTGCCGAAGAGGCAGAAGAGGTGGAAAAAGCGATACAAAAGGGACAGGAGATGCTGTCCCAGGAGGCAGACCAGCGCAGCGCCCTGGAACAGGAGCAGGCTCGTCTGGCGGAACAGCGCTCACAGCTGAAGATCAGCATGATGGAGCTGGAAAAGGATATGGATACCTTGTCCAGAGAGATCCAGCAGCAGAGCGACCAGCAGGATTCCATGGTAGAAAAGCTGGCGCAGATCGACAGGGATATTTCCACCCAGGAAGAACTCATCCGGCAGAAACAGGACGAGATCACCCGTGGAAACAAGACTCTGGAACAGATGAAAACAAGCCGCACTGACGGTCAGGCGGAGATCCGGCACTGGCAGCAGGTGCATGATGCCCAGGATCAGCAGATCCGGGAGATGCAGAGCGGACTCCGGGAGACCAACGCCGTCCGGGAAAAGTTCTCCGGCGAGATGAGCCGGCTGGAAGAGCGGAAAATCGCTGTCCAGAGCGACTATGACGGCGTAATACGCCAACTGCTGGAACAGTATGAACTGTCTCTGTCAGAGGCGCAGGAGCAGGCGCAGCCCCTGGAAGATCTCCAGGCGGCGCAGCGGGAACTGCAAAGTCTGAAAAGCCGCATCCGTGGATTGGGTACGGTCAATGTGGCGGCAATCGCCGAGTACGAAGAGGTCTCCGCACGGTATCAGTTCCTGTCGGAACAGATGCAGGATGCAGAGACGGCAAAGCGGGAACTGGAAGACCTCATCACCTCGCTGACCGAGGAGATGCAGCGCATTTTTTCGGAGAGCTTTTCCATTATCAACCGGAATTTCCAGGAGATCTTCCGGGATCTGTTCGGCGGCGGCGAGGCACGCCTGGAACTCACCGACCCGGAAAATGTACTGGAATCGGGCATCGAGATCAAGGTCGCACCGCCGGGAAAGGTCATCAAGAATCTGATCTCTCTGTCCGGCGGCGAACAGTCGTTTGTGGCAATCGCTATCTATTTTGCCATTCTGCGGCTGCGGCCGTCTCCGTTCTGTATTCTGGACGAGATTGATGCGGCGCTGGATGAGGGCAATGTCCGGCGCTATGCCCAGTATTTGCAGAATTTTACCGATACCACACAGTTCATCCTGGTGACCCACCGCCGGAGCGCCATGGAAGAGGCAAGCGTCCTCTACGGCGTGACCATGCAGGAGGACGGCATTTCCCGTCTGCTGCGGATGGAACAGGAAGAACTTCAATAGAAAGGACAGGTGTACCATGGGCTTATTTGGCAAGAAGAACAAAAACAAAGAAAAGGGCGTACCGTTCTGGAAACGCAATAAACAAAAGCAGGAAGAAGAACTGGTACAGGAAGAACTGACGGAGCAGGAAAGCCCGGCGGAAGAATCTGACGGGGCATTCGCTGGGGAAGAAGAGGACATCGCCGCCGCTGCCATCCGGGAACAGGAAGCGCAGGAGCAGGACGAGGTGGAGAAAGCCCGTCTTGCGGCACAGGCAGTGGTGGAAGAATCAGAACAGCACCAGGAGGCAATTGCCCTGGCACGGCAGGCGGCATTGGAGGCTGCCGGGATTCTGAAAAGCGAAGAGTCCAAGCCGGAAGAAGAAACTGAACCGGAAGAAGAATCCGAACCGGAAGAGGAAACTGAACCGGAAGAAGAATCCGAACCAGAAGAGGAAACTGAGCCGGAAGAAGAGGCTGAACCGGAAGAAGAAACTGAACCGGAGGAAGAAACCGAACCGGAAGAAGAGACTGAGCCGGAGGAAGAGACTGAACCGGAAGAAGAGACTGAGCCGGAAGAAGAAACTGAACCGGAGGAAGAGACCGAACCGGAAGAAGAAACTGAACCGGAAGAGGAGACTGAACCGGAAGAAGAATCCGAACTGGAAGAGGAAACTGAACCGGAAGAGGAAACCGATCCGGAAGAACAGCCGGAGAAAAAGGGCTTTTTCGCCAAGATCCGTGACGGACTGCGCAAGACAAAGGATGCCATGATGTCCCGGATGCAGCAGGTGTTGAACGGGTTCACCAAGATCGACGACGACCTGTTTGACGAATTGGAAGAGACCATGATTACCAGCGACCTGGGACCGGAGACCTCGGTGGAGATCTGCGAGACCCTGCGCAAGCGTGTGAAAGAGCGTGGTGTAAAGGATCCCCAGGAGATCATGGGCATGATCCAGGAGATCATTGCAGAGATGCTGGGCGAGGATCAGACGCTGGAATATCCTACAAAGCCCACCATTGTCATGGTGATCGGCGTCAACGGCGCAGGCAAGACCACCACCATCGGCAAGCTGTGCCATCAGCTGAAAGGCGAGGGCAAAAAGGTGCTGGTCGCTGCGGCAGATACGTTCCGTGCGGCTGCCATTGACCAGCTGGAGGTCTGGACACAGCGTGCCGGCGTGGATATTGTCAAGCACGCCGAAGGCTCTGACCCGGCATCGGTGGTCTATGACGCCATTGATGCGGCAAAGGCAAGAGGCTGTGATGTGCTGATCTGCGACACCGCAGGACGGCTGCATAATAAGAAGAATCTGATGCAGGAACTGGCAAAGATCAACCGCATCATTGAGACGAGAGCAGAGGGATGCCATCGGGAAATTCTGCTGGTGCTGGACGCAACCACCGGACAGAACGCCGTGAACCAGGCGAGACTGTTCCAGGAAGTGGCAGATATTTCCGGCATCGTGCTGACAAAGCTGGATGGTACTGCAAAGGGCGGTATCATCGTATCCATTCGCAATGAGCTGGGCATTCCGGTAAAGCTGGTGGGTGTGGGCGAAAAGATCGACGATCTCCAGCCGTTCCACGCACAGGACTTTGTCCGTGCCCTGTTTGAACCGACGGAGGAATGACCATGGAAAAAATCATTATTGCATCCAACAATGCCGGAAAGCTCCGGGAGTTCCGGGCAATCCTGGAACCATTCGGGCTGGAAGTTGTCTCTCAGCGTGAGGCAGGCTTTTGCCAGGACGTGGAAGAGACCGGCACCACATTTGCAGAAAATGCGGCGATAAAGGCAAAGGCAGTCTATGCGGCAATGCACTGTCCGGTCATCGCCGATGACAGCGGTCTGATGGTGGACGCTCTGGACGGAGCGCCGGGCGTGTATTCCCACCGGTTCGCCGGAGAGGGCGCAACGGATGCAGACCGCAACGCCAAGCTGCTGCACAAACTAGACGGCATCCCCGCAGAAAAGCGCACGGCACGGTTTGTCTGCTCGCTCTGCTATCTGGATGCCAACGGCACGGAAAAGGTGTTTTCCGGTGTCTGTGAGGGCGTGATCGGCACAGCACCCAGAGGAGAAAACGGGTTCGGCTATGATCCGCTGTTCTATGTGGACGGAAAGTCCATGGCGGAAATGACAGAGGCGGAAAAGAACCGGATCAGCCACCGGGGAAGAGCGCTGGAACAGCTGAAAGCATTTTTTGAAGAGAAATAAAAGGAGAACTTTTTTATGTTGACAAGCAAACAACGGGCGACCCTGCGTGGCATCGCCAGCACATACGAAACCATTTTCCAGGTGGGAAAAGGCGGCATCAGCGATACGCTGGTTCCCGCCGGAGAAACCTATCGCGCCGTATATACCACGGATGCCTCTGCCGCCAGCATCCTTGCCCAATACAGCACCGTCACGTTCACCGCTGCACTGGCGGATGGCGTTCAGGCAGTATATTACGTCGTCCCGGCCGAGTCGGCAGAAAGCGTCTCCGCTGCGCTTTCGGAAGCCGGCATTTCCTGCAGCGCCTACACAGAAGATCCTTCCGTTCTCAGCAGTGCATCGGAAGCGCTCCTGTATATCCTTCTGGACTAAGCCTGTATCCCAAAGAAGCACCCCGG
>OFMH01001800.1_pt1 | contig 10640 bp, 10 predicted proteins | sample 1541761 | NCBI WGS metagenome assembly OFMH01 (sample SAMN04209249, study PRJEB22552) | human gut metagenome | biome: gut; material: feces | host: Homo sapiens | place: USA: Oklahoma
ACCCTCTATCCAGCTGAGGTAACGCCGCAGCGCAAGACATATAAAACCACTTTAGTTAGTTGGAGTCAAGCACAATCTCAAACTTTTTTCGAGAATATGCTCCTCACGCAGCTCCGCATGCGCCAACATCCCCAATGCGATCAATCGGTTTTTCAACCACATCGAACCCGGCACCGAGTTCCCTCAAAAGCGAACGCACCCGCTGGGCGCAGTCATAATCGGCAAACGAGATGCTCAGCATGCGCGCTACCTGGTTAGAAGTCCCAACTCCATAGAACTGCTCAAGCGCCACAAGCCCCTCGTGCGTCACAAAGGTCTCAACTACATGCAGCGACTCCTCAAAGCACCATTGGGTTAACGGACCCTCGCTCGTCTGCCGCACCACCAAACCACCCATACCGGATGGCTCACACGTAACCAGTAGGTGCTCCCCACCTTCATCGCTCTCAAACAAAACTACCCGCTCATCAAACAGCTCCATCGCATCCCCTTCCTCTCGCTTCTATTTAACAAAAGCATAGCAGGTAGTTAGCTGTATACAGAACGTTTGTTCGTGTGTTTTCTATTGAGCTGTCCGCACGATATGGTAAGGCTTTGCGCACAAAAAGGGCGCCCCAAAAAGGAGCGCCCTCGCAAATCGCTTATGCAGGCAACCTACGCGACCGGCTCGATCTTCTCGAGGCCGCCCATGTAAGGACGAAGAACCTCAGGGATCGTGATGGTGCCGTCGGCGTTCTGGTAGTTCTCCAGGATGGCGGCCATGGTGCGGCCAGCCGGCAGGCCGGAACCGTTGAGGGTGTGCAGGTAGCGCGAGCCCTTGAAGTTCTCGGGGTCGCGATACTTGATGTTGGCGCGACGGGCCTGGAAGTCGCCGCAGTTGGAGCAGGAGCTGATCTCCTTGTAGGCGTTGTAGCTCGGCAGCCAGACCTCGATGTCGTAGGTCTGACGGGCAGAGAAGCCCAGGTCGCCGGTGCACAGGCTAATCACGCGATACGGAAGGCCCAGCTGCTGAAGCAGGAACTCGGCCTCGGCGGTCATGCTCTCAAGCTCCTCGTCGGACTCCTCCGGCTTGGCAAACTTGACCATCTCGACCTTGTCAAACTCGTGCTGGCGGATGATGCCGCGGGTGTCGCGACCAGCGGAGCCGGCCTCCTCGCGGAAGCAGGGGGTGAAGGCGGTGTAGCGGCGCGGCAGGGTGTCGGCGTCGAGAACCTCACCGGCGTGCAGGTTGGTAAGCACGACCTCGGCGGTGGGAATCAGGAAGTTATCGCCCGAGACGTGATAGGCGTCGTCCTCGAACTTGGGCAGCTGACCCGTGCCAAACATGGTCTGACGCTTGACGACGATGGGCGGCCACCACTCCTTGAAGCCACGGCTCGTGTGCGTGTCCAGGAAGAAGTTGATAAGGGCGCGCTCCAAGCGGGCGCCGGCGCCACCGAGAACAGTGAAGCGGCTGCCGGAGAGCTTGTTGCCACGCTCGAAGTCGAGGATGTCCAAATCGGTACCCAGATCCCAGTGCGGCTTAAAGTCGAAGTCGAACTCGCGCGGGGTGCCCCAGCGGCGACGCTCGATGTTCTCGTCCTCGTCCTTACCGTACGGGGTAGCCTCGCACGGAATGTTGGGCAGGTGAGACATGAAGTCGTACTGCTCCTGCTCAAGAGCGGTACGGCGCTCGGCCAGACCGTCGATCTTCTCGTTGACGGCGCGCACGGCCTCCTTGGCGGCCTCGGCCTCGTCCTTCTTGCCCTCCTTCATCAGGGCGCCAATCTTCTTGGACTCGGCGTTACGCGTGGCCTGGAGCTCCTCGACCTCGGTGATGACGGCACGGCGCTCGTCGTCGAGTTCAAAGAACTTCTCGCGATCCCAAGACGTCTGGCGATTTGCCATGGCGGTATCGATGGCATCGGGGTTCTCGCGAACAAACTTGATATCAAGCATTAGATCCTCCGGCGATATACATTCCATTTAGGTTGCAACCTTGTACATGTATGGGCAAGTATATACTTATGAGCGTTTACGACCCAACTCAACTACGCAAGAAGGCACCCAATGGACGCAGTTTTTTCCTTTTTGTTTGGCACCCGCACCGGTTTTGCCATCCTTTTCGCCGGCGGCATCCTGCTGTTTGCGATTCTTGCCTTTGTAATGGAGAAGCGCACCCATAAGATGTACGTCGACCGTGGACCCAAGTCCGAGGACGAGGAAGACAGCTTCTGGGACTAACCTGCCAAAAAGGGACAGGTTTATTTTGGTCGGTTTTATCTGGGCAAACGCAAGTGCCCCGCAACTGGAATTGAGCCAGTTGCGGGGCACTTTTCGCTAAAAGGACAAAACCGCAGGAAAAACCTGCCAAAATAAACATGTCCTTTTTAGTCGGTTTTACTGGAGGGTGGCGTCAATGGCCTTGACCAGGGCGCTGCGCATGCCGGCATCCTCGAGCGCGACGACGCCCTTGATGGTGGCACCACCGGGCGAGCACACGGCGTCCTTCATTGCGGCGGGATGCTGGCCGGTTGCCAGCTGCAGCTTTGCCGTGCCCAGCACCATCTGGCTCACAATGCGATAGGCATCGGCACGCGGAATACCGTGCTTGACGGCCGCGTCACCCAGCGCCTCAATCGCCATGGCGACAAACGCCGGCGCGCAACCGCCCACGGTACCACCCACAAACAGCAGGCTCGTGTCGAGCTCGACGACGGTGCCAAGCTTACCGAGCAGGTCGAGCACAACAGCACGCTGCTCGTCGCTGAGCGTAGAGGACTTCTCGCAGGCGATGACGCCCTCGCCCACCGAAACCGGCGTGTTGGGCACCGTCGAGATGTGTGCGACACCCGGCAGGACCTGCTCCCACTTGGCGCTATCCCAAGTCCAGGCAACCGAAAGGACAACCTTGTCGGCTAGGACGTCCTTGAGCGGAGCGAAGACCTTCTCGATCATGTACGGCTTGACCGCAGCAACCACGATATCGGATGCGGCGACAACCTCCGCCGCGTCACGACAGGCAACCATCCCACGCGTCTCACAGCGCTCAACCAAGGCGTCGTAGCGGCCCGCGCAGGCGCACATATCGCTCGCAGCCACACCGGCGGCGATCCAGCCATCAGCCATAGCGCTCGCCATATTGCCAAAACCGACAAATCCAATCTTCATATCTCATAGTCCTCTCAGACACGCTCTTCAAAACGAAGGCTATTGTCCCACGGCATTGTTTCGTATTGCCGACCTATTTGTGATACGGCTCGCCACGGCTGATCTTGCAGGCGCGGTAGATTTGCTCCAGCAGCACCACGCGCGCCAAGTTATGCGGCAAGGTAATGCGTCCAAAGCTGAGCATCTCGTCGGCTCGTGCGCGCACATCATCGCTCACGCCGTCCGATCCGCCAATCACAAAGGCGATGTCGCTGTTACCACGTAGCATAAGATCATCGAGCCGCGCCGAAAGCTCCTCGCTCGAGCGCTCTTTGCCCTCAATGGCCAGCAAGATCACATGCGCTCGAGGCGGCAGGGTTGCAAGAATCGCCGCCCCCTCCTTGTCGCGCGCGGCATCCACGCCGCCCGCCTTAGCCGGGTCGATATCAGCCACCTCGCGGACATCCACCTTGGCATAGGCGCCCAGGCGCTTGGTGTACTCGGCACACGCGTCCTTCCAAAAGCGCTCCTTGAGCTTACCGACGCAAACGACGGTATATTTCACGCGCGTCTACTCCTTCGAATCGTTTTGAACTTTGCCGGCGGTCAGCATCTGCTCGAACATCGAGGCCGACTGCGAGAAATCGCTCGGCAGCACGACCGTCGAGGTTTTACCCGTACGAGCAAACTCCGTCATCATCTCGGACCACTGCGTAAACATGAACAACTGGTTGGCCTCGTCGTTGCCGACACCCGTCTCCTGGATGATCTCGAGCGAATCCTTGATGCCCAGCGCGATGGCCTTGCGCTGGTTGGCGATGCCTTCGCCCGCCTTTTCCATCGCCTCGGCCTCGGCGGTCGCCTCGGTGACGCGCTTGATGCGGTCTGCCTCAGCGAGCTCCTGTGCCGCAGCGCGCTTGCGCTGGGCGGCGTTGATGTCGTTCATGGAGTTCTCGACCTCGGTCGGCAGCGCGATCTTGGTGATGAGTGTCGACACGAGGGTGAAGCCGTAGGCGGCCATCTGCCCGGACACGGTGGCGTTGACGTCCTTGGCGATGTCATCCTTCTTGGCAAAGACCTCATCGAGCGTGTAGACAGGGATGGAAGAGCGCAGGGCATCGGTGATGAAATCGCGCATCTGGTCGACGGGCTCCTGCAGCATGTAGTAGCTCTTGTAGATGCCCGAATCTGCCGGGCCGGCGCCCATGTCATAGCTCACGTGGTACTGAGCGGATACCTCAAGGCCGATGGTCACGTTGTCCTGGGTCTTAACGTCGATGCCGAAGCCGTTTTTCATGGTGCGCAGACTCACCGTGGCGGCCTTGCGGTCGATCACGGGCACCTTCATGTGGAAGCCCGCGTTGACGATGCGGTTGAACTTGCCCAGGCGCTCGATGATTACAGCATGCTGCTGTTCAACGACATAGCAAGCGTTGGGAAGCAGTAGCAACAAAATGATGATGGGAAGCAGAAGGCTCGTAAGAGCAGCGATAATACCGGACAACAGCATGGTCTCTCCTCTGATAGGTACACGTTGGCACTAGGATACCCGCAGGAAGCAGCCACGTGACACCAACAGGAGGCCCATAACAAAAAAGCCCCATTGCTGGGAGCTCTTTCATTTAATGGTGCGGGCGAAAGGACTTGAACCTTCATGGGGTTGCCCCCATACGGACCTGAACCGTACGCGTCTGCCAATTCCGCCACGCCCGCGTGCAGGAATTAGAATAACGGAGCGCCATCGCGAACGCAAGAACTATTTTTGAAAAAGTTTGCGAGCATTTTCCCAAGCGGCCTGCGCAATCGTCTCAGCATCCTCGCCGGTACGATCGACGCGGTCATTGACCAGCGTGTTTGCCGTGATAGAAATCATTGCCGGCTCGCACTCAAGACCACGAATGGGCTCCGGCGCCATATACGGGCAATCCGTCTCGAACAAAATACGATCGAGCGGGGTTGCCGCAAATGCCTCGCGCACGTCGTCGTTGCGCTTAAAGGTGGCCGCGCCGCCATAGGCGATATAGCAGCCCAAACCCACAAAGCGCTCCATTGTGGCGCGATCTTCGCCAAAGCAGTGCAGCACGCAACCGGCCTGAGGCACACCTACCTCGCGCAGCACGTTGTACGCATCAACGTGCGAAGTGCGCTCCCCATCCGAGTCCTCGTGCCGCAGGTGCAGCTCCACCGGCACATTGCGGCGCACGGCAACTTCGAGCTGACGTGCCATGCAATCAATCTGCACGCTATGGGGCGCCGGCGCGATGTCGTCATCGTAATCCATGTGGTAGTCCAGGCCGATCTCGCCGATACCGGCGCACAAAGGATTATCGAGCGCGGCAACGACCTGCGCGTGAATGTCGTCGGTATAATCCGGCGCGCCATAGGGATGAACGCCAGCGAGATACTTGATCTGCGGAATATCCCGCATCGGTAGAATTTCGCGCACCAGCCAGTCGCTATAGTCCGTCACGCTGCGCTTGTCGGCGATGGGGTCGAGCATCGTCACCAACAGGTCGACGCCCGCGGCTTTCGCGCGCACGAGCGTCTCGGGCACTTCTTTGCCCCAAAACGAAAGCAGATGCGCATGCGTGTCGGCAAGCGGTGCCAAGGGCACGGGGCAGGCAACCGTCTTCTTTTTCTTGGTAAACGTCACGCGTTCGGCATTAGGCGTCATGGATTAGCTCCTGGGCCAGGCGGACAAAGTCAGCAACATCGAGCGTCTCGGCGCGCGTGGTGGGTGAGATACCGCAAGCCTCAAAGGCGGCATCGAGCACGTCCTTGGCAAAGCCGTTGGCGCTCATGGAATTGCGGATGGTCTTGCGACGCTGAGCAAACGCAGCGTCAATCACGCGGGCCACAAACTCGCGATCGAGTCCTTCGGGCACCACGCCGTCAACACGGTCGATACGCACGACGGCCGAGTCCACGTGCGGTGCCGGCATAAAGCAACGCGGCGGCACCTCAAAGCGACCCGTCACCTGCGCATACAGGCCGAGCTTTGCCGTATAGCCGCCATAGGTCTTATTGCCCGGCACTGCGGCAATGCGATCGGCAACCTCCTTTTGAACCATGACGACGGCGTGCTTGAGCGCGGGCATCGTCTGGAAGAACTGCAGGATGATCGTCGCCGCCACGTTATAGGGCAGGTTCGCGACAAATACCGTCGGCTCACCGCCCGCAACCTGCTCAATCTGCTCCGGCGTCACCCTGAGCGCGTCGCCCATGATAAAGCGGAAGTTGGCGTAGTCAGCGGCATGGGCATCGAGCACCGGCTCGAGCTCGGGGTCGGCCTCGATCGACGTGACGCACGCCGCCTCCTGCAGCAGCGCAAGCGTGAGCGTACCAACGCCCGGACCAACCTCGAGCACGCGCTCATCGCCCGCAAGCTCGGAAAGCTCGCAAATGCGCTCAATTACATGGTTGTCGATCAGGAAGTTCTGGCCCAGGCGATGCTTGGTCGCAAGGCCAAACTCCTCCAGCAGCTCCCTTGTTGCCGTGGGGTTTGCCAAAGGCGAAGTTGTCATAGTTGCCTCCTTAGCATGGTGGCGGCGTCTTGAAACAAAAGGGCATGGACCGTTGCGGCCATGCCCTTACATCTAAACAGCAAATTGCCGATATGGCGCGCGGCGGCTTAGCCCAGACGCGGGAACAGCGGCTCGCCCTTCTCGACGGGCTGACCACCGGCAAGCAAGCCCCAAGCGCAAATGCCCTTGAGGTCGTCGCTCGCGGCCTCGTCCTCGCAGGACAGGCGGCGCAGGACCTCGGCAGAGGTCTGAGGCATGAGCGGCATCAGCAGGTGAGCGGCAATGCGGATGGCCTCGAGCAGGTTGTAGATCACAAATGCCAGCTCGTCAGCCTTGGCCTCGTCCTTGGCAAGCGCCCAGGGCTCAGAGTCCTCGATGTAGTGGTTGGCGGCGTGGATGAGCTCCATGACCTCGTCCTTAGCTCCACCGTAATCGAGCACGTCCATCTTGGCCATGTAGCGCTCGACCAGGCCATCGGCGATCTTTGCCAGCGGGTTGTCGAACGCATCGAACGACGCGGGCTTGGCGGGCGCGCAACCGTCAAAGTACTTGCCGCTCATGTTGAGCGAACGCGAGATCAGGTTGCCCCAGCTGTTGGCCAGGTCGGCGTTGTAGACCTGCTCCATGCGATCGAAGCTGATGGCACCGTCGGTGCCGGGGACGACGTCGGTCATAAAGTAGTAGCGATAGCCCTCGACGCCTAGCATGTCGATAACGTCCTGCGGAGCGATGGCGTTGCCGCGGCTCTTGGACATCTTCTCGGCCTTGCCGGTCTCGGCATTGCGCACGGTCAGGAAGCCGTGGGCAAAGACATGCTCGGGCAGAGCCTCGCCGATGGCCATGAGCATGGCGGGCCAAATGGCGCAGTGGAAGCGGATGATGTCTTTACCCACGATGTGGAACTGCGCAGGCCAGCGATAGGCCAGCTCGGCACGCGCCTCGTCGGTGTCGACACCGTAGCCGACGGCCGTCATATAGTTGAGCAGCGCATCGAACCACACGTAGGTCACGTGACCCTCGTCAAACGGGACCTGAATGCCCCAGTCAAAGCTCGTACGGCTCACGGAAAGGTCGTTAAGGCCGCCCTCGACAAAGCTGCGCACCTCGTTCATGCGGAACGCAGGCTCGACAAAGTCGGGGTGCTCGTCATAGAGCTTGAGCAGCTTGTCCTGGAAAGCGGAAAGCTTAAAGAAGTAGGACTCCTCCTGCACGCGCTCAAGCGGACGGTGGCAGTCGGGGCACAGGTGCTGGCCGACGCTGCCGTACTCCTCGTCGCCCTTCTGGACCTGCGTATCGGTAAAGTAGGTCTCGTCAGGCACGCAATACCAGCCGTCGTAGCTGCCCTTATACAGGTAACCGGACTCCTTCATGCGCTCCCACAGGTACTGCACGGCATGATGCTGGCGCGGCTCGGTGGTGCGGATGAAGTCGTCGTTGGAAATCTCGAGCTTGTTCCAAAGCTCCTTGAAGTGCGGGGCCTGGCTGTCGGTCCACTCCTGCGGCGTCATGCCATGCTTGGCTGCGGCCTCGGCGACCTTCTCGCCGTGCTCGTCCATGCCGGTCAGGAACTTGACGTTATAGCCGGCGGAGCGGCGATAGCGAGCCTGAACATCGGCGATGATGGTGGAATAAGCCGTGCCCAGGTGCGGATCGGCGTTGACGTAGTAGATGGGCGTCGTGATAAAGAACGAAGGTTTGCTTTGATCCATGGGGTTTGTCCTCCAGAAAAACGTTGCATACAGGGGATGATTCTAGCGCAAGGGCTGGATATCCTCCATCTATTGCATATCGAGCACCATGGCATAGACATCGCGCTTGCGGCGCGAATACTTCTGAGACAGGCGCTTGGCCACCGCAGAGGCGGGCTCCCCCTCCTCGAGCGCGGCGCGGATATCCTCGCGCAGGGCCTCGTCGGGATCCGCTGCCGCGGCGCCAACCGGCACGATGCCGGCCTCCTCATCCTCGCTCGGCGGTGCGATGATCAGCGCAATCTCGCCCTTTACCTCGCCGCGAGCACGCAGCTCCTCGGCAAGCTGGGCGGCGGGTCCGCGCAAGACTTCCTCGTGCAGCTTGGTGAGTTCGCGGCAGACGGCAACCTCACGCTGGGGAAAGACCTCTGTCACGGCCTCGAGCGTCGCCACGATGCGATGTGGAGACTCGTAGAAGATGAGTGCGCCGGGCACCACGGCAAGGCGCTGCAAACGGCGCACACGGTCGCCGTGCTTTCGGCCCAAAAAGCCCTCGAAGAAAAAATGCTCGCAGGGAATGCCGGACGAAACGAGTGCCGTGACGCAAGCAGAGGGTCCGGGAATAACTTCGACAGGCACATCGGCCTCACGTGCTGCCTCGACCAGCGCCTGGCCGGGATCGGACACACTCGGCATGCCGGCATCCGAGGCAAAAGCGAGGGTCTCCCCTGCCAGCAGGCGGTCGACCAGGCCGGCGGCGCGGCTGGCGATCACATTCTCGTCGCAACGGACAAGCGGTTTGGAAATGCCCAGGTGCATCAGCAACTTCGACGTCACACGCGTGTCTTCGCAGCAAATGGCATCGGCGGCGGCAAACGCCTCGCCAACGCGCGGGGACAGGTCGCCCAGATTGCCGATGGGTGTGCCGACCACATAGAGTTTGCCCGTATGGGCGCTGTTTTGCGTCATATCAACCTATTCAATCATGCCGCGCTCGAGCGTGCCGAGCGCCGCGCGGGCGTCCCATGCTGCAATGCGCTTCTCGGTCTTCCACGTTTGGAAGAACCAACCGGCAGCCGGCGCAAACGAAGCCAGCTGGTTGGCGATAAACACGCGCTCGTAGGCATTGCGGCCCTCGGGCGTGACCGACGAGTTGGCAAAGATCGCCGCACCCGACCATTCGCCCACCAGCACGGGGAACCCAGTCGAGATCGCTTCTTTAAGCTCGCGCTTGTTACGCGAAATCGCCGTCGTCAGCCCGCGGGGGCTCGTGATGTCGAGCGCATACTCGTCACGGTAATGGTACAGGTGAAGGTCCATGTAGACGTTCTTGTACTTGGCGCCGCGCATAAAATGCTTCCACTCGCTGGGATGCCCCGACGACGAGAAGACGACGATCTTATCCTCGGGCATATACGAACGGACGAGCTCGTAGGCATCGCGATAGAAATTACGCAGGTAGTGGGCCGGAATGCCATCCGTCATGGTAAAGAGACTCTTGCGGACACTCATCTGCGGCGTATCCAGCAGCTCAATGCCCAGCAGGCTTTCGGCCTCGCCGTAGCGATCGGCCAAGCGCTCGAGCACGTCGAGTGCGACATGACGGCCGTTGGTGGACGAATGCCACTCGGCAACAGCCTCCGGCGTAGTGGGCGAATCGTTGGAATCGCCCTGGCCACCGGGCACAGTTGCCAGATCGAGCAGCACGCGGATGTTGTACTTGTCGGCCCACTCAATAGCACGGTCAATATAATCGACGACCGAGATGTAGGAAGCGTCGGACTCCTGCGAGCCAAAGGCATACCAGGGCACCGGCAGACGCACGGCGTTGAGACCGATCTGCGCCATGCGACGGAAATCGTCCTCGCTCACAAACGTCTCGTAATGACGGCGCATGCGCTCGTTATAGGCGGCGGTGCCCATGGCCTCCTGCAGCTCGGCCGCGTTGGATGCACCGGTCGCCGCGTATAGCGACGGGGTCACCCAAGGCTCGGGAATAAACCAGCCAGAGAGATTAACGCCGAGTATCCTCTCCATCACTGCCCCCTTCGGATCGTGCAGGTCGAGCCTGCATCGTATTGCATAGGAAAAGTATCGTTTTGAGTATACCCGCGCGTGAGGACAGACGACCGAACGGTCTGCAAAGTGGCGCAAAAGCGGGAGGAATATCTGGGCGGGCCCGAGATGGCGCGCCGAGATGTGCACGCACGTCGGAAGTACGCGCCGGAAAGCGCATCCCGTTTTTCGCAAAAGACTGGGATGCATTTTCCGCGGGTCCACATAAAAGAAAAGGACCCCT
>OFMH01001801.1_pt1 | contig 10636 bp, 7 predicted proteins | sample 1541761 | NCBI WGS metagenome assembly OFMH01 (sample SAMN04209249, study PRJEB22552) | human gut metagenome | biome: gut; material: feces | host: Homo sapiens | place: USA: Oklahoma
GAAGCTTCAAAGGCTTTATAGAGCGCTTTTTCAAGAGTCGCATCTGTACCCATAACTTCACCAGTTGATTTCATTTCAGGTCCAAGGAGGCTATCTACCTTAGCCAATTTTGTGAATGAGAAGACTGGTGCTTTGACATGGACATGCTTGCTTTCTGGGTAAAGTCCATCTTTGTAACCTTGTTCAGCCAATGATTTACCAAGAATCAAGTTTGTAGCAACTTGTGCCATTGGGATATCAGTCACTTTAGACAAGAATGGTACCGTACGGCTGGCACGTGGGTTAACCTCGATAACATAGACAGTTTCGTCCTTAATAACGAACTGAATGTTCATCATACCAATACAGTTAAGACCGATAGCCAAGCGTTTAGTGTAATCAGCAATAGTCTCTTGGATTTTCTTAGAGAGAGTTTGTGGAGGGTAAACTGCCATTGAGTCCCCTGAGTGAACCCCTGCACGTTCGATGTGTTCCATAATACCTGGAATCAAGACATCCTTACCATCAGAGATGGCATCCACTTCACACTCACGTCCAATGATATAGCTATCAACAAGGACTGGATGGTCTGGACTTGCCTTAACGGCTGTACGCATGTAAGAACGAAGGTCATCTTCATTTTCAACGATTTCCATGGCACGTCCACCCAAAACGTATGATGGACGAACAAGAACTGGGAAGCCAATCTTACGAGCTGCTTCAACCGCTTCTTCTTCATTTGTCGCTGTTTGTCCTGGTGGTTGTGGGATATCGAGGTCTTTAAGGGCTTGTTCAAAAAGGTCACGGTCTTCGGCACGGTCAAGGTCAGCAACCTGTGTACCCAAGATTTTCACACCAGCTTTAGACAATGGCTCTGCCAAGTTGATGGCTGTTTGACCACCAAACTGAACCACGACACCCTTAGGTTGTTCCAATTCGATAACGTTCATCACGTCTTCGAAGGTCAATGGTTCGAAGTAAAGTTTATCTGAAACTGAGAAGTCTGTTGAAACCGTCTCAGGGTTAGAGTTCATGATGATGGCTTCGTAACCTGCAGCCTGGATAGCTTTCACAGAGTGAACTGTCGCATAATCGAACTCAACCCCTTGTCCGATACGGATAGGTCCTGAACCAAGAACGATGACAGATTCTTTATCAGATTTGATTGATTCATTTTCCCACTCGTAAGTTGAGTAGAAATATGGTGTTGATGACTCGAACTCAGCCGCACAGGTATCAACCATCTTGTAAACAGGAACAATGTTATTTTCCAAACGTGTCGCACGAACTTGGTCAGCTGTTTGATTCCAAAGATCAGCAATCTTACGATCAGAGAAACCGTTACGTTTAGCTTCTTTCAAAGCATCAACATCGCCTACGTGAGTAGCCAATTCTTGTTCCAATTCGAAGATATGGAGCAATTTGTCGAGGAAGAAGATATCAATCTTAGTCAACTCTGACAATTCTTCAATAGTGTAACCACGACGGATGGCTTCAGAAAGGTAGAAGAGACGGTCGTCTTGAGCTTTGACAATCTTTTCAACCAAGGCGTCGTCTGTGACGTCCGCAAGCTCAGGCATTTCATTGTGGTAAACACCGATTTCAAGTGAACGGCAGGCTTTAAGAAGTGACTCTTCGATGTTACGACCGATAGCCATAACTTCACCAGTTGCTTTCATTTGAGTACCAAGACGACGTTCCCCGTGTTCAAATTTATCAAATGGGAAACGCGGAATCTTAGCAACCACATAGTCAAGAGCTGGCTCAAACATAGCGTAAGTTGTACCAGTGACTGGGTTAATCATTTCATCAAGTGTCAAACCAACAGCAATCTTGGCTGCCAATTTGGCGATTGGGTAACCAGTTGCTTTTGAGGCAAGGGCTGATGAACGAGACACACGTGGGTTTACTTCGATAACATAGTACTTGAAGCTATTAGGGTCAAGAGCCAACTGTACGTTACAACCACCCTCAATTTTAAGGGCACGAATAATCTTCAAGCTGGCATCACGAAGCATTTGGTTTTCAATATCTGACAAGGTTTGCGTTGGAGCAAATACAATTGAGTCCCCTGTGTGGATACCAACTGGGTCAAAGTTTTCCATGTTACATACCACAAGAGCATTGTCTGCGGCATCACGCATAACTTCGTATTCGATTTCTTTGAAACCAGCGATAGAACGTTCAATCAAACATTGGGTTACTGGTGACAATTTCAATCCATTTTCAGCGATTTCACGAAGTTCTTCTTCGTTGGCACACATACCACCACCAGTACCACCAAGGGTAAAGGCTGGACGAACGATAACTGGGTAGCCAATCTCTGACGCAAAAGCAACTGCTTCTTCAACTGTATTTACAATCTCTGATTCTGGAATTGGTTGTTCCAAATCTTCCATCAATTGTTTGAAGAGGTCACGGTCTTCGGCTTGGTCAATGGCAGACAATTTTGTTCCCAAAAGCTCTACTCCAAGCTCATCAAGAATGCCAGCTTTTGACAATTCCATTGCCATGTTCAAACCAGTTTGTCCACCAAGTGTTGGCAAGAGGGCATCAGGACGCTCTTTACGAAGAATACGTGTGACAAACTCAAGCGTAATTGGTTCAATGTAAACCTTGTCTGCGATTTCTTTATCAGTCATGATAGTCGCAGGGTTAGAGTTAACAAGAACAACACTGTAGCCTTCTTCTTTCAAGGCCAAGCAAGCTTGCGTACCAGCGTAGTCGAACTCAGCAGCCTGACCAATGATGATAGGACCAGACCCGATAACCATAATTTTTTTAATATCAGAACGTTTAGGCATAATTTATGATACAACGCCCGTTAAGGACCCAGTGAAAATAGGAAACGTGACGACGACGCCTAAGCGTCTAGTCACCGTTTATCTTTTTCACACAGTCCTTAGGGCGTGTTCACTTCCGTGAACCTGTATCTTCTCCTTTCTATTTGACAACTCTCTGGTTGTCATTAAATAAGGTAGTAGACTGGGGCGAACAAGAGTCACACCCCACTATAGTCACTAGACAGTTGCAATTAACGACGTGCTTTTTCAGCTTGGAAAGCATCAATCAATTCCAAGAACTCATCGAAGAGATAGCTCGCATCGTGTGGACCAGGCGCTGCATCTGGGTGGAATTGCACTGAGAATGCAGGGAAGTCACGGTGACGAACACCTTCAACTGACTTATCGTTAATTTCTTCGTGTGTTACCATGAGGCAATCTGGAAGTGTCTCACGGTCAATGGCATAACCATGGTTTTGGCTGGTGAAGTCAACACGACCAGTCGCAATTTCACGAACCGCATGGTTAAATCCACGGTGACCAAACTTCATCTTGTAGGCCTTGGCACCGTTCGCCAAACTAAACAACTGGTGACCCATACAAATACCAAAAATTGGAATTTTGCCTTGAATGCCACGAATCATATCAAGTGCATACGGTACATCTTCAGGGTTACCTGGACCGTTTGACAACATCACACCATCTGGATTAAGATGGAGAATTTCTTCAGCAGTGATATCATGTGGCACAACAGTCACGTTACAGTCACGTTTTGAAAACTCACGCAAGATAGAGTGCTTGAGACCAAAGTCAACCAAAACGATATTTTTACCAACACCTGGTGCTGGATAGGCTGTCTTAGTTGATACCTGCTCAATATTGTTGGTTGGCAAAACAGTCGCACGCAATTGATCTTGCAAGTGCTCGATACTGTCACCAGGATTAGCCAAAGTCGCTTTCATGGTACCGTGTTGACGGATAATCTTAGTCAAGGCACGTGTATCAATACCAGAGATACCAGGGATGTTTTTTGCTTTCAAAAACTCATCCAAGGTCATTTGGTTACGCCAGTTGCTGGCACGACGGCTAGCCTCTGACACAACAACACCCTTGGTCGTTGGCTTAATTGACTCATAGTCGTCACGGTTAACGCCGTAGTTACCAACAAGTGGATAAGTAAAAGTCAAAATTTGACCATTGTAAGACTGGTCTGTGATAGATTCTTGATAACCTGTCATACCAGTATTAAAGACGATTTCACCCGTCACATCCACATCAGCACCGAAGGCCTGACCTTCAAAAATAGTGCCGTCTTCCAAAATAAGTAAACGTTTTGCCATTATAGTAAATTGTTCCTTTCACTAAGATACAAAGGGCGTTAAACATCTGAATGAAAATCAAATCTAACAAAGAAGCTCTAGCCTCTAGGAAGATTTGTCTCTTTTCAAAGATTTAGCCCATGTTCTTTTTCGTCTGATTCTCTCAGGAATCGGTTAACGTAGTTTACGCTTTGCCATTTAAAATAGCTTCAATAATTGCCATACGGACAAAGACCCCGTTTTGCATCTGAGCAACGATACGAGCCTTAGGCGCCTCAACCAGACTATCAGCAATCTCCACATCACGATTAACCGGAGCAGGATGCATGATAATCGCCTGATCAGCTAACTTGGCATAACGTTCTTCAGTCAAACCATAGAGAGCATGGTAGTCTTCTTTTGAAAATCCTTTATCGTCCCCATGACGTTCGTGCTGAACACGAAGCAACATGAGCACATCCAAGTCATCAATGACGTCGTCAATAGCCACATGCTGACCATAGACATCGAACTCATTCGAGTACCACTCTGCAGGACCAGCAAAATAAAGCTGAGCACCCAAACGCTTGAGAATCTGCATATTGGACTTGGCGACACGCGAATGCGTAATATCACCTGCAATACAAATCTTAAGATTTTCAAAGGTTCCGAACTCTTCGTAAATGGTCATCAAGTCAAGCAAACACTGACTTGGGTGCTGCCCTGAACCATCACCACCATTAACAATAGAGGTCTGAATAGTCCTACTATCAATCAACTGCTTGTAGTAATCGACTTCCGAGTGGCGAACCACACAGATGTCAACGCCCAAGGCAGACATGGTCAAAATGGTATCATAGAGGGTCTCACCCTTATTCACCGAGCTAGTTCCAGCATCGAACTCAATCACATCCAATCCAAGTTTTTTCTCAGCCACTTCGAAGGACTTGTGTGTTCGTGTTGAATTTTCAAAGAAGAGATTGGCAGCGAAATACTGTCGATCCAGCTGGAAATCAGCTCTGCCATTTTTAAAATCTCCACCTCGACGAATCAGGCCCAAGACCTCTTCATTCGTGAGGGTTTCCATTGTCACCAAATGTTTCAGTGACACTTTTCCATCTGCAATCGCCATAGTTTTTCCTTTTAAATTGATTGACTAATCTTTGCTACCTTTTTTAGGATCTGGCAAAATTTGATAAAGCAAGATACCAAGAATAGTTGAGCTTGCCACACCCGTGATTTGAAGACCACCAAGGTCAATCATCAAACCACCGATACCAGAAACCAAGATAACACTAGCAATCAAGAGATTCTTTTTATTATCAAAATCAATCTTATGTTCAACTAAAATTTTCAAACCGCTAGCAGCGATAACCCCAAAGAGGGCAATAGATAATCCCCCTAATACAGGAGTTGGAATAGAATGCAAGAGTGCTGACAGCTTACCAATAAAGCTCATCAAGACCGCAATCACTGCTGCGCCCGCAATAACGTAAACTGAGTAGACCTTACTGAGGGCCATAACCCCAATATTTTCACCATAAGAAGTTACCGGAGGAGCCCCAAAGAATCCAGCGATAATCTGTGCCAAACCATCACCAGTAAGGGTACGGTCAAGACCTGGATCTTTAAAGTAATCACGCTCAGTCAAACTGTTTAGAACCATGACGTGACCAAAGTGTTCAGTCATCGTCACAAAGGCAATCGGAGCCATGGTCAAAATCGCACTTGGATAGAGCTTGAAGCTATAATCCACAAATGGAATGTCAAAGTTCGGAACCTGAATCCAATGTGCCGCTGCTACCTCTGAGAAATTGATAAAGCTATGTCCTGTCAGCAAACCAAGAACCGCTGAGAAAATATAGCCCACAATTAAACCAAGTAAAATTGGGATAACACCGATAATCTTCTTGCCATACATGTTAAAGAGGATAACCGCAAAGAGGGTCACCATCGAAATCAAGAGAGCATAGATACTATAGCTTTTATTTAAAGTTGTTGCATCATTGACTGCATTAGCCGCAAGGTTCAAACCAATCACCATGATAATAGGGCCAACCACAATTGGTGGAAGGACCTTATCAATCCAGTCTTTACCTGCATACTTAACAATCAGAGCCACAAGCAAGTAAACCAAACCACCTGCCATGGCACCTTGAGCCACTGCCGCAATGCCATCAGTCTTCATAAGTGTCTGCATAGCCGCAATATAGGCAAAACTAGAACCCATGTAAGCTGGAATTTTGTACTTGGTCACCGTCAAGTGAGCCAAAGTTCCCAAACCAGATGAGAAAAGAGCAATAGCGGGATCAATCCCAACCAAAATCGGCACAAGCACCGTCGCACCAAACATGGCAAACAAGTGCTGGAATGACAAACCAACCAATAAACCAGGTTTTGGCATATCATTCACATCATATTTTACGTTATTCACGATATCAAAGGACTCCTTAAATTAAGATACAAAGGGACGCTTTGGCTTAGCCAAACATTTCTGTAGAAAAATAGGAAGTCGACAATGCACTCACAAGAGTGCTAGGAGACTTATCTTTTTTCCTAAGAAATGAGTCCCGTGTTCAATTAACAAGATACAAAGGGCGTTTCACCCTATCTGTCAGCCAACTTAGCTTGGATCAATAATGTTGACGCTATCTTTGCCATCAACTTCTGTCACCAACACTTCAATTTCTTCTGACTCACTTGTTGGGATATTTTTACCAACATAGTCCGCACGGATTGGCAATTCACGGTGACCACGGTCAACCAAGACAGCCAAACCAACACGCGCTGGACGTCCATGGCTAACGATATTGTCAATAGCTGCACGAATCGTACGACCTGTGTAAAGCACATCATCCACAAGGATAACATCCGTTCCATCAATTTCAATAGGGAAAACAGATGTGTCTTGTTCAGCCTTAACATCATCACGGAAAGCCTTAGTATCAAGCTCAATCAATGGCACATCAAGGTTTTCCAACTGTTTCAAGCGCTCTTGGATACGCTGAGCAATATAAACACCACGTGTCTTAATACCAGCCAAGACAATCTTGTCGAGATTTTTGTTACGCTCAATAATCTCATAAGTGATACGTGTAATGGCACGTTTCATGGTTACGTCATCGACGATTTCTTTTTTCTTCATAAAAAGAACCTTTCTAAATACAAAAAAATCCCCTCGAAAACAAGGAGATACACAAAAATATGAGTACAGTTCACCCGTACACTTCTCATGGCTCCTTGCCTGCCTCTCTGGACAGTGATTAAAGGACTTATTTAATTAGGTAAATTATAGCAAATTTCAGACTCTTTTACAAGAAAAAAACGGACGTCTCTCCCAAGAAAGACTATCCGTTTAATAACTGTTAAGCTTCTCTCAGCTTCTCCAAGGTTTCCTTGAAAATAGCAGGTTCTTCCGCTGTAAATTCGACCAATTCTCCAGTCGTAGGATGCGTGAAACCAAGGGTCTTGGCATGTAGAAATTGGCCATGGCCCTTGAGGGTCTTGCGTGGCCCATAAAGAGGATCTCCCGCCACCGGGTGACCGATATAAGCCATGTGCACACGAATCTGGTGCGTGCGACCTGTTTCCAGCTGCAACTCTACCAAGGTATAGTTGCCAAAACGTTCAAGAACGGTAAATCGTGTTACTGCAGGTTTTCCTTTAGCTGTAACTGCCTGCTTCTTACGATCCTTGGCTGAGCGCCCAATCGGAGCCTCAATCACGCCTCGATCGTTAGGCAGATTGCCATGCACGATAGCCACATACTTACGAAGGGACTTCTTATCCTTAAGCTCCGCCGCCAAAGCATTATGGGCCTTATCATTCTTAGCAATCATTAGAAGGCCTGACGTGTCCTTATCGATACGGTGGACAATTCCTGGACGAACCACACCATTGATAGACGAAAGGTCCTTGACATGATACATCAAGGCATTGACCAAGGTACCAGACGTGTGACCAGCTGAGGGATGGACCACCATACCTTGAGGTTTGTTGACCACTGCCACATCCGCATCTTCGTAGATAATATCCAAAGGAATATCCTCGGCCTTGTACTCCAAGACCTCTTCTTCCGGTAATTCATAGGTGATGACATCACCCTCTTTAACCGCATACTTGGCCTTTGCCGACTTACCATTAACCAAGACTGTCCCAGCCTTGATTGCTTCATTGGCCTGACTACGTGACAATTCTGTCAAATCTGCCAAAGCCTTGTCCAGGCGGTTTCCCGCCTCTTTAATGATGACTTCCATTTTCCTCTTTCCATAAGATTAAAATCAAGAGCAGCACGCCCACCGTTAGATAGGAGTCTGCCACGTTAAATATCGCAAAATCAATAAAATCAAGCTGAACCATATCAACCACGTAACCCAAGTGCAGACGGTCAATAAAGTTACCAATACCACCTGAGATAATCAAAACCAAAGATAGCACCAGCCAAAGACTCTTCTGATAATTCTTAACCAGATAAACCAGAGCCGCACCAATCACTAGAACCGTCAAAATCACAAAGAAATATTTCTGATCCTGTAAAATCGAAAAGGCAGCACCACGGTTCTGTAGATAGGTCAAGCTGAAAAGTCCGGGAATAGCCTTGATAACTTGGTTAAGGGCAATATTTGCCACAACCCAATGCTTAACCCACTGATCCAAACCAATCAGAGCTAGAATAGCCAAAGGAATCGCAACCTTACGCATAAATCCTCCTATGGTTTGTATGTATCAAAGTAGTCAAACATAACATTGACAAACTTGAGAGCACAAGACGACAAGTTAATACCCTTACGACGGACATAAACCATCTTGTTATCCAAATTATCCTCAAGCGGAATCACCGTAATCCCATTCACACTTTGTGCATCCAAGAAGCCAGACCCCGTCGCATAGGCATCCGTACGTTCCAAGATACCGTTCAAAGTCGCACGGTCTGTCACGTTAAACATAAGAGACGAATCTGACGTATCCACAAAGTTCTCAGAATAGTAAAGGTACTCGTCCTTCTCCTGAGTGAAACGCACCGTAGGCAAGGCCACCAAGTCCTCCATGACCAGACTTTCTTTTTTAGCCAGAGGATGCCCCTTACGGAGATAAATATGCGTCTTAAACGGAATCAAATCAATAGCCTCAAGCCCAAGCTTGTCCATATTTTGCTGGATTCCCTTGCTATTTTGACGATTCAAATAGATAATCCCAATCTCACTGTGTCCCTTGGCTACCTCATCCAAAATCTGAATGGTCGTAGACTCAAAGATACGGAAATCCTTGTAATCAGGGTAACGCTCTGAAAAAGTCGTAATCAAAGGTGGCAAAAAGTCATAGTGCTGGCTGGCAATCGAAAACTGGTTACCCTTTTCAGAAGCATTGAGATAGCGATTTTCAAAACTATCAAAACTGCGTACCACCTCAAGCGCACGCTCATAAAAGGTCATACCCTGACTGGTCAAGACAGCCCCCGTCGTTGTACGAGTGAAAATTTGAAAATTCAGCTCCTGCTCCAAATCCTTGATAGCCACTGATAGGCTAGGCTGGCTCACAAAGAGCTTGCTGGCTGCCTCACGGAAGGTTCCGCTGTTGGCAATGGCTACGACATAACGTAGTTGTTGTATGTTCATCTGTGACACTTCTTTCTTGAAAAATCAATCAATTTTATTATACCAGATTTTATCCTCTTTTGTTGATACTAAAAAGCCCAGGCAACCCTGAGCTTGAATGACTAACAAAGTAGTCCTATTCGTCTGATTTATCTGTCAAGAAGTACTCGTTTTCACGTTTGTCATAGTCGAAGGTCAAACGAACAGTATCTACCTTACCATTTTCTGGATTATAATCTCGGTAGCTAAGACTCACTGACTGAGTGAGATCGCCCTGTTCAGTTTGTGTCATTTCATGATAAGTGAAGCTAGCCTCTGGGTGTTTTTCAACCACTTCAGAAAGTCGTGTCCCCTTAAGCAAATCAGCTTGTGTACCTACAGACAACTTTTCATAGTCATCTTTTGTCCAGTTGCTATGATAGTCATCGACTTCTTTGACCTTATCATAGTCGAAGGTTGCTGAGGCAGATTTCAAAACATAGACACCGTCTTTTATCTCAAAAGTCAAACGCACATAGTTGTTTCCATCTGTGTTTTCTTTTCTATAGGTAAGGTCTAGTAAATCTGGTTTATCTTTCTCGTAAGCATCACTATACTCGGCGTCAGTCGCCTTACCATGAGCGTCCAAGACATCGTCCAATGTCAAAGTACCAACCTTCAACTCCTTAAACTGATCCTCAGTCCAGTCAAACTTATAATTCTCATCGATGTACAGATAAGCTCTATCGTGACCGTCACTTTGGAACTGCTCAGCATGGTTCATGACATATTTCACCGCTTGATAACCTGCTCCAGCAAGCGAAGTCATAAAGAAGATGATTGACATGACTAGGGCAATAATAGATAGTGCCTTGCGTGTCGATTTCAGACTCAAAACCAAAGTCACAATAGCTAGAATGATAAGGAAGAAGGCAAGGAAGGTAAAGACAAAACCGATAGGAAGCGTCCAAGACAAAATGACAAATAGAATCCCCAAAACTAG
>OFMH01001818.1_pt1 | contig 10524 bp, 13 predicted proteins | sample 1541761 | NCBI WGS metagenome assembly OFMH01 (sample SAMN04209249, study PRJEB22552) | human gut metagenome | biome: gut; material: feces | host: Homo sapiens | place: USA: Oklahoma
GAGCGGAAAAGAAAGTGGCAAAGAAACCGTCTTGCCCTTATCTGCGATGCTTGCAGAATAACAAAGGACAGCCCAAATCAAAAGGACTGTCCTTTATTCATAAATCGTTTTTTCTGTTCCTTGGGAGATAGTCCCATCTGGCGATTGACACTTTTGCATACTAATGCGGCATGATGTCGTCCTGTGGATTCAGTGGCAAGCTGAGATTTTAGCCGTAGTCTTTCTTTTTCATTGGCGTACTCTTAATTTATTGTTAGAGGCGATACGACTTGAGACCTTCATCGAATGCAGCCTTGATTTCGGCTGCATAGGCATTGAAGTGTTCGTTGATGATGTTATCCACATAACTTGCAATGGAAATCTTTCCCTTGCCTACGATACTGACAAATTTAGTCACACGCTCATGAATGTCCTCGCTGATGCCAACATGTCTGCCATATCTTGCGGTAAAACCTGCATTTGCCATGAACTTACCGACATACTGCTCAGCACGCTCTTTCTCCATTCTGTCGATTGGCTCAAATTCACCCACACCATAATTCTCATATGCTGCATCTTCATCAAAACACTCCTCCTTGTCGGAAATAGTTGACGATGTACTGTCTTGAAATGTCTCTTCAAGACAAGCGTCAATCTGTTTCCCAGCTTCCTCCATTGTCTCTTCATAATTTCTCATGAAAGCCTCATACAACTCCTTGGCATCTGTCGAAGTGAGTTGTCCTTTACCACAGTTTTTTGTTTTGTCTGCCATAATCATTCTTTTAATTGTTATACAAATTCTCTGCTATTGAAATACTTGTTGACTATTGAAAATCCAACCTCAACAGTTTTTGTCAGATACCTGACATATGCAATTCCATCAACGCATCTATCTTGCGTTTAATAATCTTTGAGCGTTCTGCGATTTCAGCTTGTAGCTTTTCGCTGTCCATTTCTGAGAATATTTTGCCCACATGTGCAAATCTATCCTTTGTTGCATTGTTTTCTTCTGTTCTTTTCATAATTCTCCTTATTAAATTGTTATACAAAGTCGAGGATATTGAAGTCCTCTATACTGTCTGGCACCTTAAACTCTTTCTTTGGCTTGGAAATCTCTACAATCTTGTGAGTTTGCAAGTAGAAGGTGACGTAATCATGGATGTTCTTCTTGCACTCCTCGCTGTTCTCCATGAATTTCTCATAGAATTGGTTGCCATCCATCTCATGGAAAACCTTGCCTGCATGTCTTTTCTCCTTGGCCGTTGCTTTCGGTGCCTTGACGGTATTCACAGCTGCGTCAATGTCCTCAAAACTTGACCCTTTGGCTTGTGGCATATCGGCATCTTTCTTATTGTCAGAATATTTCACACCAATATCTTCTATGCGAACATTCGTAAACACGTCATCAAGCTGTTCGTCAGAAATCCGTGCCGTACTCTTTGGAGAATCGTCAAATGTCACGTCATTATCCGATACGGACATGGATTCTGTTTGTTTTTGTTCCGTTTCTTCTTTCTTCCGCAGTTGGGACAATTTGAAAAGACTTTTGCCTACAAGTGCCATCGGGTCGATAGGCGGTTTTTTCTCCTTTTCCTTGCCGTTCGCAACTTCAAGGAGCAACTTGTTGTAAAAATAGATAGTCCAAACATTGAATGCAGCCAAGACTATCAAGAATATAGTTTCCATTGTCATGCTTGTTCCTTTTTGTTACACATTCCAATCGTCAATCTCTTTTCTCAGCAAGCCGTTGATTTCTTCCTGGTTCTCTTCAAGATGTCTCTCAAGAATAAGGTCGATGTAACCACCGACTGTCAACTCATGCTTTGCGAGCACACTGACTATTCTTGAAATTCTCCTATGTATCTCACGGCTGATATAAACGCATTGACGAGTCTTTATCTCGTTTCGCTTGAAGAATGCCGAATCGTAACTTTCCGAAGAAGCCTTGGGAGGCTTGCGTGAAATTGGCGACTTATCGGTCTGCGAGCATTGGGACTTCCAGCCAACCTCTTCTTTCTCTTCGGTATCTTTCACTTGGGATTGGGAAGCTCCGTCAAGAATGGATGCCGTTGTCGTGCCAATCTTGCTCTTGCCAATAGAGGCAATGAGCAGATTTTCATCTATTGCGTCAGTGTTGATTTTTCTGCTTACCATAGGCTCATGTCTTTATGATTTCACAAATCTCGTCGGACAACTCCTTGATGCCACTCCCTCGCAACAGGTTTGGGTCTGATGGAAAGATGGTGGAACGGAACACAGCCTTTCTGTTCTCCGACAGCTCTCTTCTGAAACGTTTGCTGTCTGGCAGTCGTGTGTTGAGAACCGAATAGTCGAGAGACTTGAACATACCTTCATATACATCATACAAACTCGTTCGTTCTCGTTTGTCAACCATTGTCCAAAAGAAAGCAAGTTTCTTGGTGACCGACCAACCCTGTGTCAAAAAGTTATCGTGGAACAACTGCATGAAGCTCATTGCGCTTTCTACAACAAAGCGGTCTGCGCTGACGGGTACAAAGATGTAATCCATCTGAGACAAGGCCTTCATGACGCCTTCACTTTTGATAGTCCCAGGCATGTCAAAGAAGATGAAGTCAAGTTTAACCTCTGTTTCATTCAACACTGTCTCTGCGTCGTCAAGCGCATTGACAGCATTGCTTCTCGTTACGCTGAAGGACTTCTTGCCCAGCTTTTTGAAATGCTCACAGGCTTGCGCCTTGAAATAGTCGCTGCTTTTGATGAGTTCCAGTTCCTCGTCTCGCAGGTCTGCAAGGTTGTATTGTGGCTCGTCACAGTCTATGACCGCCACATTGTAACCCTTGACATTGTGAAAGTAGTTGGCTACAAGAGCCGTGATGGTGGACTTTCCTATTCCGCCTTTCTGTGTTGCGAACGCAACAAATCTTGTCTTACTCATATCGTTAACTTTTTAAATTGTTGATTACTCGTTTCTATGATTTCCTGCCAATTCAAAGATATGAACACTTTGATGTCCATGTCTATCGGTCATTGCTCCATTATGGAGACCTTGAACTGTTGCAATGCTTCATCATTTCCATACGACAGTACGACAGTGAATCAGTAAGTCTGTACGTCAGTGGAGCATCATGGATGCAAAGAGACGCTGCAATAGTGACAGGCTTATTCGTTGCTGCAAATGCTTGTTTCATCATATTTTCAAATCATTGGTTCAATGTTTCGGCTGCAAAATAACAACGAAATTTCCAAAAAACAATGGTTTTCAAATCCTGTGGCAGCATGTTGCCGATAGTTGCAGTGGTTGTCTGGGGTAGCATTGTACAGGGCGCATTTTTAGCCGTAATTTTGCACCAGGAAGGCAAAGCAATGGATAGCGCATCCATATCGTTCCGACAAGAACAAGGCTTGATGTTCCGCAAAGGACTGGATTTCCCGAACAGCTTCCATTCGGGATGGGGACAGCTTCTTACAAAGGCTAACTCCAATCCACCCTAAGCGGATTTTTATGTCCTCAAAGACATAGCAAGGTATGTTTTGAGTTACTCAAAACCTTTGGAGTTACTCTCCAAAGACCTTGCCCTGCCGGGTTGGTAGCCTCTCCGAAGTCGGGCTCCCCATGTTCCAATCTGACGATAGTTTGTGCAATTCCATTATTGCCGCATGTACCACTTAATCCATTTTATATGAACACAGAAAGAAAACGAGGGGGACGAATCCCCAAGCTGAACCCGAAGTCGCACCATGTGATGCTTCGGTTCGACGATGACGAATGGATGAAATTCCTCGTCATGTATGAGCAGACTGATGTGAAGGCAAAGGCTGTCTTTGCCAAGGCACGCATCTTCGGCGAGCCGTTCAAGGTGCTGCGCGAGGACAAGACACTGGTGGAATACTACACCAAGCTTTCCTCTTTTCACTCGCAGTACCGAATGATTGGCAACAACTACAACCAGGTTGTCAAGGAACTCCGTTGTCATTTCTCAGAGAAAAAGGCGATGGCTTTGCTCTATAAGCTGGAGAACTGCACCAGGGAACTGGTCTCTCTTACCCGTGAGATTGTTGAACTAACCCGTAAGTTTGAGGAAAGATGGTCGCAAAGATAAGTTTCGGAAGTTCATTGTATGGCGCACTGGCATACAATGGTGAGAAGATTAACAAGGAAGAGGGAAAGCTCTTGGCAACGAACAAGATCTTCGATGATTGTTCGGGAAAGACGAGCATCGCCAATGCCTTGCGTGATTTCCAGCGATACCTTTCTCCGCACATCAGAACAGAGAAGCCTGTCGTGCATATATCCTTGAATCCGCATCCCGACGATGTGCTGACGGATATGGACATGGAGAACATCGCACGGGAATACTTGGAGCACATGGGATATGGCAACCAGCCATACATGGTTTACAAGCATGAGGACATCGACCGTCATCACATGCACATCGTGACCATCCGAGTGGATGAAAACGGCAAGTGTTTGGATAGCCGATACAACTACCACAGGAGCAAGGCTATCACCCATGACTTGGAGATGAAGTACAATCTCAACAAGGCAGACCGCAAGCAACGTCGATTCGACAATCCACTTCGTAAGGTGGATGCAAGCCAAGGCAATGTGAAGAAGCAGGTTGCCAACACCGTAAAATCTCTCTGCGCTACCTACAGGTTCCAGTCCTTGGGCGAGTACCGTGCACTTCTCTCTTTATATAATATATCCTTGGAGGAGGTCAGAGGCGAAGTTGGCGGTCGTGAGTATCATGGTTTTGTCTATTCTGCCACGGACGGACAGGGCAACAAGGTGGGAAATTCTTTCAAGGCTTCCAAGATTGACAAATCTGTCGGTGTGGAGGCAATAGAAAAACGGTTCGCTTATTCTACCAAGAAGTTCAAGGAGGAAAAGAAACTCTCCGAAATGACCCGTCATAGCGTGGAAGCTGTCTTGAAGCAGACGTACCATAAGGATAAGTTCGTTGAGTTGCTGAAAGCAAAGGGCATTGATATTGTTTTCCGCCATACAGCTGACGACCGTATCTACGGAGCAACATTCATTGACCACCGCACCCAAAGCGTGTTCAATGGTTCAAGGCTTGGAACGAATCTTTCTGCCAATGCCTTGCAGGAGCACTTCACCTTACCTTACGAGAATGAGCAGCCGATACCACTTACCATTCCAAAGGAAGATGGTGCAATCTCAGAACAAGAGCGTCACGATTCTGGCTTGTTCGATGAATACGGCAGCGGTCTTGGACTTATGGCTGGAGGCGGTCCTTCAAATGAAGCACAGGAAGCTGCATTTGACAGGGAGTTGCGCAGAAAGAAGAAGAAACGAAAAGGGCGAAGTCTTTAATCGTGTTATCAAGGTTGGCTTTCTTATGCAATGGAGAAAGTCAGCCTTCAATCAAAAACAATTTGTATAACTTCAAAACAGAAAAAACAATGGCACAAGAAGACGATTTGAGAGCATTGGGAAAAATCATGGATTTTCTCCGTGCCGTGAGTATAATTCTCGCTATTATGAATGTGTATTGGTATTGCTATGAGGCAATGCGCATGTGGGGAGTGACAATCGGGGTGGTTGACAGAATCCTTATCAACTTCAACAGAACAGGTGGTTTATTTCATTCTATCCTCTATACCAAGCTGTTTTCGCTTCTGCTCCTGGCACTCTCATGTCTGGGAACCAAGGGCGTGAAAGCGGAAAAGATGAGTTGGAACAGGATTTGGACGGTTCTTGCTGTTGGCTCCTGTCTGTTCTTCCTCAACTGGTGGTTATTGCTTCTGCCTATATCACATTTGGGCAATGCCACGCTGTACATTTTTACAATGACAGCGGGTTATATCTGCCTGTTGATGGGAGGACTCTGGATTAGCAGGCTCTTGAAACACAACCTCATGGAAGATGTCTTCAATAATGAGAACGAGAGTTTCATGCAGGAGACCAAACTCATGGTGAACGAGTATTCTGTCAATCTGCCTACACGTTTTTACTATAAGAAGAAGTGGAACAAAGGTTGGATTAACGTGGTCAATCCCTTCCGTGCCTCGATGGTGCTCGGCACGCCGGGTTCGGGTAAGTCTTACGCCATTGTGAACAACTATATCAAGCAGCAGATTGAGAAAGGCTTTGCCATGTATATCTACGACTATAAGTTCCCCGATTTGTCAGAGATAGCCTACAATCACCTGCTTCATCACTTGGATGCCTACAAGGTAAAACCTCAGTTTTATGTCATCAACTTCGATGATCCGAGAAAGTCGCATCGGTGCAATCCTATCAATCCCGCCTTTATGACGGATATATCGGATGCCTACGAGAGTGCCTATACTATTATGCTCAACCTTAACCGTTCGTGGATTCAGAAGCAGGGAGACTTCTTTGTGGAGTCGCCGATTATCTTGCTGGCTGCCATCATTTGGTTTCTGAAGATATATGAGAAAGGAAAGTACTGCACCTTTCCCCATGCTATCGAGTTTCTGAACCGTCCTTACGCACAGATATTCCCGATACTCACTTCTTACGATGAACTTGCCAACTATCTTTCTCCCTTTATGGACGCTTGGGAGGGAGGAGCGCAGGATCAGTTGCAGGGACAGATAGCCAGTGCCAAGATACCGCTTTCACGAATGATTTCACCAGCCCTTTATTGGGTGATGACGGGCGATGATTTTTCGCTTGACATCAATAATCCCAAGGAGCCGAAAGTGCTGGTTGTAGGTAACAATCCCGACCGCCAGAATATCTATTCGGCAGCACTTGGTCTGTATAATAGCCGTATCGTGAAGCTCATCAATAAGAAGAAGCAGCTCAAATCGTCTGTGATAATCGACGAGTTGCCGACTATCTACTTTCGTGGGTTGGATAACCTTATCGCCACAGCCCGAAGCAACAAGGTCGCCGTGTGCTTGGGTTTTCAGGACTTTTCGCAGCTTACCCGTGACTATGGCGACAAGGAGAGCAAGGTAATCCAGAACACTGTAGGCAATGTGTTTAGCGGTCAAGTTGTGGGCGAAACTGCCAAGACACTTAGCGAACGCTTCGGAAAGGTGCTACAGCAACGGCAGTCCATGACCATCAACCGCAACGACAAATCCACCTCCATTTCCACGCAAATGGATAGCCTTATCCCGGCAAGCAAGATTTCCAACCTCACACAAGGTATATTCGTGGGTGCGGTGTCCGATAACTTCGACGAACGCATCGACCAAAAGATTTTCCATGCGGAGATAGTGGTGGATAGCGTCAAGGTGTCGGCAGAAATGAAAGCATACCAGCCTATCCCAGTGATAGTGGAATTCAAAAACGAAGATGGCTCCGATAATCTCAAAGAGACTATCGAAGCCAACTATCGTAAGGTAAAACAAGAGATACTGACGCTGGTTGATTCGGAGATTCAAAGGATAAAAAACACCCCTGCCTTGTCCCATCTCATTCCAGACAAGTAGTGCAAACACGGATTGGGTATTGTGGTTGCGGTGTTATGATTACGGACCGTAGCTATACCCACAGGTAAATCCTTATGATAGCTGTTAGCACTGATAAACTGCGGCTGTAACAAATCGTTTTCGGTTCAGTCGTTTCAGGTGGATACGAAGTGTAAGATTGTGCCACTCGATATGGTTGGTAGAACGGAAAACGGTACGGTGTATTTTTCAGCTGATGAGATAACTGTATTTTTTCAGTTTATCGGTGTAAATCATTTTGGCTTTGGACAGAAAAAGACTTTGAAGCACAACAGACAGAGTACGGTTGGTACGTCTGCCCACTTTAAAAGCCACAACCTTGCGAGTTTCTCTATCCAAGGCGTACACTAACCAGCGCGGATGATTTTTTTACCGATAAAAATGCGCATCTCATCCACTTCGTAGGCCTTGCCTACAGAGGTAGGTGGCTGCTTGATATTGCTTACTATCTGCAAAATCTTCTTAAGCAAGGTGGTAATGAAATTCCCAATATTCGTGCCGTACTGCGAATACCCAATCCCTCTTTGGTCAGTTGAGTGATTTTGGTGTCAGAGTTAGGAAGATAGGCTTTGTATGTGTAGTCAGTAATAAAACGCTTCTGGCAATGTTTGCATCGGTAGCGTTGTTTACCTGTACTACTTTTACCACTTTTGATAATATTGTTTGAGTAGCAATGTGGACATTGAAGCTCGACTCCCAATCTGGAGCATAAAGTGCCGAAGCGTTCTCGTATATTCATTTTCTTTGTTTTGGGTTACAAATATAGCAAAAGGCAGAGAATCTTTCCCTGCCTTTACGCCTAATCTTTTAAAAATCACATTGATAATCAGATGATTATTACAACAACTCCCGATTTGAAGCATTACCCATCTTATTCCATATTTAATTCCGCCAACGGGTAATGTTTTTTTCATTTTCGTAATCCTTTCAAAATAACAGTTCTTTCGCTTACTGGAATTTCTTTACGTCTTTTGGCCATTACCGCATTATCTAAATTTTAAATATGATGTTACGCTCATTCCATCCGTCATTTTATATTTCCCAAAATTGGTAAACTCAATGGTATCAATCTTGTTATCTTTTAATTTTAATATGATCATTGTTATATCACAGTGACTTAACTGCTTCAATGATTGGATATATTGTTTATCTACCCAAAGAGAGCGAACCGCTTCTGGATGTATGACGCACATTACCTTATACTCTGTTAAGGTTTCAAGTGGGATTATTCCCTCTATCCCCACTTTTCTATTTAGCACTTTGATAGGCATACCCACATATATGGGGAGACCAATTAACCTATTTGTCTTCAATATACCCTTGGACAATTGATACGGAGCAGATTTTATTGGTATTTTTTCATAAATAAGAGTATCTGATGAAGATGTGGCATAAAATCTTATTGGAAGATCATTGTCAAAATTAAGATTGTACCTTGAATATACCTTCCTTGCTCTACTTTTTGATCTTATTGATAATATATTCGCCCCAAAAAATATTGGGTTATCGGATATAACTACCAACGTATCATTAATCCCTAACACAAGATACAACCTGTTTTCTACACTTTTCTGGTAGTATTCTTCGTCTTGGGGCCAAATCCGGATACCATAATATGTTACATTGCTCTGAGAAAAATTAGTTGTTATAGAATCTGTTAGTTCATTATCTTCAGAATTTAGAGGACTACAGATTGGCGACTTTACTTCTAGTGCGTCTGTTGATTCATCATTTTTATAATTCAATGAGACTCTCGAAGAGCCAAGACAACAGCTGCACATAAATACATACAATATCAAAGATAAGGACTTCTTCATTTTTAGAGTGTTCAAAAGTTAATTAAAGGTCTGTGTTATTGAAAATCTTCAATAACACAGACTTACATAACATTATTACTTTTTCCTTGATTTAAGAATTAGGGTATGTTTAATTGGAGCATTAAAAGTTGCCCCTTCTCTATTATAGGTCCTACTTTTAGGTCGATACGAAAAATGTCCTATGGCTCCCAAAGCATTGTCAAAGTTTCTTGATGCCGTTTTTGATTCATCAGCATTATAATGGATCGTATTTCCATTAACAGAATACCCAGAGGATAAAACAAAGCATCCTTCTGTCCAAGATCTTGGATTTGTTCCTCCATAGTGGAATCTGATTCCTCGCTTACTTACGTTTCCTCCAACTCCAGGTTTTATCCATTGTGATCCAGCCGTCGGATTAATTATTGGATATGTTCCATCAGGAATCCTTCGACCACTTCCGTTCTTTGTACTTGGCTCTCCTCCTGGAGCAACATAGAACCCTGTGCCATTATCTGCTTCTCCAGATATATGATACACTCCTAGTGTATAACTGTCTTTTGTTTCACCTATTTCCAAGTTTAACAAATTCACTCGCTTCCCATGCTCTCCTTGTGAAAATTCATAGGTTTCTTTTTTATCTCCATTTGCGACATTAAAGACGTCATTTCCATCAGCTATTATGGGCGCATCTATCTTCCATTTTTTATTAACATAGGATATATTTATTGTGTCTGTGCCAATAGGATCAATAAAAGTAATTGGATTATAGGTATACGCATAACTTGAATTTCCATAATTCTTCTCTTCCAATATATCCGTACTAATCCACAAACTCACCCTCGGGTCATAGTACCTTGCTCCATAGTAATACAATCCCGTCTCCTCATCGAATTCCTTCGCATTGAAAAGATAAGGCGTATTCCCAATGTTATTGCGCTCCTCAATGAACACTTCTCCGAAAGGAACATACTCGATATGCTGCACCACCTCGCCTTCAGGTGATGTAACTATTACTACCCAAATGGTCTGGGTGGTAGTAGAACTGCATCTTCTCGTATGAGTCGCCCTCTTGGAAGTTATTCTTTGCAGCTCTCGCCAAAGCTCGTGCCTGCGCAGCCTCCAAGCTGCCGTCATTGCAGCAGAAGCCCTTGCCATCGACATAATCGTTGTTGTCCACGCCATTGTACGGCACTGCAAAGGTTGTCTCCTTTTTTTCTATTTTATCTGTCATATTTATATTCATTTTTCCAAAATCATAAATTGTGACTTTGAACATTACCATATTTAACAGCATTCAAAGGTAGTGCTTTTA
>OFMH01001826.1_pt1 | contig 10487 bp, 10 predicted proteins | sample 1541761 | NCBI WGS metagenome assembly OFMH01 (sample SAMN04209249, study PRJEB22552) | human gut metagenome | biome: gut; material: feces | host: Homo sapiens | place: USA: Oklahoma
ATAATTCTGCCAGATGATTTTGTGAAACTTGTTGAAGAGGAATAATTTTTACCACCAAATCGTCAAATACCGATTTTGTTAAACTCTTTCTATGCTCCATCCTCTGCCTTATTGCAGTCGATTCGTAAAAGCATATTATCATTAGAACGTGAAACACATTACAGCCTCCTGCCACATTTGGGACAGAATTCAAAGTCCTCTGTAGTTGTATATCCACAATTGCTGCATCTTTTTATTGTGTTTCCACTTCCATTTTCAAAGCCGTAACCATACTGCGGGTTTACACGCTGCAAATGCTGTGGCAATATCTCCACGTCCTCGCCTCTTGCTATCCTGCGTCCTATTTCCGGATCAAGCTCGTAAAGCGCATTACAGCATGTGGTCTGCACATAGTAGTGCCTGTTCCATTTAAAACACGGAATGAAGAACAGTGACAGCACCATGTATGTCATATACACCTGATACCTGCCATACCTGCCACATTCATCGCAGGTAATGACCTGATTGAAGTCAAAGTCCTTCCTGCCGTCCGTTATTCCCATCATAAAAAACATATATGATGCCTCCGTTTATCTGTGCCATAGTCCCCAGAAGTCTCCAAGCGATTCTCTCGTATGAAATCCCCGCTCATCCTCAACCACCGGTATTGATTTGGCATCCATTTTCTCTATATTTACATAAGTACCCTGACTCACCATTGCAAATACCCTGTCTATCTGCTCCTCTGTGCCCTGTATTTCCATAAATACCGAGCCGTCAGGGTCATTTCTCACCCAGCCTGTTGCGCCAACGCTTTCTGCCGCGTGCTCTGTTCTGTAGCGGAAACCTACTCCCTGCACAGAGCCGTACACTCTTATCTGCTTTCTGATGATTTTGCTGTCGTAATCACTCATATGCACTCACTTCCCTGATACACATTATTTTCAGTCTACAATAGCCCTGCAAACAACCTCATAATTGACTGCCCCAGCCTTCGTCTTGCACTTCTTCCGGTCCTGTACTTCTCCGTCACCTCCGCAGACTCAGTGAAAAGCCTGATAAAATCATCCCTGATTTCATGCACCACTTCACAATCCGCCATAAAACAGCCATTTTCAAAGTGATGATAAAGGCTTCTGTAGTCAAGATTTATGGTACCGCAGGTTGCCATTATATCGTCTGCCACACTCATCTTTGCATGGCAAAAGCCCGGTGTCCACTCAAAAATCCTCACACCATGCTTCACAAGCTGGTTGTAGAATGAGCGTGTCACGCTGTATATTGGTTTCTTATCAGGTATGCCCGGCGTGATGATGCGCACGTCAACTCCACGCTTGGCGGCAAGTGTCAGCGCATGGCTCATCTCATCGGTAATGATAAGGTAAGGAGTGATAAACCAGCAATAACGCTGTGCCTTGTTTGCCATGCTGATATAGACATCCTCCCCCACCTGCTCGTTATCGAGAGGGCTGTCTGCATATGGCTGGATATATCCACTCTGTTTTGCCTCATAATCATAGTGTAGCAGATATTGAGATACATCCACCTCGCGCGGTACCTTGCGCTCTGATGCATTCCACATCTCGAGAAATGCGATGGTAAACGACTTGACAGCATCTCCCTCGAGCCTGATTCCCGTATCCTTCCAGATTCCGTATGGGTGTGTCACATTGAAGTACTCATTTGCCAGATTATAGCCGCCGGTATATGCGATTTTTCCATCAATTACCGTGATTTTTCTATGGTCACGATTGTTTAAAAACATGTTAAAGGCAGGTGCAACCGGGTTGAACACCCTGCATTTGATGCCAAGCTTCTCCATCTTTTCCGAGAAATCCCTGTCTATGAAAAAGATTGAGCCCATATCATCATAAAACACCCTTACCTCGACTCCTGCCTGCACGCGCTCCGTGAGCACCTTCTGGATACGGTGCCACGATTCCTTGTCCTCTATGGCGTGATACTCCATGAAAATAAATTTCCTGGCCTTTGATAAATCGCTAAGCTGCGCTTCGAGTCCCTTTGACGCCTGATCATAATATGTCACATCCGTGTTCTGATATACCGGATATAATGCATTTTTTGCCAGGTATGTTGAAATTCCCGCTGCCTGTGGCACCTTTTCATACATATCGGATAGTATGTCTGCGTTTTCAGGCAGACATGGAAGAAGCATGGAATCCACCTCTTCAAACCGTGCACGCATCTTATTCGGTGCGCCGTTTAGTCCGACTAACAGGTAAAGTGACACTCCCATTATCGGAAATGCCAGTATCAGTATAATCCACGGTGTAGTCATGGATGCGGTCTGCTCACGATTGTACAGTCCGAGCACAAGTATGATTGCCAGGACGCTTGTGGTCGTGTTTATTGCTGCCGCATATTCATTTAGCCTTGTAAACATATAGACCATGAAAACTGCCTGCAATAATATCGCAAGCACTGAAAAAAACATTCTCTTTAAACCATTCTGTGTTTTTTTAGTTCCCTCGTAGGTTTTTTCCTTCATCTGTTATGCCTCCATTATCTTACTGTCTGTAATACCAAACCTCTCCATAAATTTTTAGCCACCTTCTTATTTAAGAAGCCATTCAATTTCCTCTTTATAAGGAGGAATAGTCTTCTTCGCAGAGCCCTCCTCACAAAGCCATGGTGTTTCCAGAATCTTTGGTACATTTGCAAAGGTCTCATCATGCACCAGTCGGTGCAGTGTATCATAGCCGATGGTTCCCTTGCCTATATTTGCATGCCTGTCCTTGTGTGCTCCAAGAGGATTTAAGCTGTCATTCACATGAAATACCGCTATCTGCTCAAGTCCTATCACCCTGTCAAACTCCGCAAAAACATCATCATAATGGTTCACAATATCGTATCCTGCATCATTTACATGGCACGTATCGAAGCAGACACGCAGTCTTTCTTTCCTGTCCACTCCATCATAGATTGCCTTAAGCTCCTCAAAGGAACGGCCTATTTCACTGCCCTTTCCTGCCATCGTCTCAAGTGCGATAAACACATCGTCATCATTCTGATTGAGCACTGTGTTAAGTCCCTTTACAATCTGTGCGATTCCAGCCTGCTCACCGGCATTTACATGACTTCCCGGATGAAGCACCAGTATGCGGCTCTTCATTGCCGCGGTCCTTACTATCTCCTTTTCCAGAAACTCCACTGCCAGCTCGTACGTCTCAGGCTTTACGGTGTTTGCCAGATTTATGATGTATGGCGCGTGGACCACTATCTCATTTATCCCATGCTCATGTGCATATTCCCAGCCTGCGTCTATGTTGAGCTCAAAGATTTCCTTTCTTCTCGTGTTCTGTGGTGCCCCGGTGTAGAGCATAAACACATTCGCGCCATATGACGCTGCTTCCCTGGCTGATGCCAGAAACATATCTTTTCCTGCCATGCCTACGTGACAGCCTAATTTTATATCACTCATATTTTTCCTCTGTTTCATTGAATCTATATATCTATTATTTCTACTATAACACTACATCCCTGATAACTCTATCTAAATATTCTAAATTTTTACTAAACATGGCAAAAGTCATTGACATAGTATCAAAAACTACATATACTATCCTTTGCAACCACATATATTAATGGCATATAATTGCAATGTATGTGATGCATAACTACAGTTAACCAATTATTATAGAAATACGAGGGTAAATATGTTTGAAATAATTGTTGACTCTGCGGCAAACATTCCTGCAGAGCTATGTAAAAAATATAAAATCAAGGTGCTATCATTTGTAAACCTTGTCAACGGAAAGGAAATGACCTGCTTTGAGCCTGACCTCACACCGGAACAGGAGCGGGCAAAGGGTAAGGAATACTATGATGCGATAAGAGAAGGTGCCGAGGTAAAGACCGGACTTATCAGCAGCGGAATCTTTGAGGATACTTTCAGGGAAATCATTGAAGCTGACAAGGATATCCTGTATTTCTCCCTCAGTAAAAACATAAGCGGCAACTACAACTCAGCCCGTGTCGCAGCCGATGCTGTCCTTGATGATTGCAATAACGGCAGAAAAATACGCTTGGTGGATTCATTAAATGCATCCCTCGGACAGGGACTTCTCGCAATATACGCCAGCGAAATGCGTGAGAAGGGCATGAGCTTTGATGAGGTGGCTGACACGATAGAGACCTATCCTGCCAGATTAAACGGTGTGTTTACCGTGGGCAATTTAAAGTATATTGCAAGAACCGGCAGATTAAGCGGAACCACCGCTTTGGTTGGCAACATGCTAAGCATCAAGCCTATCCTAAGGGGCAGCAAGGACGGATATATTGTACAGTTCAGAAAATGTCGTGGCCGAAAAGCCGTATTAAATGAGCTTGTCAATCTGTTATGCGACAACATTACAGACCCTGAAAATCAGATTATCGGAGTGGCACATGCTGACGCATATGAGGATTCGCTCTATGTGATTGAACAGATTAAAAAGCGCATAAAGGTGCGCGATGTGATAAATACCACCTATGATTTCTGCACCGGAAGCCATGTTGGTCCGGAATCTTTAGCAGTATTTTTCATGGGAAAGGACAGAGAATTGGGAGCCTGATATCAGGCTCCCTTTTCACTTCTTTTATTCATCATCCTCACATAAAAAAGTCCCAGAACTCGCTTATTAAGCGGATTCTGAGACTTTTGATTTCTATTAATTGCAACTTCTATCTCATTTTAAGCTGCAGCTTTCTTGCTTTCTGATTTCTCACAGAGCTTCTTCACACCCTGAATTGCAACAAGTACACCAAGGATGAGCAGTAATACTGCAAATATAAGCTGTAATGAATTTCCAAGGTCAAGTCCTACAGAGAATAATGCCTTTGTAAGCTTGTAGATTGTCATGCCAAGTGCAGTAAATGTAACTGCCATCATGAATACCATTGGAATCCAGAGCATGCAGCCCTGACGCTTTGTTTTCTTTAAGAATACTGCGCAGGCAACAAGTGCAAGTACTGATAAGAGCTGGTTAGCTGAACCAAACAGTGGCCATATCTCTGCATAGCCTACCTTTGTAAGCAGGAATGCAAGTACCAGTGTGATGATTGTTGCAAAGTATTTGTTTGTCATCAGCTTGACAAATGGACTCATATTGTCATCATCTGTGTCTGAATCAAGCCAGAACTCCTGGAATGACAGACGTCCGACTCTGGCTACTGAATCAAGTGATGTCAGAGCGAAGGCTGATACAGCAAGGTTAATCAGTGTGAACACAAGTGAGTGTGGTAAACCGATTACTGACAGGAAGTTTGCGATAGCTCCTGCGAAAATCTGTGGCTGTGTTGTAAGTCCCTGAGCTGCTGCCTCTCCCTTACCGAATGATGCTACTGCGATAAGTGCAAGGATTGCAAGCATACTCTCCATAAGCATGGCGCCAAATGAAACAGGAAGCATGTTCTTCTCATTCTTTATCTGCTTAGAAGCAGTACCTGATGATACAAGTGAATGGAAACCTGAAACTGCACCACAGGCGATTGTTACGAATAAGATTGGGAACAGATACTGTGGGTTTCCGTTTGCATCAGGGATTGCAAATGCTGTGAAAGCATCAAGGTTACAAGCAGGATTTGCAACAAATACACCGATTATCGCACCTACGATCATGAAGATTAACAGGTAGCTGTTAAGGTAATCACGTGGCTGAAGCAGTGCCCATACAGGTGTAACACTGGCTATAAGTATATATGCAAATATAATTATGTGCCATACGCTAAGGTTTAAATACATTGGGAAATTGAGTCCCAGTGCTATAGCTACTATAAGTAATGCGATTGCAACAAGTGTGTTAATCCATTTGTTGAACTTAGAATATTTAAGGAAGAAACCAAGTGCAACTGCTTCTATGATGAAAAGCATTGATGTAGTTGCAACTGCTCCGTTGGCTACAACCTTTGTAACCTCACCTGCTTTATCAGCAGCAAAACCATTGAAGGTTCCGGCTACGACATCTGCGAAGGCTGCAACAACAAGTATACAGAACAGCCAGCAGAATAACAGGAATAATTTCTTTCCTAATTTACCGATGTACTCCTCGATGATGTAACCGATTGTACGACCCTTGTTCTTAACTGAAGCGTACATAGATGCAAAATCCTGAACAGCTCCAAAGAATACACCACCAATTAATATCCAAAGCAGAACCGGAAGCCATCCGAAAATAGCTGCCTGAATTGGTCCGTTGATTGGGCCTGCACCTGCTATAGATGCAAACTGATGTCCGAATACTACATTGGTATCGGCCGGTACATGCTTTCCATATAACGGTGGACACCGGCGAGGTTTACAGACACACTTAATGCTTTCAGCCCGCTTCTTAGAGAGGATATTCCAATCTGATCATTGCCTGTTCGCACCGCCCACAGGCTCTCTGAAAATAAATACAAATCGGACCTTGTTCTCATCAACGAATTTTGGTGAACATATTTATTTAAATCTTGTTTTGTATTATAGCCCTCTGACTCTATATGTCAAGAGAATGATACAAATTTGTACTATAACATTTATTTATAGCTTTTATTCATGCGCTTTATTCTTATTATTTATTCGTAATCTTTGTTGTTATACTCATCATTCCATGACTGCTGTTGCGATGTACCGTAGGAATTTTGAGTATCCCCTCCCTGCGCTGCGCCGTTTCCATACAAGTTCTGGCCGTACTGCTGGTTTGCTCCATTTCCGTACATGTTCTGGCCGTACTGCTGATTTGTGCCATTTCCGTACATGTTCTGGCCGTACTGCTGGTTTGCTCCGTTTCCGTACATGTTCTGACCATATTGCTGACCGTATCCGTTTGAACCGTATGGATTATAGTAGTTATTATTATTATTGTATCCATCTCCCACATAAACAATTTTTTTGTTGAAGGCAATAATACAAATAAAAATCACATTGAGGAATATAAGTCCGCAGGCAAATCCTGCTCCCTTGCCAAACGCATGTGACAGTCCGACACAGCAGAGGATACTCATAACCAATGCCACAATCATTGCTGCAATAATCAGGATAACCGCAAATATCAGCATGCCCATGTGAGCTCCGATGCGGCTTCCTGCATATCCATAGGTAGAATCATAATACGACCCCATATAACTGGATGTCATAACAGAAAGTCCTGATGCAATAATCTCATACATCAATATAATACATCCCACTATAATTCCGATAGTAGCCACAAGATATCCCCAGAACAGCTTCTTTTTCCCTGCAATCTTAAATCTGACGTATGAGCTGTAAAACGGTACAATAGCCGCCCAGCCGGGCTCTCCTGCCTTTGCATACATAATCCATGATGCAATAATTGTCAGTACCATAACTGCCAGATTGATAAACGCCTCAAAGCCGTCAATCATACTAATAATAATATAATATATGCTCATTTTTTCTTCCTTTCATAACCAAAGTTTGTTTGTTATTCAAAGTATACATCACCACAGGTCAGAGTGCAATAATTAAAAAGCTTTTGGAGCTTGTATAATTCACTCATTTTAAGATTCTAACAATACTCCTTTATATATTCACCAAAATATGGAAGCGCAAGCGAGATATAGCCCTGTCTGGTATTCAATATACCTCTTTTTATAAGACGATCTCTGTACATAGAATAGCTTCCTGACTTTTCTCCCATAAGCTTAAGCACCTCTTCACGCTTGTATTCTTCCTTTTCTGTCAAAAGTCCTGCAAGAAACCTGTCCATTTCAGTCATCTCTTCCCATATTTTTTCATAAGAATATGCAAACAATTCAGCCTTGAGTCCTGGTAAAATATCTTCCAGTGACTCATCCTCTTTCTTCTTAAAATACAACACGCCCAATTCCTGAAATGCATATGCGTATCCTTTCGTGATTTTCGCCATTTCACGAGCCTCATTACTGTCAATATCCAGCTTACTCTTATACATTTCAGTCATTCGTATCATATTAAGAGGCTCCGTTTTAACTGTTGCCGCTCTTCTGAAAAATGTAAGATTTTTGACATTGCTCAATTCCTGTATATTTTCATACAAGCCTGTACACACAAAATAAACCGGATACCCTGCTCTGAGCCATCTGCCATATTCAGACGCAAATTTTATCATCTCTTCGGACTTTGAAACCTCATCTATTCCTATAAGTATCTTCTTCCCCTTTTTCTGTGCAGCCTGTATCATTGTCTCAACTTCTACACCGATATCAAAGAAATTATTATTGTTTTCTGCCGTATAGCCGATTCCACCACCTGTTCCCATCACTGTTGCAGAGAGGTTTATCCCTGTTGTTTTCTTATCCTGTGAACCAAAACCGGCCTTTACAAGCATTGCCGCTATCTGTCCCAGTATATCTCTTGCAGGATTTACATCAAAAACAAGCCAGTTTATATATCTGCTTTCATTGGTTCTTAATTCTTCCTCCACCTTTGCAAGTATAACGGTTTTACCGGAGCCTCTGACACCGGTTATCTTATATACCGACTCCGACGGATTATCGTAAATAAAGTTTTCCAGTATCTCCTCTGTTTTCTCTGTATGGATATATGTGTATTCCGGAGTCTTACTGAAGGTTGTAGTAAATGGATTCTGCATAAATTCACCTCAATTTATTATATGAAATTCAAAACTATTTATATTTTTTTATACTTTCTATTGCTCTTTATAGTTTTTTATAAATCTTTATACTTTTTCTTTTATTTTATACTTTTTTATACTTTTTTGCAATAGTTCTTCCGACCTGTATATACCGTTAAAGGAATTACCGCTTTTTGCACCCTTGACAAACCCCTTCTTAAACGGCTATAATATCGTCAATTGAAGCACAATTACATTTCAACAGGCTTTGATGGGAACAAGTACATTTCTGCAATACTTACAGAGAGCTGCCGGCAGATGAGAGGCGCAAGGAAACAGATCTGGAATACATCCCGGAGCTTTGCACCGAACGTCATACCGGATGATTAAATATCCCCGGTTCGATTAATAAGCCGCAACGTATTGGCACACGTTATAGTGCCGGAGTGTTAGCAGAATCGGCTATTTTCACTATATAATATATGTCGAACACTGTGTGACAACTCACGGAGGCATTCCTGTGCGAGCAGGATGCAAATTAAGGTGGTAACGCGAGAAATCCCCCTCGTCCTTAAATGGATGAGGGGGATATTTTATTTTTCAGAATACAAATTGAATCTATCAGGAGGAAAATCATGACAATTTATGACGAATTAGTTGCCCGCGGTCTTATCGCGCAGGTAACCGACGAAAAAGAAATCAAAGAGCTTATAAACAACGGAAAGGCTACCTTCTACATCGGCTTTGATCCTACAGCAGACAGCCTTCACGTTGGACACTTCATGGCGCTTTGCCTTATGAAGAGACTTCAGATGGCCGGAAACAAGCCTATCGTACTTATCGGTGGAGGTACCGCACAGATCGGTGATCCATCAGGACGTACAGATATGCGCCAGATGATGACAACAGAGACTATCAACCACAACGTAGAGTGCTTCAAGAAACAGATGAGCCGCTTCATCGACTTTGGCGAGGGAAAGGCTATCATGGTAAACAATGCTGACTGGCTGATGGACTTAAACTACGTGGATGTGCTCCGCGAGGTTGGTGCTCATTTCTCAGTAAACCGTATGCTTACAGCTGAGTGCTACAAGCAGCGTATGGAAAAGGGTCTTTCCTTCCTTGAGTTTAACTACATGATCATGCAGAGCTACGATTTCTACACACTTTTCCAGAAATACGGCTGCAACATGGAGTTCGGTGGAGACGACCAGTGGAGCAACATGCTCGGTGGAACAGAGCTTATCAGACGTAAGCTTGGAAAAGACGCATACGCTATGACAATCAATCTGCTCCTAAACTCTGAGGGCAAGAAGATGGGCAAGACACAGTCCGGCGCCGTGTGGCTGGATCCTGAGAAGACATCACCCTTTGATTTCTACCAGTACTGGAGGAATGTGGGGGATTCCGATGTGCTTAAGTGCCTGCGCATGCTTACCTTCCTTCCGCTGGAGCAGATTGACGAGATGGATCAGTGGGAAGGAAGCCAGTTAAACCAGGCAAAGGAGATACTGGCATTCGAGCTTACAAAGCTGGTGCACGGCGAGGAAGAAGCAGCCAAAGCGCAGGAAGGCGCCAGGGCCCTGTTTGCGGCAGGAGCGAGCACCGAGAACATGCCTACTTTTGAACTTTCAGAAGAGGATTTTACAGATGGAACCATTGATATCTTAAGCATTCTTAACAAGTCCGGCCTGGCAGCTTCCCGTTCTGAGGCCAGAAGGAACGTGGAACAGGGCGGTGTGTCCGTGGACGGAAATCCTGTAAAGGATATCAAGGCCGTATTCTCCAGGGAACAGTTTGCCGGAGATGGCGTGGTCGTTAAGCGCGGCAAGAAGAATTTCAAGAAGATTATATTGAAATAATGGCTGGCGGATGCGCCGGGAATTCACCCTGGATGTCATCATGAGTAGTCCAAAGGTTTGAGAGGAGGGTACCGGATGAGGATGATCAGAC
>OFMH01001838.1_pt1 | contig 10424 bp, 8 predicted proteins | sample 1541761 | NCBI WGS metagenome assembly OFMH01 (sample SAMN04209249, study PRJEB22552) | human gut metagenome | biome: gut; material: feces | host: Homo sapiens | place: USA: Oklahoma
AACGCCGTGGCTTCTCCGGCTATCGATTTTAAAAGTGAGGATTGACCTATAATAGACATACAGTCGGTTCTATGGAGTGAGTATGCTGATTTAGTCCAAAATCAAAGCTTCCTCCCGACTTATCATTTGCACGCATTCACCTTAAATGGTGGGTGCGTGCTTTTTTGTTTTCAATGCATTTTCATAATACCTCATCAGCCTATTTTAGTCGATGGGGAAATTTTTCTTTTTTGAAGGGTGGTCAAAAGGGGTGCCATTTCTACATTCATTACGAGAGGTGCATTCGAGGTGTTTTATGACTTGCCGACCGCAGACTCTCAACCTGTTACCACAGCACTGTACCTTGAAAACCGAATACGATTCCAAGACATCACCGTGTTCGAGCCACTATGAGCAAGTGAAAGGGGCCTGGTCAAGCTCCATTGCGACGACAGCACGGGAAAACAATGGTACACTCGTCCGGCTAGGTCTCAAACCGAGGGACGACGCACCCACAAGCATGGGCCGAGGCTGAAATGCCTGTGTCCCCCTGACCAGGGGACTTGGAATCGACTCTATTTACAACTCTGTCAGGAAGGAGGTGTATGAGATGAGCTGCACACAAAAACAACAGTTGGTGTGCTTTCCGAAGGTAAGAGTTTATAAGCCGTGGTTCCGACACTTCAATGATCACAAGGATTTCCGGAACGAAGGAACTGTCCATCTATTCAGTCTCATGGCGCTCTTCAGCTACGCTAATTTTCGCTCCAATGAACGCGTGATCAATGGCGACCGATATATGGAGGCACCGGGTCAGTGGATCTGCAAGCTCGGGGCATTGCCCAGAATCCTTCGAGTCCACTCCAAGACTCAGGCGCTTGAGCTGATGGAGTACTTCCAGAATCATGGATTCCTTACCTTTGAGATCTTGGATGAGGAAAAGGAAATACTCCGCTTCACGATTGCCGATTGGAAAGAGCACTGCACACACCTACAGTATAACTATTACAGCTATAAAGGATCGGGATTCTTTTTCTTCCCGCTGCCTGTCGGCAGACTGCTTCTGAAGACTGCACGAAAGGAAGTCGGAATTGTATTCAGTGAATTGGACGCCATCATGGATATGTGGCTCCACACAATCCTGAATGACCCCAAAGTGCGAGGATCTGAGTATATGCCGGTTGTCTATTACTCCAATATGCGAGGTATGCCGCTGCTCTCATATACTTACCTTGCTCGTCGTTGGGGCTGGTCAAAGTCCCGAGTCGGACGCTTCATGTTGAAGGCCGGCGAATATGGAATTATCAGCCGTGTGAGTTTTTCCAGCTCACGCGGCTCTGTCATTTCAATGTGCCGCTATCGTGAGATGATCTACGGTGAAGGCTGTGAGGAACTCGAACTAAGCAGGATTGGCGAGATCATTGGTATTGCTAAGGCGATTGATGTGGTGGAAGCAGACGACAGCAAACTCGATATCAGCGTCGAGTCTCGCGTCCCGCCAGAGAAAACAATAGGTAAAGCCAGAAAGTCCTTGAAAATACAGGTGTTTCTGGTGGTTCGCTCCTCTTTTTTTGCTCGGCAGATTCCATTAGTCTTCTACAGTTCTTTAGACTGGGAGATGTCTGAACAGGAGAAGAGTAGTCGTGACCCGCCCAAAGAATCCACACTCGGAAAGGAGATGAAATCATGACCTCTGACAGCACACCCGTCTTTGCGCTTGAGAAGGAAGCGTTGAAGACTGAGATTGAGACTGGCCTTCAGGTTGGCGTAGATCATCTGGAGGACAAGCCGATGAAACGCAAGCCGGTGGAAAAGTATCACAACACCAGGTACTTGCTCAAGCAATACCGCAAGGTGGCCTATGCGATCCAGATCTCGGAGTCTGACATGAATGTCAGGATGGAGATGGAACATGGCACCCGGCTTTCCACACTGGAGGTCAATGCAGAGCTTGCGGGGGTTGATTTATCCGGCTCAAAGCTTGAAGGATATGCACGCACAGTCATCCGGAGCAAGAATATGCTCCAGATCATCAAAAACGCGCTGAACACGGTAAGGCTGGATCCGGATCATGGGGAGTTGATGTACCAGATCCTCTATCTCACCTACTTCTCGGAGAGGAAGCTGGCCAACCGTGAAGCAATCCTTGCAGAACTCGAGCGAATAGGTTTCCAAATGTCGATGGTGACTTATCACAGTTACCTCAATATGGCGATCAAAGCCATCGACCGCATTTTATGGGGTTATACGGCTCGTGATTGTATGGAAATCATCAAGCAATTTCTGCCCTGAACTAAAATTGAACTATTTCCGAACTGTATTTGAAGTCCTGCTTAATTGCATCTGTATTCCATAAATGCTAAGATGATAGCGTCGAAAAGTTTCATCGATGGACGGCCCTCTGCTCTGCCGGGGGCATTTTTCATGCATAAGCCAGGAGTTTGGGTCGCACTGCCCAAGCCCCTGGCTTTTCTTTTCGGCTCTAGTTGAAAGGAGGACTTCCCAGTATGAATCAGAACAAACCTGCCGTCGTCAAGAAGCTGCAGGAGCGATTCAGAAATGTAAGCGTTGGTCGTGGACTGTATATAGCATTTGTGATGCCTACGATGCTGAGCATGTTTTCCACTCGTGCTTTCGCCGCGGATACCATTTGGACGAAGGCGAGTGCGATCATGCAGGATGTGTATACGCAAATCCTCAGCATCAGCACCATTGCCGCAGTTGTTACGGCTGCCGTTGCGCTTCTTCTGATGAACTTCTCCAGATCCGGACGGACGGTTGACGAGTCCCGTGCTTGGTTGAAGCGGATCATCATTACTTGGGCTATCCTGAATAGCCTTGGCTTTATCATGGCCTATGTGACGCCTTTCTTCGCCGGTGGCACTTGGACGCCTTAAAGGAGAAACAAGACATGAAAAAAAGCATCATCTGCTTGGTATCCGGTATCGTCGCTGGTATCGCCATGTGTTTGACAGCGGCTTACTTCCTGCCTGAGAGCAGCTTCGACGACGAGTTGGGCTGCTTCTGATCTGACGCAGGAGGTGTTACATGGGTATCTTAGACAGCATTGTTGAGTGGATTGCCACGCAGATCATGAACCTGCTGGACCTGGTCACAGGATCCGTTCTTGGAGCGCTGGGTTGTGACATGAGCACTTTCTTGCGTTACTTTCCAGCCGCTGAGACACTCTACGAAGTCTTTGTAGCGATTGCTGTTGGCTTTATCCTTTTGAACCTCGTGTGGCAGCTCTTCAAAAACTTCGGGCTTGGTGTGGGCCTTAGTGCGGAGGACCCTACCAAGCTCGCTATCAAGTCTATCCTCTTCATTTTTCTGGCACTGTTTGCCGATCAGATCATGGTGCTCGTCCTGGGAATCGCCGGCACACCATATGGCTGGGTTGTCGATACAGCACTACCTCCCATTGAGTTTTCCAACTTCGGTAGCGTGCTCACGGTGATAGTCGGATGCCTCGCCTCCGGATCCGTGAGCCTTATTGTTTTGATCCTTGTGATCATCATTGCCTGGAACTATATCAAGCTCCTGTTTGAGGCAGCGGAACGATATATCCTTGTCGGAGTTCTGATCTATACGGCGCCCATTGCGTTTGCGACAGGTGCGTCAGAAAGCACATCTAATGTATTCAGCGCGTGGTGCCGAATGCTTGGTGGTCAGCTTTTCCTTTTGATCATGAATGCATGGTGCCTGCGCCTGTTCACAAGCATGGTTGGCAACTTCCTTGCCAATCCGCTGTCCATATGAGGAGGTAGACATGAAACGAAAACGCATATTCACAATCCTTGTGCTCGTGCTGCTCACCTGTGCTCTGTCCACAACTGCTTTTGCCATCGATGAGAGTGAAGTGGAAAGTGCCATTGCAGCGTCCAGTCAAGAAGAAGTTGCCGGCAATATCTTCATCTGGTTCCTGTGTGCCATTGGGTTTCTCAAAGTAAGTCAGAAGATCGATAGCTTCATGGCTTCCCTGGGAGTCAATGTTGGCAGGACAGGAGGAAGCATGCTGGCAGAACTCATGGTAGCCGGCCGTGGTATCGCCACTGCTGCAGGTGCATTTGGAAGCACGGTTTCTAATCGTCACTCCTCGCACGGTACACACAATGGTGGTCAGGCAGCCGGCGCAGCATTTACCGGTGGCGGAAACGGCCTTGTCGGGGTCACCAAACGAGCTGTGGGTAATGCTGCAGCATCAAGTGCAACAGGCACCGGATCTGGTCTTAGCAGCATCATTGGTGGTGCTATGTTCGGCTCCAGCTTAGCAAGCGGGGGCAAGTTCGCAACTAGTGTGATCGGAGCTGTTGCAAAGGGAGATATATCCTCTGTCGGTTCGATCACCGGAGAACAGGCGTCGGAAGCATTGACCAGTTATCTTGGCTACTCAAGTGCTGCGGCGAGTGAGATACAAACGGATGATCCGGTCACAATTCCCACGGCGCCTACCCCAATGAACGGCGAAGATGTTGTCACCCTCGATGGAGGATCAGCAGCCGGTGTTATCCCACCCGAAACTCAACCGTGGGCGGCGCCCAGTGCCCCCAACCCGGTGGTTTCCTCTCCGGTGGGAGCAAAACCAGTTTCTGAAGGAAGCGCATTGACCGGCGTGATCACAACTGCTACGCACACAGCTTCGACCACCCCCACGGCCCCATCTCCCGGCACTGTCCGCGAGGGGGCTGGTGTTCCCAGTTCGCCTCCCACATTCCGCAATGTCGAAATTGGCGGAGGGCGCATCACAGGACACGAAGTTGCTCCTGATGGTCAGTCTGAACGGGAGTTCGCTATGTATAGCACTGAGCAGTATATGGCTCCTACCGGCCCCTACGATACCGTAGAGACGATAGATGGCTCTTCCTGGTACAGGCAATATGCACAGCCGACTGTCGAGAAGACTCCCTATAAGGATGGCGACGATAAGATTCGGTATGAGGAGCGCATTGTTCCTCAAATGCCGCCCGTGCCCAAGAGAAAGGACAAAGTCTAATGAGTGAAGAGAACAGACAGCAACAGTCATCTGCTGAATCCACAGTAGCTGGCGCTGCGAAAACCGGTAAAGCCATTGCCAGCATCGCAAAGGGTGCCGCAACTGGTGGCGCTCATGGGGCGGCCGTTGAGGCTGCAAAATCCTCAAAGAAGTGGACCATTCCCATCGTAGCCGTCATCTTGCTTTCGGTTTTGATTATTGCCATGCTGCCCTCGGTGATATTCGGATCCCTGCTTGGCGATGGCACTGATACTCCTAACGGGATTTCCGATGATACGGTGCTGGTGCAGAACTTGGCGGATATCAACAGTGGTATCAGCATGATCCTCTCTGCGGGACTCGATGATGTGCTGGCACGGATCGACAGTGATTTCACTGCTTCCGGCTGTGACGGTAAGGAAGTCAATAATCCGTTCGGTTCCGATGTGGTGTTTAACGCCAATGCAATCGTTTCCCTGTACTGTGCCTATAAGGACACTGACGCGACCTCCATTTCCAAGGATGATATGGAGAGCCTGCTTGCAGCAAACAAGGACAAACTCTATTCGTTCACCTATACAGACGAGGTGAGAGAAGTCCCCTCTGAGCCTGAAGCAGAAAGCACGGAAACGGTTGCGCCTGACACCACAACCGAGGAACCTCCCGAGCCGACTTATGAGACCATCCGAGTCTACACCATCTCATACAATGGCGAGGCTTATTTTGCAGATCAGGTATTCTACCTGTCTGACGACCAGAAGCTGCTGGCAAGCCAGTATGCGCAAAACCTCACCGTTCTGTTGGGCGATGGTGTTTACCAGGGCCTGAGTGAAACCGAATTCTCTGCCATGGGACTTTCCTATGACGGAGTCATTTTCTCAGATGGTGAGACGCAGGTGGTCTACTACAACCAGTTGGACGAACGCTGGAAGTACGAACTGTACGGCACAGACACCATTGGCGGTTACGCCTGTGGGCCTACCGCTATGTCCATCGTCGTATCCAGCCTGACATCCGAAACTGTCGATCCTCCTCACATGGCACAATGGGCCTATGAGAACGGCTATTGGTGTAGTGGAAACGGCTCGTACCACTCTTTAATTCCCGGTGCTGCTGAGGCTTGGGGATTGAGTGTAGAGGGCTGTACGGCAACAGAGCCCCAGCGCATCGTTAATGCCCTAGCTGATGGAAAGCTCGTGGTCGCCATCATGACAAAGGGACACTTCACTTCCAGCGGCCACTTCATTGTGCTGCGCGGTTGCACAGCTGACGGAAAGATACTCGTCGCAGATCCTTCCAGTTATAAGCGCTCCGAGAAGAGTTGGGATATGTCCATTATCCTCAACGAAGCTAGTAAGCGCGCTGGATCCGGTGGGCCGTTTTGGATCATCGGAAACTGACAATAGAATAGAGGCAGAACATGAGCAAACCGAATGAAGATCGGGATGTCTACTATATCCCACCAAACTTTCTCACAAGTGGGCGCTTATTTGGCGGCATGATTCGGGCACGCAATGCGATTGAAGCTTGCGTGCTCGTCTTATTAACAGGTGTCCCCATTATCAAGTTGCCCTTTTCCCTTACTACACGGATCATCATTTTGTGCCTGGTGTCTCTGCCACTTGGAATCTTTGGTGTGATTGGATTTGAAGGTGATTCGCTTTCTGAGTTCGCTGTTAACTGGGTGCGTTGGCTCATCCATCGCAGGACACTATACCGATCAGACACTCCGGTTCCAGAGGCACCTGAAAAACCAATGAAGGCTGTGTCGGGAATGTCGGCACCTAAGCCGCCCGAGCAGTTAGGGATCAAGATCAAGGAGAACCCCAAGAAGCGGAAAAAGCGCAACCCTGTGAAGAAACCCCATAAAGCAAGCAAGCACAAATCATCAGTTGCAAAGAAAAAGCAGCCCCTCCACGCAGAGGACTTCATCCCGGTCAGAGATATCCGAAACGGCATTATCGAGACTACAGATGGTCGCTATCTCCGTGTGATTGAGGTGGAGCCGATCAACTTCTTGCTCCGTAACATTTCCGAGCAGAAGAACATCGTCGCCAGCTTCGCAAGTTGGATGAAGATTTCTCCTGTAAAGGTCCAAATCAAAGTGCTGACAAAAAAGGCCGATATCGGCAAGCACCTCAATACCATTGAGCGTGAAATGGAGGCAGAGGATAATCCCAAGTGCCGGGATCTCCAACTGGACTACTACCATCTAATCCAGACGATCGGTTCCCGTGAGGCCATCACACGACGCTTCCTCGTCATCTTTGAGTATGAGGCAGTCACCAATCGTAAGCCGGAATACGCAGAGATTGTTTCTGCACTGGAGACCGCTGTTCAAACAGCACGTCAGTACTTTCTGCACTGTGACAATGCCGTTGTCGCTCATGAGGATGAGAACATCTTCCTTACGGAGACGGTCTATCTTTCCGGTAAGGATCAGGATGTCATCACCGTTACTTTCGGCAACGATAAGATGGGTTCTTTGCTCATTGTCAAAAAGGACGCCGTGACCGGCGCGCCCATCTCCGATGTCGAGTTCCTTGTGACCGACTCGGACGGAAGTGTCATCGGTACTGCCAATGGTAAGTATGGGACCGACAGCGCCGGTACCATTCGCATTGATGGCCTGACTCCTGGCATGACGGTCATTGTAAAAGAGGTGCGCGCCAAGGATGGCTATATCCTCGACGATACCCCGCAGAGCATCAAGATCAAGCGAAACTCTGTCATGACGCTGGAGTTCCGCAACCAGCCCAAGGGCGGCGTGCTAGTTCGAAAGGTCGATGCTGCAACGAACGAACCGATCTCCGATGTTGAGTTCCTCGTGACCGACCCCGATGGAAACTTCATCGGCAATGCCAACGGCAAATATGTGACGGACAGCGCAGGTACTTTTACCATTACGGATGTTGCTCCCGACACCACACTCGTCATCAAGGAAACTCGTGCCAAGGATGGTTATATCCTGGACGATACCCCTCAGACGGTCAAGGTTAAGTCCAACGAAGTCATCACGGTGGAGTTCCGTAATCAGCCTAAGGGTGGCGTTTTGGTGAAAAAGGTGGACGCCGCAACGAATGAACCAATCTCTGATGTTGAGTTCCTCGTGACCGATTCTGACGGCAATTTCATTGGGAATGCCAATGGCAAGTTCATTACCGATAGTACTGGTACCTTCACCATTACCGACATTGCCCCTGGCACGACGCTTATCATCAAAGAAACGCGCGCCAAGGATGGCTATCTGCTGGATGATACTCCTCAGACGGTCAAGGTCAAATCCAACGAGATGATTACGCTGGAATTTCGCAACCAACCGCTCGGTGGGCTTCGAATCATTAAGCTTGATAGCGTCACGAAGAAGCCTCTGGAAGGGGTTCAGTTCCGCATCACCTACAGCGATGGCAGCTTTGTGGCAGATGAGGGCGGTAAGCTCTCTTCCAACGGCCTTTATATGACTGACGCAAATGGCGAGATCCTCATCAGAGATATTGTCGGCACACTTGTTGTGACGGAAGTGAAAACGATCCCTGGCTACACCATCGATGAAGCCACAAGAAGCCAGACCATCGTTGTTAACCCCGACGATCTTCAGACTCTGATTGTGTATAACGTCCCTGCTGGCGGCCTGCAGATTATCAAGTCCGATGAGGACACCGGAGAGCGGCTCGGTGGTGTCAAGTTCGAGATTCGCAAAATCAATGGTGAAATCCTCGGGACCTATACCACCGACCGCGACGGCGTCATCAGCATCCCCAACGCAGAGAGTGGCTGGTATTCCATCGTTGAGCGCAAGGCGAAAGACGGATACGCACTCGATACCACGCCTGTCAATGCATGCGTCAAGGATAGCGAGACTACGACGGTTGAGATCACCAACCAGCGCATGGCCTCTATCATGATTCACAAGATCGATGCAGCGACTGGTGCAGGCATTTATGGTGTCAAGTTCGTACTCTATGATTCTGGGAAGAACCCGATCGGCGAATACACGACGGATCAGGACGGCTACATCTTCATTGATGATGAGCTGGTACCCGGAAAGTACTACCTGCGTGAACTGGAGGCGGCGGATGGATATATTCGCGATGAGCAGTATAAGACCGTCTATGTCGAACGTGGTAAATGCGCACAGATCGAGTGGGAGAATAGTGCTGTGACGGGTCAGATCCAGATCCGGAAGTATAGCTCGGAAGACAACACCGTCACAGGTCAGCTTGCTGGCACCCCGTTGGAAGGCGCTGTGTTTGAGGTCACGCAGGCCCGCTCTGGCAAGGTTGTTGGCTATATCGTGACAGACGCACGTGGCGTTGCCGCTTCCGGCCCCCTGCCTCTTGGCCGCTACTTCGTGACGGAGGTGTCCGCACCGAAATATTATCAGCTGAGTGGCGAGAAGATGGAAGCTGAGATCGAGTATCCCAGTCAGATCATCAAACTCTCCGCCTACAATAAGCCCGCGGCCCTAGGCGTGACCATCAAGAAGAGCGGCAACTATGAAGTGCAGTCCGGTCAGGCCATGAGCTATGACTTCTCCGGTATTGCCAATACCTCCAATGTCGCGCTCAACCACTTCTTCTGGCATGATCGCATTCCTACGGATGCGACGCTTGCGCTCAGCATCAGCACGGGTACCTACAATGCGCGCCTGTACTATAAGGTCACCTTTAAGACCAATCTCAATGACTACCGGACTTTGGCCAGTAACCTGCTGACCGCCAACAACTATTCCCTGAGCCTGAATGCCGCTACGCTGCGGCTCGCGCAGGGCGAGTATGTTACCGATGTCCGCTTCGAGTTTGGCACGGTGCCCAGCGGCTTCTCTTCCGTTGTGAAGCCCACCATGCGTGTGCAGGTGCTTGGCACCGTGAGCAACGGCTACCAAATCATCAACAGAGCTGATGTGGGTGGTCAGTACCTCAACGAGTGGCAGACGGCCAAGGCCACCTGGGTCACCACCGTCTGTCGCTTCAACAACAACCCGCTTCCCAAGACCGGATATTGATCTCGAGAGAGGTCGTTTCCTATAACCCCCGCCAGCCCCGGAGCTCACGCTTCGGGGCTGATCTTTTGAACATGAGGAGAGTATTATCATGAGCAAGTTTTTACCTATTGGTACCAAAGGCGAGCTGCTGAACAGTGACATGATCGCCCGCATCATTCCCAAGGAAGATGGCGGATGCATCATCCTCACCAAAGATGGTCAGCACTTCCACAGTGAGATCGACCTTCACGACGAAGTCAATGACTACAACTCCATTCGTTCCATTATCCCTTGCCAGGGCGTCAGCGCTGTCTATCTTGATGATGATGGCGACAGCGAAATCTGCCCCTGCGCTTTTGTGATGCTGATGTCTGACGGCAAAATTGAGCCTTTCGTCTTTGCAACAGACAAAGACATCGAGCGAATCGCCAATAAAGGCCATACCGGTTTTACCGGATTCGTTCCAACCAAGTAAATAACGAAGGCCGC
>OFMH01001846.1_pt1 | contig 10382 bp, 9 predicted proteins | sample 1541761 | NCBI WGS metagenome assembly OFMH01 (sample SAMN04209249, study PRJEB22552) | human gut metagenome | biome: gut; material: feces | host: Homo sapiens | place: USA: Oklahoma
GTATGCAGCAAAATTTGCCGAAAAGACACGTGTATACGCTTGTGAAGACAGGTTCTTATATTACGACGGACGAACGGTTTCCTTTTGTTCCCGGTGCATCCGTTTCTTTTCCCGATACATTGCCTCGTCAGCACGGCTCATGATCTGTTCGTAGCTGTTGTCGCCGGGCGTATAGGCGGCGTATCCTGCGGCAATGCTCAGCCGGAAGGTATCCGTCTTTGCAAATTCTCCGAAGTCGGAGCGGTCGGCGTTCATTTTCCGGATCTGTTCCTGGAGCATATGGTGGAGCTGTTCCAGGTCGTTCTGGCTTTTTTGGTGCAGCAGGGCAATGAACTCGTCGCCGCCCACCCGGTATACCTTATCATAGACGGCAGTCATGCACTTTGCGGCGCTTTGCAGCAGCACATCACCGCCGGCGTGGCCGTAGGTGTCGTTGGTGGTTTTCAGCAGGTTCAGATCCATGGAGACGATGCTGGTCTGTTCCAGCACGCATTCTCTGGCATCCCGTTCCAGGGCATAGCGGTTGCCCATTTTGGTGAGCTTGTCTGTGTAGGCGATCTCCTGCAAAAGCCGGGATTCCCGTTCCCGGTTGATCTCATTCATCAGCTTGCGGATGCCGTTGACCACAGCAAGCCCCAGGTAGAGCAGTACGCCGGTGCGGATGATAAAGGTCTGGTCGCCCAGGGTGGAGACAAAAATGAAGAAGATCACATTTCCGCAGACAAAGCTGAGCAGGAGTATGATGCTGATGCGGTTGAACCGCTCCATTTCCCGGTAGTGCTTGATAATCAAAAGAATGGAGACCACTGCCAGAATGCCCAGTGCGGCGGTAAATGATTTGATGGTTCGTGTGTAGGATGCGATGCCGGTGAAATGAACCACGCTGAGGGCTGCCTCCAGGAGCAGAAAGCCGTAGAACATCCATCTCATGCGCAGTTTCGGCACAATGTCCTCAAAGTACAGGATCACCAGCAGCGGCAGCAGGAACAGGGAAAAATAGTTGGCGTAGTACTGCACCACGGCGTTCTGATAGAGATACTGGTTCAGAAACAGAGGACAGTTGAAGTTGACGGCAAACGCAATGGAGAGACAGCCCAGGGAAAGGGATTCTACGGAGGCAATGCGCTTGCACCTGCCGATAATGTAAATGACGATCAGCAGAATGCCGAAAATCATCATGCCCAGATTGGAGATACTGGGGATAAGGTCCTCTTTCAGATTGTTGTACAGCAGTTCGTTTTCCGTGCCGATTGCCACGTCATAGGACGTGAGGAACTTGTTGGCATATGCAGTCTCCACCCGTATGACAAGATACTGTGCATCCGTTTCCGGGATGGAGAGAAAATGGGTATACGTGCCGGGGGAATCGCAGAACCGCAGCGTTTCGCCGAAATGATAAAAGGCGCTGTCGTTGTCTGCCGGGATGTCTGGTGAGTCGCAGAACCAGGCGTCCACGTAGGAATCATAGGTGCGGAAAGAGAGTACTTTTCCCTTGACCGTGTCGTCCAGTTCATGCACCATCCGGAGCTGATAGACGGTCTGTCCTTTTTCAAAATACGGCTCGTTTTCGGGATCTCTGCTTTCCGCAGTGAGCCAGCCGCTGTAGAGATAGTGGGTATCCTCTTTATGGAGCGGTGTTCCCTTGGTAATGGCAAATGCAGCCACCAGGAACGCCAGCATTAAAATTGTCAGATAGAGTGCGATATGTCGTTTTGTCAGCCACTTCATAGTTGGGGGACTCCTTTGGTCATTCTGTGGGTGTGTCCGTCCCAAATCTGCAAACACACACTGTGATACTTCTATTGTAACATATTCGCCGCAATTTTTCAAGAGATTTTCCTATAAAATTGCTAAAATTTGCAAATTGCATAGATAAAACGGAAGATACAGAAAAAAGCGAACCATTCTTTGGGGAATGGTTCGCTTTTCTGTTGAGGGTGGGAATGTCTTTTGAAGTTGTTCCGGGGATTATTCCACGGATTTCAGTGCATCCAGCATATCCACATTTTGCAGTCTGCGGTTGATGACTGCGCCGAGGACTGCGGTAATCATGGAAATCAGCACAAACGGGATCAGAAATGCTCATGCGGTTCCAGATGGGTGTGATGCGTTCCAGGAGAATCTTGGAGCCGTTTGCCGGCGGTTTCGGCTGCAGCAGAGCAGACGGCTTTTCCTGTAACTCTTTCTTTGCCACCAGCACCGCAGGAAGCACGGTACTCAGCATGGCAAGGATCACGGCGATAACCGCCCATTTCAGATGGAAGGGTGTTTCGATCTTCGGCACGGTGAACCCGTGAGCATAGGCGTTGTTGGCGATTCTGGGGAGCAGATACAGACCGGCTGCAATGCCTGTCGCCGCACCTGTCAGTCCCGAAAACAGACCGTAGAGGGAGAACTTTTTGATGATGTCACGCTCTTCATAGCCCAGGGCTTTCAGCGTGCCGGAGTTGATGCGTTCTTCGTCGACAAAACGTGTCATGGTGGTGAGGGTCACAAGTGCCGCCACGAAATACATGAAGATGGGGAAAACGTCTGCCAGTGCATCCACAATGTCGGAGACGCTGCTGTAGGTGCGGTAGCCCTCTGCGCCGGGAACTTCACGCCGGGTGTAGACCGAGAACGTGGGGAGCGAAAGCTTATCCACATCCGCCTGCGCATCGTCCAGTTCTGCGCTGTTGTCTGCGATCTCGCTGTCGGCATTGCCTTTTTGTCGTTGTATTCTGCCAGCTTTTCCCGGTATTCCTGTTTCTTTTCCGCCAGCGTTTCTCTGGCATCCAGGAGCTTTGCCTCGCCGTCAGAACGCTGGGTCTCCAGTTCCTGCTTTGCCTGTTCCAGCGCCGTCCTGCCGCTTTCCAGCTGCTGTTCGCCGCTTTTCAGTTCTGCCGCTTTGGTGTTGTATTCGCTCTGCTTGGCGGCAAGCTGGGATTTGGCGGTGTTGACCTGTGCCGATGCCTGGGACAGCTGGTTTTTTGCCGTTGTCAGCGCTGCGGCGGCATCATTCAGCTGACTTTCCGCATCGTCCAGCTGTGCGGTATACTGTGCCTTTTCTTCTGCGGAAAGCTGCGGATTCTGCACCGCCTGCTGTAACTGGGCGATGCCGGCTTTCAGTTCGGCAATGCCGCTTTCATACTGGGACTTTGCCCCGGTCAGCTGAGAGCGGTTGCTGTCCAGTTCTGTCTGTGCAGCGGAGAGTGCGTCGGCGTTCTGCTGATATTCTGTCTGTTTTTCTGTGAAGGCAGCCTTTTGGGTGTTGTATTCCGCCTGTTTTGCGGAAAGTTCCTGTTTTCCGGCAGCGATCTGATTTTCGGACGCTGTGATCTTCGCCTGTGCCGCATCCAGCTGTGTCTTTGCGCTGGCAAGCTGTGTTTTGCCGTCCGCCAGCTGCTTTTCCGAGTCCTCCAGCTTTTTCTGGTTCTCGTCAATTTGCTGCTGGGCATCGCTGACCTTGCTGTCCAGTTCCGCCTGGTTGTCCTGAATCTGCTGTTCAGCATCCTGGATCTGCGCTTTGGCATCGTCCAGTTTGGTCTTGGCGTCATCCAGTTCCGTTTCCGCCTCGGCGATCTGCTGTCTGCCGTCGTCAATCTTTTCCTGATACTCCGACCTAACGGCATCAAGCCGCTGTGCCGGGGCATCTTCCAGCAGGGTTTCCAGCTGGTTTTTGTGCGCCTGTATTTTGTCGGTGTACGCATCGGAATAGGGGTCCAGTCCCTGGGTGTCCCGGAAGGTGATTCTTGCGATCATGTAGTAATCGCAGTCGAAAGCATCCTCTGTCACCACCGCATAGCTGTTCAGTTCGCCGGAACCGGCGGTGGACTGCCCCTGGTTGACGCAGGAGAGAATTTCCGTGGAGTGGACAAATCCGGTAATGGTAAAGGTCTTGTTTTTCAGTACCATATTCCCGGAGGTGTCTGCCTTTTCCTCGAATGTGATCTGGTCGCCGATCTGGTAATTGTCCTTGTCGGCGTCGGCAAATGCAATTTCGTCTGCCTTTTCGGGGAGTCTGCCGCTGACGACTTCATACTTGGAGATGTCCTCATCCAGGGAGAAAATGCGGCAGCTTTCCGAGGTGTCTTTCAGCACCACATCTTTCAAGTAGCCGTAGGTGACCTGTTCTGTTCCGTCCAGGCTGTCGATGGTTTTTGCGTTTTCCTGGTCAATGCCCATGCTGCCGATGACGGACAGGTCTGCGGCGTGGTACTGCTGGAGATAGTCGCTGGTGGTTTTTCGCATATCCGGTCCGGTGACCTGTAATCCCACCAGGGCAAAGGACCCCAGCGCAATGAGGCAGGCGATGGAGATAAACCGTCCCTTGGACTTGGAAAAGCTTTTTTGAATGTCTTGGTTCAGCGCTTTTTTCTTCATGACCATGCACCTACCATTCGATATCTGCAATTTTTTTCGGGTTGGGATTTTCTTCAATGCGGCTGACCCGTGCATCGTGCATATGGATGACCCGGTCTGCAATGGGTGCGATCGCCGCATTGTGGGTGACGATAATGACAGTCGCACCCTTTTGTCGGCTCATGTCCTGGAGAATTTGCAGCACCTGTTTGCCGGTGTTATAGTCCAGTGCGCCGGTGGGTTCGTCACAGAGCAGGATCTTCGGGTTTTTGGCAATGGCTCTGGCGATGGCAACACGCTGCTGCTCACCGCCGGAGAGCTGTGCCGGAAAGTTGTTGATGCGGTCGGCAAGCCCTACGTCTTTCAGAACCGTGACCGGATCCAGGGCGTGTTCCACGATTTCAGAGGCAAGCTCTACGTTTTCCTTTGCCGTCAGATTCTGCACCAGATTGTAGAACTGGAACACAAATCCCACATCGGTGCGGCGGTATGCGGTCAGCTGTGTGCGGCTGTATTTGGAGATGTCCTTGCCGTCGATGATGACCTTGCCGCTGTCGTTGGAGTCCATGCCGCCGAGGATGTTCAGCACCGTGGATTTTCCGGCGCCGGAAGAGCCAAGGATGATGGCGAGTTCGCCCTTTTCTACAGAGAACGAAACGTCCCGGTTGGCATAGATGGTGCTGCCGCCCATGTGATAGGTCTTGCAGCTGTTTATCATTTCGATGTAAGCCATTTTTCATCGCTCCTTTTCAAATTTTATAATTCTATTTTACCCACTTGTCCGTAAAATTGCAACGGTCAATATCGGGCGTTTGGGTGAATTTCGGACAAATGTGGTGAAATTGATGGGCAAATGTCCGGGATTTGTGGTTGATTTCTTTGCCGGACAGATGTATAATAAAGGCAGCACTGAATGCTGCACAATGAAATACAGGAGAAACGGTCATGAAACATGAAGTAACCACATTAAATACAAAAAAGATGCTTTCCGCATCGCTCAAACACTGCATGGAGAAAAAGTCGCTGTCGAAGATCACGGTAACGGATATCGTCACCGACTGCGGACTGAACCGAAAGACATTCTATTATCACTTCCAGGACGTTCCCGATCTGCTGAAATGGACGTTGGAGCAGGAGGCGGTGGATGTGGTAAAGCAGTTCGATCTGCTGAACGAACTGGAGGAGGCACTGCGGTTTGCGGTTCGGTATATCCGGGAAAACAGCCACATGATAAACTGCGCCTACGATTCTATCGGCAGGGACGAGCTGAAACGCTTTCTGAACCATGATTTTCAGAGCATTGTGATGTCCATTGTGGAGCAGATCGAGCGAAAGGAAAACGTACACTCCGACCCGGATGCCAAGAAGATCATCTGCAACTTCTATACAGAGGGCATGGCAGGGGAACTGGTGGACTTGCTGAAATCCAGGGATGCAGCGCAGGACGAGAAGAGCATCCGCTGTATCTCACTGGTGGTGCGCACGTCGCTGGAGGCTGCGGTGATAAGCTGCAGTAAGATGCAGTAAGCGTGAGCATATGAAAAAGCCGTCTGGTCGCTGTAGACCAGACGGCTTTGTGTTGTTGTAAGGAAATTGTGTTGAGGGTTATTCCCACTCAATCGTAGCCGGCGGCTTTGTCGTAATATCATACACAACTCGGTTGATATTCTTTACCTCGTTAACGATACGTGCCGAGATCACTTCCAGCACCTCATACGGGATGCGTGCGAAATCTGCGGTCATAAAGTCGGTGGTGGTGACGCCACGCAGCGCCAGGGTATAATCATAAGTTCTGCCGTCGCCCATAACGCCTACCGAACGCATATTGGTCAGCACGGCGAAATACTGGTGGATGCTCCGATCCAGACCAGCCTTTGCGATCTCTTCCCGGAAGATCCAGTCGGCATCCTGGAGAATGGACAGCTTTTCGTCTGTGATCTCGCCGATGATGCGGATCGCCAGACCCGGACCCGGGAACGGCTGACGCCATACCAGGTTTTCTGGCAGTCCCAGCTCAATACCCAGCTGACGCACCTCGTCCTTGAACAGCAGGCGCAGCGGCTCGATAATTTCCTTGAAATCCACATAGTCCGGCAGACCGCCTACGTTGTGGTGGGACTTGATGACAGCTGCATCGCCGGAACCGCTTTCGATCACGTCCGGATAGATGGTACCCTGTGCCAGGAAGTCTACCGTACCCAGCTTTTTGGATTCCCGCTCAAAGGCACGGATGAACTCCTCGCCGATGGTCTTGCGCTTGGTCTCCGGGTCAGAAACGCCGTTCAGCTTTTCCATAAAGGCAGCCTTGGCGTTGACACGGATGAAGTTGATGTCCTTGTCCGCAAAGGCAGCCTCTACCTCGTCGCCCTCGTTCTTCCGCAGGAAACCGTGGTCTACGAAGATGCAGGTCAGCTTTTTGCCGACCGCACGGGACAGCAGGGCAGCACAGACAGAGCTGTCTACGCCGCCGGACAGCGCCAGCAGAACTCTGCCGTCGCCTACTTTTTCCCGGATCTGTGCAATGGCAGTCTTGGCGTAGTTGCCCATAGTCCAGTCACCGGTGCAGCCGCAGACGTTTTTCAGGAAGCTGTCCAGCATGGTCAGACCATACTGGGTGTGGTTTACCTCCGGGTGGAACTGTACCGCATACAGTTTCTTTTCCGGATTTTCCATGGCAGCCACCGGGCAGTTCTCGGTATGTGCTGTGACGGTAAAGCCCTCCGGTGCCTCGGAGATGTAGTCGGTGTGGCTCATCCAGGAGATCGCCTGTTCCGGCAGTTCTTCGCTGCCGAACAGAGCGCTGGACTTGTCGTAGATCGTCTCGGTCTTGCCGTATTCCGAAGTGGTGCAGGTGGTGACTGTGCCGCCCAGGGTGTATGCCATCAGCTGACAGCCGTAGCAGATGCCCAGGATCGGGATGCCCATTTCAAAGATTTCCTTGGCGATATGGGGTGATTTTTCGTCATATACGCTGTTCGGACCGCCGGTGAAGATGATGCCCACCGGTTTCCGTGCTGCGATCTCTTCCAGCGGTGTGGTATAGCGGATCACTTCGCAGTATACGCCGCATTCCCGCACACGCCGGGCAATAAGCTGATTGTACTGACCGCCGAAGTCCAGTACCAGAACCAGTTGATTTTCCATAGATTACGTTTCCTTTCTGTGTCACTTTCGCTTGCACAGCGAAATCCTTTCTTTTTATTATGCCACTTTTTCCGAAAAAAAGCAAGTATATTTTGTGAAAATCCAGAAATTCAGAGCGTCTGCACGTCTGTTTCTGCGATGTACTGTTCTTTCTGCTGTTTCAGCTGCTGCATATGAGGCTGTCGGAGATGTGTCTGCTGCTGTTCTGCCGATGCCCATTCCTCGATCAGCAGGATCTCATCCGGACGTTCTGCCGACAGGAAATAGTCGTACCGCAGACAGCCGTCCTCCTGCCGGACGGTTTCCGGCACGCCGCTTTGCAGCACTGCCCGGAGGAAGGCATCCCGCTGACCGGGCTTTGCGGTATAGGTGACCAGAAGGCGCAGTGGTTTCATTGTGCGTTCTCCTTTCGTTTCGCCAGGAATGTGGTGAACTGAAAGCGCTTGTCCATCCAATTGCCGCAGATGCCCACGCCTTTTCCCATGGTGAATGCGGCGAGGACTGTGCCGATGCCCAGCCCTTCCAGATGTCCCAGACAGAAAAAGGTCAGCCCGGCAGTGACCGCCAGACAGGTGACGTCAAAACCGATCTTGATCTTCGGGTAGCTGACGCCGGTAATATCCGCCAGTTCCCGTGGAAACAGGTCGGTGGGGATGATGGGCAGACCGCACCGGTTGGACAGCGCAATGCCGATGCAGAGCAGTACATAGCTGACGGCAAAATACAGGATGCGCCAGGGCAGTGCCGTGGGCAGTATCACGATCCACAGCTCGTGGACGTCCAGCAGTTCGCTGAACACAAAGCCCACCACAAAGCTGAACAGATACGGCGGCACAAACCGTTTGCGCATCACCATCAGACTCAGTATCAGCAGACCCTGAAACAGATACGTCCATGTGCCGAGGGTCAGCCTGGGAAATACCTGGGAAAAGGCAAAGGGAACGCTGGAAATTGCCGAAATGCCGGCACCGGAATAGAGCATCAGCACAACGCCGAAACTGTTGATGCAGACCGCCAGCGCCAGCATCCACTCACCACGCAGGGCGTGCGGATTTTTTGCAGTGGTATCCATAAAAAATTCCTCCGAAACTTGAACTTTAGGGCAGAGCCGTCCGGCATCGCCGCAATCTATTTTATTCCGGAAAAAGGAAATTTTCAAGAGCGTTTTTGCGGAATCCATGCAACAAAATTGGAAAACACATCCAGCGAATCAGTCAAACACCCGGTATTTCTTGTCGTTATGTCCATAGGCACTGACCACTAATCCCAGTGCGATGTACATACTCACAGTCGCCGTACCGCCGGCGCTGATGAACGGCAGGGGAACACCGATGACCGGCGCCACTTTCAGCACCATGCCGATGTTCATGACGCAGTGGATGAACAGCATACTGAACACGCCGGTGCAGAGAAACATTCCCATTTTGTCCTTGGTGCGGAATCCGTCGTACAAGATCTTGAGGCACAGGAATGTCAGCACCAGAATGACAGCGACAGCGCCCACGAACCCCAGCGCCTGTCCCACCTGTGCGAACATAAAGTCGTTGTGTATTTCCGGCACGGACACATAGTTTTCCTTGCCGGCGTGGAGACCGACACCGAAGATCTTGCCGTTGGAGAGTGCCTCCAGACCACGGTCCTGCTGATACTCGATGTTCTCCGGGTCTGTGCCGGGGTGGAGCAGTACCAGGATACGCTTTTTGTGGGTGTCTCCCAGCAGGAAGTTCCATGCAACGACCAGCGCCGCCGGAATGGCGATCAGAAATGCCAGCACATACTTCCAGGAAATCTTTGCGGCAAAGAGCATTCCCAGGAAGATCACCGCAAAGACAATGGCAGTACCATAGTCGCCCTGGAGTGCGATGAGTCCGGTGGGAATCGCACCGTGGACGCAGAGCAGGAGCATATGCAGCGGCTTGTTCATGTTGTCCTCATCCTTGGCGAGATGGAGCGAAAACGTCAGAATAAACGCCAGCTTCAGCACCTCAGAAGGCTGGAACTGGATAAAGCCCAGGTTCAGCCACGCCTGGTCGTCTGCGCCGGCACGCCTGTGACCCAGCGCCGTAAAGGTGAGCAGGGTCAGCACCAGGGCGATGGGCGCATAGAGAAACCACAGCCGGACAATCTTGTGATAGTCAATGGCAGAAAGTACCAGCAGGCACACCATACCCAGACCGCAGGAGAGCAGCTGTGTCCGGTAATAGCTTGCACCCACAGAGCTGATGATGTGGTTCTGCCAGATGGAGTACAGCAGGATGATGCTCAGCAGGGAGCAGAGCAGCGCCGCCAGGATCAGCGGCTTGTCCAGCCGCCGCCAGTAGGAGACCAGAGGGCTGACCGGCTTTTCTCGTTTGGTAGATTTATAAACTCGGTTCATGAGAATTCCTTTCGTGGAATGGGTTATCCGCCGGTTCCCCAGTATTTTCGGTCGAGACTGCGGAACTGGGCAGCAGATGCAATGTGTTGTTTCCGGATGATGTCGCTGCCGTCCAGGTCGGCGATGGTTCGGGCAACCTTCAGGATGCGGTCATATGCCCGTGCGCTCAGCCCCAGCTTGTCGAACACGGCACGCAGCAGGGTGACTGCCCCGTCATCCATGGGACAGAAGTCCTGGAGCATTCCGGCAGGAATGGCGGCATTGCAGAAAATGCCCGTTCCGGAAAAGCGCTGGTTCTGCCATTCTCTTGCCGCCTGTACCCGTTCCCGGATGGCGGCAGAGGATTCTGCCTTTGCCCTGGCGGACAGGGAGTCAAACGACACCGGCTCCACCTCAATATGCAGGTCAAAGCGGTCCAGCAGCGGCCCGGAGATCCGGTTCAGATACTGCCGCACCTGCCGGTCGGTGCAGGTGCATTGCCGCTTGGGATGCCCGTAATAGCCGCAGGGACAGGGGTTCA
>OFMH01001847.1_pt1 | contig 10375 bp, 8 predicted proteins | sample 1541761 | NCBI WGS metagenome assembly OFMH01 (sample SAMN04209249, study PRJEB22552) | human gut metagenome | biome: gut; material: feces | host: Homo sapiens | place: USA: Oklahoma
AGATTGTCCGGCGTGCTAACCTGAATGTTTTCAATCTTCTCTTTTGAAAATTTCATGCCGAAGGTGTTGGTCACCGTCCGGGCCTCTTCGATGTAATCCCGGCTCTCGATGGCCCGCACCAGCTCCACCACCATGACCTTGGGACGCTGATATTTCAGGCTCTCCTTCATGTAATAATAGGTGTTCCAGAGGGGCTGCAGGCTGCCCGCCAGATCGTAGGAGGAGATCCCCTCCTGATCCCAAAGCACCGCCGGGTTGATATCGGAATAGGTATGGCTGCTTCCGTAGAACATCACGTCGATGGTCCCCGGCTCCTGATCGTAAAAGAGCTCCATGGGAACGATGCCGTCCTCCTGCTTGAGACGAAACGCATCGTTCAGCTTCCACAGAAGCTCCGCCGCCAGCGCCAGAAATACAACCGTACCGATTAGTTTCTTTTTCATGTAATTCTCCTAAAACTGGAAATAGATAAACTGCTGGGCGTCATATCCCGGCCCGTAGATGCCAAAGATGGCCACCGCCGCAATCAGCGCCAGCAGCACGCCCCACCGGAACCAGAGATTCTGCTCCGCCAGAAAGGCATCCAGTTGCTGCTTTTTAAAATAGCGCACCAGATCTGCCAGCAGCAGAACCAGGAGGCTTCCGAACAGCACGTTCATTTCCACTCGGTCAAGGCCCAGATTATAAAGCTCGCCGTTAAACAGGCACCAGAGATCCGGCTTGGTGAACATCCGGCGGATATAGCCAAAGGCGTCGCCGAGACTGTTCGCCCGGAAAAAGATCCATGCAAAGGCCGTCAGCCCAAAAGTCACTAGCACCTGGCCCAGCTTGTAGCTGAGACAATCCGTCTTTGTATGCAGTTGTTCATTGATTCTGTCCTTCACGCCGCGCAGCTCGTAGCCGATGATCTGATAGAGGCCGTGCAGACCGCCCCAGACCACGAAGCTCCAGCTGGCGCCGTGCCACAGTCCGGTGAATGCCCAGACCGCCAGCATATTCCGCATGGTTTTCCATTTTCCTACCCGGCTGCCGCCCAGCGGAAAGTAAATGTAATTCTTGAACCAGCGTCCCAGGGTGATGTGCCATCTGCGCCAGAACTCGCCGGCTGAGCCGGACATATACGGCAGATTAAAGTTCTGCGGCAGTTCAAATCCCAGCATTTTTCCCACGCCGATTGCCATCATGGAATAGCCGGAAAAGTCGAAGTAGATCTGAAAGCTGTAGGCGAATGCACCCAGCCAGGCATAAGGGGTGGAGATACTATCATACCCGATCACGGACAGATTATTCCAGAGACCGCCCATGGGATTCGCCAAAAGCGTTTTGGCGCTCAGACCCAGGACGAAGGTCTCCATGCCCTCTTCCAGCAGCCGGATGTCCACACGGCGGTTGTGCATCTGGGGTTGAATCTCGCTGTACATACAGATCGGACCGGAGATCAACTGGGGGAACATACACAGATAAACGCCCAGATCCAGCAGACTTCTCGCCGGGCGTGTCTTGTTTTGGTACACGTCAATGAGATAGGATGTGATCTGGAACGTGAAAAAGCTGATGCCCAGGGGCATGATGATAGATGCCTTTGGAATAGCAACGTGAAAGACCGACAGCAGGGAATTCAGATTGCCGATCAGGAAGTTGGTGTATTTGAACACCACCAAAAGCCCGAAGTTGTAGATCAGACCGCCGATCAGATAGTGCTTTGCCTGCTGCGGATGCCTTGCGTGCGAACCGCTGATAAGCCGGGAAAGCCCGTAGTTGATGACCAGGGACAACAGCAGGAGCAGGGTATACCAGCCGCTGCCGATGGCGTAGAAAACAAGGCTGCCGATGATGAGTGTGATGTTTCGGTATTTCTGCGGTGTAGCATAGTATGCCAGCAGGAAAATCGGCAGAAATTGAAACAAGAATTCAATTGTGCTGAAAACCATATATGATTCCTCAATTCCCCTTCGATATTTTTTTCTGTTTTGCGGTGCTGCTTTTTATCTATTCTATGCAGGCAAACACAAATAACAACACCCCGACAAGCGAGGTGTCTCACATTATATCATAAGAAAAATCTGTCGTTTTTTCAAGAACGATGTCATAACAAATGAGTTACAATTCAATGACAAATCCAGTTTGTCCCAGATGCAGAACAGGCGCTTAGTCCTTCTTTTCCGCAGCCGGTGCATAGCAGGTGAAAACATTTTCCACGTGGTCGGTGTCCTTTACCTTGGTGCAGGCGCTGACCAGCGGAACCACGATCAGAGAAAGCAGCATTGCAATTGCGCCGGCATTGATCGGGGATGCCAGATTCAGCGGCAGGCTTGCGACAGCCTTGGACAGTTCCGGGTTCCAGCCAAAGCCGAACAGGAACATATGTACCAGCGTCAGACCGATGCCCAAGATAAAGCTGCACCATACTGCCGGCTTTGTGACCTTCTTGCTGAACAGACCATACATGAACGGTCCCAGGAATGCGCCTGCCAGTGCGCCCCAGGAATAGGACATCAGCGTGGAGATCGAGGCGTTCTTGTTGAACGCCAGCAGAACGGAGATCACCAGGAATACGGCGATCAGCACACGCATGATAAGCATTTCCTTTTTGTCGGAGCATTTCTTCATGTTGGGCTTGATGAGGTCAATGGTCAGCGTGGAGCTGGAGGTCAGCACCAGCGACGACAGGGTAGACATGGATGCCGACAGCACCAGAACAACGACCAGACCAATGAGGATATCCGGCAGTGCCGTGTGCAGCAGAGACGGGATCATGGCGTCAAAATCCGGCTTGCCGTTGGACAGGGTGGAGATCACTGTCTTGTCGCTGCCGTCTGCGCTCAGCGTGCAGAACAGCCGGTCGAAACCGCCCAGCAGATAAGAACCGCCGGCAACGATCAGTGCAAAGACGGTGGAGATCACAGCGCCCTTTTTAATATCGTTTTCGCTCTTGATGGCATAGAACTTGTGTACCATCTGGGGCAGACCCCAGGTGCCGAGTGATGTCAGAACCACAACGCCCAGCAGATTCAGCGGATCCGGTCCGAATACGGAGTTCAGCGTGTTGGTCTTGCCGTTGACTTCAATATCGCCCAGTGCAGCCAGTGCAGCAGTCATGCCGCCACGGTTGTGGATCGCACAGATCACTACGGCAGCGATGCCCACCAGCATGACAATGCCCTGGATAAAGTCGTTGATCGCAGTTGCCGCATAGCCGCCCAGGATCACGTAGATCGCCGTCAGCAGCGCCATAACAATAATGATGATCTTGTATGCGCCCTCGGACTCGATCTGGAACGCCATGTTAAACAGACGGGACAGACCGTTGTACACCGATGCGGTATAGGGAATCAGAAAGATAAAGACGATCACAGCAGCTGCAACTTTTAGTCCTTTGGAGTTCCAGCGCTTTTCGAAGTATTCCGGCATGGTTTTTGCGCCCAGCGACTGCGTCATGATGCGGGTGCGCCGTCCCAGGACGATCCATGCCAGCAGACTGCCCAGCAGGGCGTTGCCGATGCCGACCCATGCGGCAGAAACGCCGTATGTCCAGCCGAACTGTCCGGCATAGCCGATGAAGACTACAGCGGAAAAATAAGATGTGCCGTAGGCGAATGCGGTGAGCCATGAGCCGACGCTGTGACCGCCAAGGACAAAATCACTGACGGAGCGAGTCTGCCGTGCGGTGTAGACGCCAATGCCCATCATGATCGCCACATAAATGATGATCATGCCAATGGTAATTGCGGTTGTCATATTCCTCTCCTTTGTGGCAGCAGGAACGCTGCCAAAACATAAATTTGCGGCATCTTTCAAAAATCCGAAAATGCGCTTCTCCCATTATAATGGAAATGTCGGTTTTTGTCAACCTTTTTTCTGCTTTTCGGGCGAAATGCTGTAAAATGATGAAACGGCTTGAGAATTTACATATTGTTCACTGGATTTTTTGCAGAAAATTCCGAAAAAGGCTTGACAAGCCGTCAAATGTATGCTATCCTATAGTTAGTCAATGCTAACTCTTGAAGAAGCAAAGATCCCCAGCTGTGCGGAACATGGCTGACGAGTCGTGAAACGCACAGTTCTTGATGACGAGGGTCTGCTTGGCTGCCAGAAATATCGACGGGCTGCGGCGTGTGCCGCAAAAGCCCAGGAACTTTGTGAGGTGAAATTATCCAATGAGCGTTGTGATTATCGGAGGAAACGAGTGTATGAGCCGCCAGTATGCCGATGTGTGTATGGCGCACGGCTGTACGGCAAAGGTGTTCCCGAAAGAGACCGGACCCATCGAAAAGAAGATCGGTTCTCCGGATCTGATGATCCTGTTTACCCGTACTGTATCCCATAAGATGGTACAGGGCGCTGTGAAGGCAGCGAAGAAAAATTCCATTCCCATTGCCAGAGTGCAGAGCAGCAGTATTTCTGCACTGCGTGCGCTGCTGGGACAGCGTGGCATGGTAGAGGCATAAGTGCTTTTCGTCTGCGGTGAGCGTGAGATGCTGCTGCGAAAAAGCTTTTGCATACAAGAGACCGGCGTTTTGGAAGAGAGCGCCGGTCTTTTTTTGCAGCTGTGCGTCTGTTCTGGTTGTGAAGTTGCACAAAAATTTTGATAAAACGCTTGATTATTCTTGACAAAGTTCCGCCGATATGGTATGATAAAAATGTACGTAAACGTAACCGGCATTCTGTGTTGTGCCGGAAATGAAGAATTGGAGTGAAGACGAAATGAATCGGAAAGGGAATTTGAAAACAAAGCTGGCAGCAGTATTTTCTGCCGGCGTACTGGCTGTTACGGGAACTGCATCGGCAGTTTCCGGGATGACAGTCTCGGCACAGCCGTCAGCCGGTACATACGGAGACGCACTGAAACTGTCTCTGTACTTTTTTGACGCAAACCAGTGCGGCGCAGATGACAACGTGCTGACCTGGCGTGGAAAGTGTCATACCTATGATGCAGAAGCATCGCTGAGCAGTGCCAAGGGACTGTCCTCCAGCTCCATGGCAGCGATCAAAGCGGCAAACGGCGGTTCGGATACGGTAGATGTGTCCGGCGGCTATCACGATGCAGGAGACCATTTGAAGTTCTCGAACACAATGGGATATTCCTGCACCAATCTGGCATGGTCTTATTTTGAAAACCCGAATTCCTATAAGGAGACCGGAAGTGAAGACCACCTGCTGTACATTCTGAAAAAAATGTGCGATTACTTTATGAAAGTGACCTATCTGGATGACAGCGGCAATGTCATTGCGTTCTGCTATATGGTAGGTGACGACCAGGATCACAACATCTGGACTGCACCGGAAGTGCAGACACAGAACAGACCGACATACTGGGCAGATGCGTCCAACCCGTCAGTAGATGCGTCCGGTCATATGGCAGCAGCTCTGGCAGCAACTTCTCTGGCATTCCGGGATAAGAATGCAGATTATGCAGATGCCTGCCTGAAGTATGCAAACGCACTGGAAAAGTTTACAGAAAAATATCCGAAAGCAACCTATGAGGGAATCGGTAGCTACTATTCCTGCGGCAATATCGAAGATAAGGTAGCATGGAGTGACCTGTGGTGTGCGATCGCCAACAACAACGGAAAACTGCCGGATTCCTACCAGGCACAGTATACACCGTCCAACGGCGTATACAACGGCAGTATCTACGATTACTGGGTTTATTCCTGGGATAAGGTATGGGGCGGTTATTCTGCTCTGCTGTACTCCATGGATCCTCAGAAGTACAGTGCGCACGGCAGCGAGCTGGTGTTTGACATGGATCAGCTGGTAGGCAACAAGAACCAGGCATATTATCCGGTCGGCGGCGGCTGGGGTGCATCCCGTTACAACTGCGCATGGCAGATGTATGCTTTGACTTATGCAAAGTATACCAGCGGACAGGACAAATACAATGAATATGCGCAGGGTCAGATGGACTACCTGCTGGGAAACAATCCGGCAAACCGCAGCTATCTAATCGGCTTTGGCGATTCTTATCCGCAGCATATCCACCACAGAGCAGCAAATCCGGATAAGGGTACTGCGAAATACACTCTGTATGGTACACTGGTCGGCGGTCCGACAGATGCCAACGGTTCTTATGACGATAACACGGACTCTTATTCCTGCACAGAACCGGCGCTGGATTACAATGGCTGCTTTGCACTGGCAATTGCCGGACTGTATGCCGTTTACGGCGGTTCGACAACAGCTGCACAGAGTGCAATTGCATCTGCTTCTGAAATCAACAGCGACTTTGTATTCAGCTATGGCGGCGGCGAGACTCCTCAGCCCGGCACAACCGAGACCACGGAGCAGACCACGACCACAACAGAAGAGACAACAACGACAGCAGAAACTACCACAACAGAGGACACTACCGAGACACCGGATCCGATGGCAGCGTGGGAAAAGGTACCGGATTCTATGATCGTCGGCGAGACCGCTGAGGCATCTGTTACCTATTCCATCATCAGCAACGACTTCGATTGGGCATCCTCTGACCCGGATATTCTGAGCGTAGAAGGAAACGGCAACAAGGCAACGCTGACGGCAAAACAGCCGGGTGTTATTGCGCTGACTGCATCCAACGGCTTTGAAACGCTGCTCAAGGAAATTACCGTATATCCGGCAGAAACAACTGCAACAACGGTAGAGACCACCACAGAAACAACCGAAACCACTACCGTTTCGAATGAAACCGAAACCACAGTTTCTGAAAGTGATACCACAGCAACTTCTTCTGAAACCACGACAGAGACCACAAACACCACAGCTACCGGCGCTCCGGCTGGCACACTCTACGGTGACATCAATCTGGACGGCAGAGTAGACATCACCGATGCCGTACTGCTGAACAAGGTCGCTGCCGGCGCAGTGACCCTGGATACCCCGGAAAAACAGGCAAACGCAGACTGCGATGCCAACGGCGAAGTGGACGGCAAGGACGCAGTTGTCCTGCTGAAGTTCCTGGTATCTCTCATCAAGACCCTGCCCAGCGCAGAATAACGCACCTGACGGAACAGGAGGTTTGTGTCTCATGAATCGAAAAGCCCTGCAAAAGCTGTCTTACGGGGTGTACCTGGTGACGACAGCGCAGAACGGAAAATCCTATGGCTGTGTGGCGAACAGCGCCATGCAGATCACCTCTTCTCCGGCACAGATCGCCGTGAGCATCAACCATGACAATGCCACCCACGACCAGATCGCACAGAGCGGAAAGTTTGCCTTGTCGATTCTGGCAACAGACACTGACCCGGCGCTGATCGGCGGATTCGGGTATCGTTCCAGCCGGGATGCAGACAAATTTGCCGGCGTTCCCAGCGCAGAACATGACGGTATGCCGGTGCCGGATGCGGCAATGGCTTGGATCACCTGCCGGGTGGTAAAGATCATGACCGCCGGAACACACACCATTTTTCTGGGCGAGGTAACAGACTGTGAGCTGAACCGTGCCGACGGCATTCCCATGACCTATCTGTATTACCATACGGTCATCAAGGGAAACAGCCCGAAAAATGCACCGACTTATGTTCCGCCGGAGGAAAAGTGAGCAGATCAATGAAAAAATCAAAAATTACTTGACATTTCAAAAAAAGTGTGGTATACTGTTTGTCGATTGATATCGACAGTTCGTTTGCGCCATCCTGTCGTTAAATAAAACCAGGGCATCCGAAACAGTAAACTACCGGGGACGGGATTGTTCCTGTGTGCAGGCGATGCCTGTTTGAAATGAATTTTGGATGCAGCCGTATGTTGATGCGGCTGCATTTTTTTGTTAGGAGGAAATCTGATGTTTGAACTCAAGACATCTGCCAGCTTTGACAGTGCACATTTTCTGTCCGGCTATCAGGGAAAATGCGCCAATCTCCATGGACACCGCTGGAAGATCGAAGTGACCGTAGGAAAAGAGACCTTACAGGAAGAGGGCAATTACCGGGACATGGTGATCGACTTCGGCGATGTGAAAAAGGCTGTCCGTGACCTGGCAGACAGCTATGACCATGCGCTGATCTATGAAGAGGGTACGCTCCAGCGGGCAACGGTAGAGGCACTTCTGGCGGAGGGATTCCGTCTGATCGCCGTGCCGTTTCGTCCCACTGCGGAACAGTTTTCCAAATGCTTTTATGAAAAACTGTCCTCCGACGGTCTGCCTGTCCGCCGGGTGGCAGTGTATGAAACACCGGAAAACTGTGCTGTATACGAGGTGTGAGCCATGAATTCGTATGCAGTAGCTGAGAAATTTGTCAGCATCAACGGAGAGGGCAGACGGGCAGGAGAGCTTGCCGCTTTTATCCGGTTTAAGGGCTGCAATCTTCAGTGCAGCTATTGTGATACCAGCTGGGCAAATGAGCCGGGATGTGAGAGTGAAAGGCTGACAAAAGAAGAGATTCTTTCCTGGATCCGTGAGACAGGCGTAAAAAATGTGACACTTACAGGCGGGGAACCACTTTTGCGGGAAGGGATGGAGGAGCTGATCGAGGCAATCCTGGAGGATCCATCCCAGCGGGTAGAGATTGAGACCAATGGAAGTGTGGATCTGAAGCCTTATCATATATTAAAAAACCGTCCGTCCTTTACCATGGATTATAAAACACCGGACAGCGGTATGGAAAAAGAGATGCTTCTTTCCAATCTGGAGCTTCTGGACAGTGAGGATACTCTGAAATTCGTGGTCAGCAGCCACAGAGATATGGAAAAGGCCCTGGAAATCCTGGAAAAGTACAGGCTGATCGGAAAAACAGTAGTTTATTTCAGCCCTGTTTTCGGTAGGATCCAGCCGGTGGAGATCGTGGATTTCCTTATGGAAAAAAAGCTCAACGATGTAAAGCTTCAGATCCAGCTTCATAAGGTGATCTGGGACCCGCAGAAACGGGGAGTATGACAGAAAAAAATATTACAATATAAACAGAAATACCGCAGAAAAGGAGAACGACATGAAAGCACTTGTACTTGCAAGCGGCGGTGTGGATTCCACCACCTGTCTGGGGCTTGCCGTGAACAAATATGGAAAAGAGAATGTAATTGCATTAACAGTAGCTTACGGACAGAAGCACACAAAAGAAATCGAGGCTGCCAGAAAAACAGCAGAATATTACGGAGTGGAACATCTTTATCTGGATCTGGAGCCGATCTTCCGGTACAGTGACTGTTCGCTTCTGAAGCATTCAGACAGAGAAATCCCTCACGAAAGCTATGCAGAGCAGCTGAAGGAAACCGATGGCTCACCGGTGTCAACCTATGTGCCGTTTCGGAACGGATTATTTCTTTCCTCAGCAGCAAGCATTGCGCTGTCAAAAAACTGCAGTGTGATCTATTACGGAGCGCATGCGGATGATGCTGCCGGAAATGCGTATCCGGACTGTAGCAGTGCATTTCACAATGCGATCAATGAGGCAATTTATCAGGGAAGCGGCGGTCAGCTGAAGGTTGAGGCACCTTTTGTCAGCTGCACAAAGGCAGAGGTCGTAAAAACCGGACTGGAGCTTAATGTTCCTTATGAACTGACATGGAGCTGTTACGAAGGCGGCGAAAAGCCCTGCGGTGTGTGCGGAACCTGTATTGACAGAGCAGAGGCATTCCGTCTCAATGGAGTGAAGGATCCGGCACTTGACAGATAGATCGGATCATAAATATCCGCCTGACCATAGAAAGGAAAAAAATATGAGCAGAGAAAACCTGGAAAAAGAAGGAATCACCCTTCTCGGAAATCAGAAGGTAAAATATCCGGACAATTATGCTCCGGAGGTACTGGAAACATTTTTGAACAAGCACCCAGACAACGATTACTTTGTAAAATTTAACTGTCCGGAATTTACAAGCCTTTGTCCCATTACCGGACAGCCGGATTTCGCGACGATCACAATATCCTACGTACCCGGTGAAAAAATGGTGGAGAGCAAATCTCTGAAGCTGTATCTTTTCAGCTTCCGCAATCACGGAGATTTTCATGAGGATTGCGTAAATATCATTATGAAGGATCTGATCCGTCTTATGGATCCGAAATACATTGAGGTCTGGGGAAAATTTACTCCGAGAGGCGGCATTTCCATTGATCCCTACTGCAATTACGGAAAAGCCGGAACCAGATGGGAGGAGATTGCCTGGAAACGCCTGACAGAGCATGACATGTACCCGGAGAAGATCGATAACCGGTAGAAAAACAAAAAGTCCCTGTTTTCACTGCGAAAAGCAATGAAAGCAGGGGCTTTTTGTTTAGTGTGCCTGACAGCGTAGGTTTATCTTTATGACAGCCGGATGCATTCTGATTCTGTGCCAAACAGATCAGCGATCACGTCGTGCACGGTTTCGATCTTATCTGCCATATAAGCCTTTGCTCCGCAGAACAGCAGGCCGTTTTCCACGTCGCCCTTTACGGCGGCGATCAGCTTGTCTGTAATACAGT
>OFMH01001848.1_pt1 | contig 10374 bp, 8 predicted proteins | sample 1541761 | NCBI WGS metagenome assembly OFMH01 (sample SAMN04209249, study PRJEB22552) | human gut metagenome | biome: gut; material: feces | host: Homo sapiens | place: USA: Oklahoma
TTCGAGCTGGCAGGCAAATATCTGGGTGCCGATGTAGTAAACATCACTACATCCTCTTCCAGTGTTGTCAAAGGTGAATGCCTGCGCGACACCATCCTGACTGTACAATCCATGGCTTGTGATGCGATTGTTATGCGTCACCCCATTGAAGGCGCTGCAGCATATGCTGCTAAGGTTGCAGACCCTGTAATCATCAACGCCGGCGATGGCGCACACGCACATCCTTCTCAAGGCTTCCTGGATATGTTTACTATCCGTGAGCAGGGCAAAAACCTGAAGGGCTTGAAAATGGCAATTATCGGAGATATTCTCTACAGCCGTGTTGCCCGCACTAATATTGCTGCCTGGACCAAAATGGGCGCTGAGGTACACGTTGCAGGTCCTATGACTCTGCTGCCGCATGATATCGCTTCTCTGGGCGTTACCGTACACAAACGCGTTGAAGAAGCAATCGAAGGCGCTGACGTAATCGATATCCTGCGTATTCAGCTGGAGCGTCAGCAAAAGGGTCTGTTCCCGTCTCCACGTGAATATGCACGTATATTCGGTATTAACGAAAACCGCCTGAAGCTGGCTAAGCCTGACGTAACCGTGCTGCATCCCGGCCCGATGAACCGTGGTCTGGAAATCTCCTGGGAGGTTGGTTACTGCGATAACGCCGCAATCCGTACTGAGGTACAAAACGGCGTAGCTGTACGTATGGCACTCTTATTCTTGACTTTGACAGGAGGTAAACACATTGAAAACATTGATTAAAAACGGCAGGGTAGTAGACCCCAGCCAAAAATTAGATGCTGTAATGGATATCCTCGTTGAGGATGGCAAAATTAAAGCTTTGGGCAAGAATATTGCCGAAGCAGCTGATGAGGTTTTTGATGCAACCGGCCTCGTAGTAACTCCCGGTCTGATTGACGTACACACTCATATGCGTGAGCCCGGCCTGGAAGCTAAGGAAGATATTATCAGCGGTACCAAGGCTGCTGCTGCCGGCGGCGTAACCACCGTTGCCTGCATGCCGAATACCAAGCCTGTTATTGATACCTCCATCGTAGTAAGCGGTATCAAAGAACGCGCTCGCGAGGAAAGCTACGCTAACGTTGAAGTTATCGGCGCAATCAGCAAGGGCGAAAAGGGCGAAGAGCTGGCAGAGATGGGCGACATGGCAGAAAAAGGCGCTATGGGCTTCTCCGATGACGGCCACTACGTAAAGAGCTCCCGTCTGATGGTGCTGGCTGCCAAATATGTAACTGCTTTCGACAAACCTTTGCTGTGCCATGCGATTGATCCTGAGCTGGATTCTGAAGGCTACATGCATGAAGGCGCTGTTTCCGCACGTATCGGCGTACCGGGCGTACCGGCAATCAGCGAAGATATCGCTGTTGCACGTGACTGCATCATCGCTGAATACACCGGCGCACATGTACACATCTGCCACGTTGCCTCCAAGGGTGCAATCGACATCATCCGCCAGGCTAAAAAACGCGGCGTAAATGTTACCAGCGAAGTAACCGTACATCATCTGACTCTGACTGATGAGGCTTGCGCAGATTACAATTCCGCAACCCGCGTTAACCCGCCGCTGCGCAGTGCAGACCACGTACAGGCTATGCGTGAGGCTGTTCTGGACGGCACCGTTGACGCTATCGTTACTGACCACTCCCCGCACGCACCGGAAGAAAAGGATGTTGAATTCCGTTATGCTCCGAACGGCTTCTGCGGTCTGGAAACCTCTCTGGCAGTAATGCTGACTGACTTATATCACACCCATGTATTTGATTTGAATACTATTATCAGCAAAATGAGCTGCGAGCCTGCTAAGCTGTTCAAGCTGGCTGGCGGTACTCTGAAAGAAGGCAGCGTTGCTGATATCACTATTATGGACCTGAATAAAAAATGGACTGTTGACAGCTCCAAATTCTATACCCGCGGCAAATTCACCCCGTACGAAGGTAAGGCTTGCACCGGCAAGGCTGTTGCCACTATGCTGCACGGTAATTTTGTAATGAGGAATGGTGTAGTATGCACGAAAAAGTAAGAAAAGGAAAATTAGTTTTAAAAGACGGCAGCGTTTTTGAAGGCACTCTGTATGGTGGCAAACGCAATGCTGTAGGTGAGGTTGTATTCACCACCGGCATGAGCGGTTACCAGGAGACCTTGACCGACCCATCCTTCTGCGGTCAGATTGTAGTAATGACCTATCCGCTGGTAGGCAACTATGGCTGCAACCCGCTGTTTAACCAAGGTAAGAAATGCTTCTTCCAGGGCTTCGTTATCGGCGAGCTGTGCGATTGCCCCAGCAACTGGCGCAATGAGCAGAGCCTAGAGGACTTCCTGACTGAACAGGATATTCCGACCTTAGCAGGTGTAGATACACGTGCTATCACCCGTAAAATCCGTAATCACGGCGTACTGCAGGGCGTAATCGTTCCGGCAGAAATGCCTGAGGAGGAAGTACAGAAGCTGCTGGCTTTACCGGCAGTACACAACCAGGTTGAGGAGGTTACCACTCCCGAGGTTTACACCATGGGCGAGGGCAAGCTGCATGTAGCTGTTATGGACTTCGGTATTAAACGCAATATCCTGAAATCCATTGAAGCCTTTGGCTGCCGCCTGACAGTATTCCCTGCTTCCGCTACCGCAGAAGAGGTACTGGCATGTGATCCGGACGGTATCTTCCTGTCCAACGGCCCCGGCGACCCGAAGGATTTGCCTGAGGTTATTGAAAACATTAAGAAATTAATCGGCAAGAAACCGATTTTCGGTATCTGCCTCGGTCATCAGCTCATGGCTTTGGCTAACGGTGCTGATACCTATAAAATGAAATTCGGCCATCGCGGTATCAACCAACCGGTAAAATACCTGACAACCGGCCGCATCTACATCAGCGCCCAAAACCACGGTTATGCTGTAGATGAAAAATCTCTGGAAGGCAAGGGCATCAACATCAGTCACATTTCCATGAACGACGGTACTATCGAAGGCCTGGAATACACCAAGCATCCTACCTTTACCGTTCAATATCATCCGGAAGCCTGCCCCGGCCCTGGTGATCATGATTATTTGTTTAAACATTTTGTTGATATGATGGAGGGTCGTTAATTATGCCGAAACTTAAAGATGTTAAAAAGGTTCTCGTTATCGGCTCCGGCCCTATTATTATCGGTCAGGCAGCAGAGTTTGACTATGCAGGCACCCAGGCTTGCCGTGCTCTGAAGGAAGAAGGCCTGGAGGTTGTACTGATTAACAGTAACCCTGCAACCATTATGACTGATGTGCATGTGGCTGACCGTGTATATGTTGAACCTATCAGCGTTGAATTCATTGAAAAAATTATCAAACGTGAGCATCCTGATTCCCTGTTGGCAACACTTGGCGGTCAGGTTGGCCTGAACATGGCTATGAAACTGGAAGAGCAAGGCATTCTGAGCAAATACAACGTTCGTCTGCTGGGCACTCAGATCAGCGCTATCAAACGTGGTGAAGACCGCGAAATGTTCAAGGAAACTATGGAGAAAATCCATCAGCCGATTCCTGAAAGCACTATCGTAGAAACCATTGAAGCTGCTTGCGATTTCGGCAAGGAAATCGGCTATCCGCTGATTGTCCGTCCTGCGTATACCCTCGGCGGTACCGGCGGCGGCATTGCTGAAAACGAGGAAGAGCTGATTGACATCGTGCAAAAGGGCCTGGGCTACAGCCCTATCGGTCAATGCCTGATTGAACGCAGCATCGCCGGCTGGAAGGAAATCGAATACGAAGTAATCCGCGACGCTGCTGATAACTGCATCACTGTCTGCTCTATGGAAAACCTGGATCCTGTTGGCGTACACACCGGTGACTCCATCGTTGTGGCTCCGGCACAGACTCTGAGCGATAAAGAAGTACAGCTGCTGCGTCAGGCTTCTATCGATATCGTACGTGAGCTGGGCGTAGTTGGCGGCTGTAACGTACAGCTGGCTCTCGATCCGTACTCCGAAAACTACTATGTAATCGAAGTTAACCCGCGTGTAAGCCGTTCTTCCGCACTGGCTTCCAAAGCTACCGGTTATCCGATTGCTAAGGTTACCAGCAAAATTGCTGTCGGCTACAACCTGGACGAAATCGAAAACGCTGTTACCAAAAAGACTAAGGCTTGCTTCGAGCCTACCATTGACTATATCGTACTGAAATTCCCGCGTTGGCCGTTCGATAAATTCGTAACCGCTGACCGCACCCTGGGTACTCAGATGAAGGCTACCGGTGAGGTTATGGCAATTGAGCGCAGCTTTGAAGCTTCCATGCTGAAAGCAGTTCGCTGCCTGGAAATCGGCCTCAATCATCTGGAAATGCCTGAGCTGAAGGCTTTGAGCGATGAAGAAATTCATGACCGCATCAAACGCATTGACGACGAGCGCTGCTTCGTTGTTGCTGAGGCTATCCGCCGCGGTATTACTCTGGAAGAGATTCACGATATCACCAAGATTGACCTGTGGTTCCTTTCCAAAATCCAAAACATCATTAAAATGGAAAAAGCTCTGGAAACTCACGAGCTGACTCCGAGCCTGCTGCGTAAGGCTAAGAGAATGGGCTTTGCCGATGCTGTTATCGGTAAACGCGTAGGCAAGACTGAGTTTGAAATCCGCGATATGCGTAAGGCTAACGGCATTCTGCCGACCTACAAAATGGTTGATACCTGCGCTGCGGAATTTGAAGCTGCAACCCCGTACTACTATTCCTGCTACGAAACCGAGGATGAGGTTGAAGTAAGCGACAGAAAGAGAGTAGTTGTACTCGGCTCCGGTCCTATCCGTATCGGTCAGGGCGTAGAATTCGACTACTGCTCCGTACACTGCGTATGGGCGTTGAAGGAAATGGGCTATGAAACCATTATCATCAACAACAACCCGGAAACCGTTTCCACTGACTTCGATATTTCCGATAAACTGTACTTCGAGCCGCTGACTGTTGAGGATGTTCTCAACGTTATCGACAAAGAAAAACCGGAAGGTGTTATCGTTCAATTCGGTGGTCAGACCGCTATCAATCTGGCAGGCCCGCTCTCCCGCGCAGGCGTGAAGATTCTGGGCTCCTCCGTTGACAGCATCGACCGCGCTGAGGACCGTGAACGCTTCGACGAGCTGCTGACAAGCTGCAATATCCCGCGTCCGCAGGGCCACACCGTATTCGATACCGAGGGTGCGCTGGTTGCTGCCCACAATGTTGGCTATCCGACTATGGTTCGTCCTTCCTACGTACTGGGCGGCCGTGCTATGGAAATCGTTTATAACGATGACGAGCTGCGCAATTACATGACCTATGCTGTTAAGGCTTCTCACGAGCATCCGGTACTGGTTGACCATTATCTGCAGGGCACTGAGGTAGAGGTTGACGCTATCTGCGACGGCAAGGAAGTATTAATCCCCGGCATCATGGAACACGTTGAACGTGCAGGTGTACACAGCGGTGACTCCATCGCCGTATATCCGCCGCGCAGCCTGAGCGAGAGTGTTATCCGTACCATTATCGAATACACCAATAAAATGGCTCTGGGTCTGGAAGTTAAGGGCATGATCAACATTCAGTACATCGTTCGTGACGAGCATGTATATGTAATCGAGGTTAACCCGCGTTCCTCCAGAACCGTACCGTTCCTGAGCAAGATTACCGGCATCTCCATGGTAGACGTTGCTACCAGATGCGCAATGGGCATGAGCCTCAAAGAGCAGGGCCTGCAAGCAGGTTTACGCTTCTTCCCGGACTACTATGCTGTTAAAGCTCCTGTATTCAGCTTCAATAAGATGAGCAACGTAGATATCACCCTTGGACCTGAAATGAAATCCACCGGTGAGGTTATGGCCTGCGACTACCAGTACAGCCGTGCGCTGTATAAGGCCTGCATCGCTTCCGGTATCAATGTACCGCATGAAGGTGCAATTCTGATTACCGTTGCTGATATGGATAAGCCTGAGGCAGTTGCTATTGCCCGCGGCTTTGAAGAGCTGGGCTACACTGTTATCGCAACCGGCGGGACTGCGGAATATCTGCAGCAATACGGTGTAACTGTTGAGGTTGCTACCAAAGTAAGCGAAGGTCATCCGAACCTGATTGATGATATCAAGAGCGGCCGCATCGGTATGGTTATCAACACCACCAACCACGGTCGTGACGCTGAACGTGACGGCTTCAAAATCCGCCGTTCTACCGTAGAGCATGCAATTGCCTGCCTGACCTCTATGGATACTGCACGTGAGCTGCTGAACGTTATGAGCGCAATGCGTCGTCGCAGCGTTGTACGCGTTACCGCTCTGCAGGACCTGACCTGGGAGGATTGATTATGTCTAAAACTATTGCGAGTGCCAAGGTAATTGGTCAACGAGTTTTAAATAGTACGACAAAATTAATAAATGTTTATGCACCGGAAATCGCTGCCGAGGCTGTCCCCGGACAGTTCGTCAACGTGAAGGTGTGCAAGAATACTGCTCCGCTGCTGCGCCGTCCCTTCGGCGTAGCAGGAGTTAACAAGGCTGAAGGAACCATCACCATGATTTACCGTATCATTGGTGAAGCCACTCATATTCTGGCTGACGTTTGCAGCGGCGACGAGCTGAGCATCGTCGGTCCGCTGGGACACGGCTTTGATATGAGCGCCAAAAAACCGCTGCTGGTTGGCGGCGGCTTGGGCCTGGCTCCGCTGCTGTTTTTGGCAGAGGGCTTCGGTGAGGGCAATACCGATATCCTGATGGGCGGCCGCAGTGCCGAGGAATTGTTCTGGACCAAGCTTTATGAAAGCCTCAGCAAAAATATTTACCTGACCACCGATGACGGCAGTGTCGGCACTAAGGGTACCGTAATGGCTCTGCTGCCGCAGCTCTTGAAAGAGGGTGGCTATGACTGCGTATACGTTTGCGGTCCTGTACCGATGATGCGCGCAGTTGCCAATGCCTGCTTAGAAGCCGGCGTAAAATGTCAGGTATCTCTGGAAAAATACATGGCCTGCGGTCTGGGTGCGTGCCTGTCCTGTGCCTGCGAAGGCATCGGCAAGCGCATCAAGGTCTGCAAGGACGGTCCGGTATTCTGGGCAGAGGAGGTAGGAGAATGGTAAAAGCATTGTATGATGGCCGTCTGGCAGTTGATATTGCCGGACTGAAAATGGCTACTCCTGTTACTACCGGCTCCGGCACCTTTGGCTTTGGCCTGGAATTTACCGATTTTCTCGACCTGGAAAAGGTTGGCGCTGTTACCGTAAAGGGTACCTCTTTAGAGCCTGCGGCAGGCAATAAGGGCCAGCGTGCGGTAGAAACCCCGTCCGGTATGCTGAACTGCATCGGTCTGGAAAACCCTGGCAGCGAGTACTTCTTGGAGCACACTCTGCCTGAGCTGAAAAAATATAACGTACCTGTGATTGTCAACATCTACGGCCATACCCCCGAGGAATACGGCGCTGTTGCCAAAAAGCTGGATGTAGACGGTGTTGATGCAGTAGAAATCAACATCTCCTGTCCGAACGTAAAAGAGGGCGGTATTGTTTTCGGCACTGTGCCGGAAGCAGCTGCTGAGGTTGTACGTGCTGTTAAGGCCAACACCGGCAAAATGGTTATCGCCAAGCTTTCTCCGAACGTAACTGATATTGTGGTGATGGCGAAGGCTGTAGAAGCAGCAGGTGCGGATGCAATTTCCATGATTAACACGCTGCTCGGTACCAAGATTGATATTGAGCGTCAGCGTCCTGTACTCGGCAACGTAACCGGCGGCCTCAGCGGTCCTGCTGTACGTCCGGTAGCAGTGCGCCTGGTTTATCAGGTAGCACAGGCTGTGCATATCCCCATCATTGGCATGGGCGGCATTATGTGTGCCGAGGATGCAATTGAGTTCATGCTGGCAGGCGCAAGTGCGGTAGCAGTTGGCACCGCAAACTTTGTACAGCCTGATATCGCTGAAACCATTGCCCATGGTATGCTGGCATATCTGGACAGACACAACGCGCAGAATATTTCCGAAATTGTCGGACTTGCTTTACCGAATGGTAAGAAAAGCATGCCGTTGTTTAACGAAGCTGAATAACGACGATTTATAACGTTATTCTCCGGAGTCTTGGAAAAATATATTTAATAGGGAGATTTTCTCATGCAACATGATGATAGATTAATAGTCGCACTCGACTTTCCTACATTGGAGCAGGCTAAGGCTTGCGTTGTCGAATTGGGTGACGCAGTAAGCTACTACAAGGTTGGCATGGAGCTTTATTATGCAGTAGGCAGCGAAATTATCCGCTTCTTGAAGGAACAGGGTAAGCATGTTTTCCTGGACCTCAAGCTGCAGGATATTCCTAACACTGTTGCTCATGCACTTACCGTACTCAGCGATTTGGGTGCAGACATGATGAACGTTCATGCTGTCGGCGGCAAAAAGATGATGGCAGAAGCTGTTAAGGCTGTGCATGAGGCTGCTGAGGCAGCAGGCCGTCCGGCACCGAAGCTGATTGCTGTAACCATTCTTACCAGCATGGATGATGAACAGTTTGCTGATTTGAATTATAAAAATACCATTGCCGAGCAGGTTATCAGCTTGGCTAAGCTGGCGAAGGAAGCAGGCATGGACGGCGTTGTTGCTTCTCCTAAGGAAGCTGCGGCTATCCGTGAGGCTTGTGGCCCCGAGTTCCTGATTGTTACCCCGGGCGTGCGTCCTGCGGGCAGCTCTCTGGATGACCAGAAGCGCGTAGCAACACCGGCAGGCGCTCTGCAAAACGGCAGCAGTCACATCGTAGTAGGCAGACCTATTACTAAGGCTGAAGCAAGACAAGCAGCAGCATTGGCAATTGTAGAAGAGATTAAAGGAGTGTAAGCAAATGGCAGTTTTAGAAGAAAAAGATGTTATGAAAATGCTCGAGGAAACCGAAGCAGTTCTCCATGGTCACTTTTTGCTGACCAGCGGTCTGCACAGCCCTATGTATGTTGAAAAATTCAACGTACTGCAGCATCCTAAATATACCGAGCGCCTGTGCCAGGAAATTGCACGTCGTTATGAAAACGACAATGTTGAACTGGTAGTTGGCCCGATGACCGGCGGTATCCTGCTGGCTCACGAGGTTGGCAAGGCTCTGGGCACCCGTGCTATCTTCACCGAGCGTGAAAACGGCAAAATGACTCTGCGTCGCGGCTTCCAAATTCCGGCAGGCACCCGCGTACTGGTTGTTGAAGATATCGTAACCACCGGCGGCAGCGTTAAAGAGGTTATGGAAGTAGTTAAAGAGCATGGCGGCGAGCTCGTAGGCGTTGGCCTGCTGGTTGACCGCAGCGGCGGCAAGGTAGACTTCGGCGTTCGCACCGAAGCTCTGCTGCACCTTAACGTGGAAACCTTTGATCCGGCAACCTGCCCGCTGTGCGCTAAAGGCGTACCGTTCACCAAACGTGGCAGAACCGGTAAGTAAGCTCCAATTTGTCACGAGCTTTGCGAAGTGAGAAATTGTTGAGCGCGCTATCCTCGCTTGCGACCGAATAGGGAGCAAGAAAGAGGACAAGTAAGCTCTGACGAAAATCTTTGCGAAGTGAGAAATTGTTGGTCACGCTGTCCTCGCTTGCGACCGAATAGGGAGCAAGAAAGAGGATAAATGAGACACCCGATTTTTTACACACTTCGCGAATAAAAAACTCGTTGGTCACGCTGTCCTCGCTTGCGACCGAATAGGGAGCAAGAAAGAGGGTAAGTAAGCCCCGACGAAAGGCTTTGCAAAGTGAGAAATTGTTGAGCGCGCTATCCTCGAAGAGGGCAAGTAAGCTAATCTAACCTAAATTTTAAAGCACCTGCTTATCAGGCAACTGATTGGCAGGTGCTTTTCCCTTACATCCCAAAGCTTTCCCTTAAAATTACCATATTTTTTAGGGAAAAACTTATAACTTCTTCCCTCTTGACAAAATCTGAAAAATCAGATAATATATATTCGTAAGATTTTTGCACGCCTGCCTGGAGTACGGTCGTCGCAGCGTCATTGAGAACGCCTTATGTATTATTGAGTAGTACATAGGGCGTTTTTTGTTAAGAAGGGAGCTAAAGTAATGCAAACAACCGAAGTAGGTCAAAACAGCGAAATCAAGCAGGTCATCGGCAGCCTTTGCATGATGAACAACAGGTTTATGAATTTTATGCTAGATGACAACAAAAAAGCAGCGCAGGTTTTCTTGCGCGTTATCTTGGGAGATGATAAAATTAAGGTGAGAAATGTCAGGATACAGAGCTTTATCCAAAACATCTACGGACATTCTTCTCAACTGGATATTTTAGCGCAGGATAGCAAAGGACGTTATTTTAACGTAGAGGTGCAGAGAAGCGATGAAGGCGCACCTGCAAGACGCGCCAGATTTTACAGCAGTATCCTTGATACACACTTCCTGCAGCCTG
>OFMH01001850.1_pt1 | contig 10369 bp, 10 predicted proteins | sample 1541761 | NCBI WGS metagenome assembly OFMH01 (sample SAMN04209249, study PRJEB22552) | human gut metagenome | biome: gut; material: feces | host: Homo sapiens | place: USA: Oklahoma
GCGGTGCCCTTCCGCAGGTGCGCGACACCACCGACTACAACGCCGCCGCCCGCCGCGCGTGGGTGAAGGACATTGCCAGCCGTTCCGGCGTGCAGCTCATCGGTGGCACCGAGCTTACGCAGGTTGAGCGCGACGCGTACAACCACCTTATCGAGCAGCGCACGGCGTTTACGCATCTGACCAGCAACACCGATGCGGTTATCCCCGTCGAGCTTCAGACGCAGATTTTCACGCTGATTGACAACACGGCTGTTCTCTACGGAGATATCCACAAGGACAACTTCCCGCATCAGTTCGAGCTTATCCGCCATAAGAGCATCACGGCTGGCGACGCTGCGAAGACCAACGAGGGAGCCGCGCCCGCCGATGAGGAGCAGAACGAGTTCGACACCATCACCCTTACGGGCGAGGAGATCAAGAAGACCGTGAAGATGAGCCGTAAGATGGCGGTTCAATCTATCAACGGCTTTGAGCAGTACATCGTCAACGAGACTGGCGCGCGCCTTGCCGTCGCCGCCAACGCGCGTGTCCACGCCAAGACTGTTGACGGCACGCTCGGCATGGATTCCGGCAACAAGATTAACTGCGCCACCGCTGGCACGCTTGCCAAGGCTGATATCACCAAGCTTCTCGGCCTGCTCTACACCTACGGCAACCCTGCGCCGAAGGGCTGCATTATCTACGCCAACGGCAACACCATTTGGAACCACATTGCTATGGTCGAGGATGCCAACGGGCGCTCTTACTTCGTGGACGAGAAGACCGAAGACCCCGCCGTTGAGGGGCATATCTTCGGCAAGCTCGTCAAGCGCGACGATTCGATGGCGGACGGTATCATCAAGGCGGGCTATCCCGACCTGTTCCGTGGAAACATCTTCGACGGCGTGGACATTACGCCCTACGTCGAGCCGGGTACGCAGAAGCGCTGCTTTGACGGATACCTGCTCTTCGACGGCGGGCTTGTCGTGCCTAAGTCTTTCGGCCAGATCACCATCGGCGCCGCCGCAAAGTAACGAGGTGGTGACAGATGGCAGAGAAGCCGAAGCTGCTTGACGCGTGCCTCGAAGCGCTGAGGATTCCCGCCGACTGCATCGACTTTGACGCTGAGATCGAAGACCTCATCGAAGCCGCCCGCGCCGCGATGCGCGCGGGCGGCGTTGCCGATACCGTAGCCGCCGACGATTCGAACAGCACGGTTCGGCTCGCGGTGAAGGTCTACTGCAAGGCGAACTTCGGCATGGACAACCCCGATGCCGACCGCCTTACTCAGAGCTTCGACGATTTGCTAACCATGATGCGCGGCAGCTCGGAGTTCGGGGGCGTGAAATGAGCATGTGGGCTGGCACGTGCCAGCTCATCGCTAAGACCGTCAAGAAGGACGAATACGGCGTGCAGCAGACGGAGGAAACAAAGCGCAAGGTGTTCTGCAACGTCTTCTCTATGGGCGACGCGGCCTATTACGCCGCAGCTGCCGCTGGCGTACACCCCGAAGCCGTATTGCAGATTCGCAAGAGCGCATACGAAGGTGAGCGGCTAGTCGAGTTCGACGGCGCGCTGCTCACGGTCGCGCGCGTTGACAGGTCAAGCCCCGACTTCGTGCGCCTGACGCTCGCTGAGGTGGTGGGCGACCGTGGCTGAGCAGAGCATCGAGCGGTTCATAAGCAGCTGCATGAAAGAGTGCGTGGAAGACAACGTTTCCGCGCTCGCTGAGAACGCGGGCGAAGCCGGAAGGCGCGCCGTGAAGCTGTTGAAGCAAGAAAGCAAGGTGCGCACCGGTGCTTACAAGAAGGGCTGGAAGGCCGACGTTAAGACCGATGAGACGGGCACCGAATGCACCGTGCACAACCGGCGATACCAGCTAACGCACCTGTTGGAGAACGGCCACCAGATCACGAACCAGACTGGCGAGGATTACGGCACCGTTCCCGGCGACGGCGTTATCAGGAAGGTTGCAGACCAAGTGGCGCGAGAGTTCGCGGAGATGGGGGGCGACGGACGATGATTGAGCTAAAGGCGCTCTGCGGCGTTCTCGATTCGCTCGGCATCCCGTGGGCTAACCAGCGCTTCGCTGACGGTGAGGAACCGGCACCGCCCTTCATCTGCCTTGTCGCGGGCTACAACGAAGCGGCCTACGCGGACAACGGCACCTACCTTTCGTGGATGCCCTACGATATCGCGCTCTACACGCGGCACCGCGACTACGCGACCGAGAAACGCATACGCGATGCGCTCGAAGCCGCAGAGTGCCCGTTCACGTTGAGCATCACGAACATTGATTCAGAAGAGCTTACCGAAGCGGCGTTCACTGTGAACGTCGCCGAGAGTTAGGAGAAAACAAATGGCACGAAACGGATTCTTCGGCGTGAAGAACTCGCATTTCGCGATCTGCACCGACGAAGACGCGCTTACCTACGAAGACCCCGTGCACGTCGCGGGCACCGTCGCTATCAGCATGGAGCCGACCGTTGAGACGGCTTCTAGCTACGCCGACAACGAGGTTTGGCTTGACAAGCAGCAGGACAACGGCGGAAGCGGCACCATGAGCTTCTACGACACCGAGGGGACGGCCGCGCTTCGCCAGCTCATCGCAGACCTCGTGGGCTACGAGATCGCGCAGGACGGGCGAACCATCCTGAGCGCAGACCGAACGCCTAAAAAGTTCGCCTTCATGTGCGAGCAGCCGGGGCACGTGCTCGGTCGCCGCCGCTGCCTTCTCATGTGCCAGCTCTCGAAGCCGACGCAGGAGCTTAACACCATTCAGGATACGCCGGAGATTACGCAGCTCGATTACCCGTTCACGTGGCGACCCGTCACCATCCCGAGCACCGACATTCGCACGAGCGGCTATGACAGCTTCACCGGCCTTGCCGATTACGACACCTTCTTTGATGCGGTCGATATCGAGCTTGCGCACAAGACCACGGCCGCGTAGGAGGTTGCGAATGCTTATCAAGGTTGGCGAAAAGGAGTTCGAAGCGACCTTCAACGCATTCACTCCGATTGCCTTTTCCCGCTGCTTCAATGTCGTGAAGCCCAACGGCACCATGCGACCGAAAGACATTAACGAGGATACCGGCGCGATCTTGGAGAACTTGGACAAGTTCGGATTCCCACCGCTCGTGCCGCTTCTCGAAATCTTCTACGCGTGCATCAAGACGGCAAACCCTCAGTTCGATGAGAAGTTCGATGAGTGGGTTTCGTCCTTCCCCGCCGATGGCTACGACTTGGAGCGCAAGGACGGTTGGGCTACCGACGTGATGCGTATTGTGATGGATAACTTTTTTCCAAGCGCCGCGCAAGATGCAGTGGAAGCCGAGGAAACCGAAAAGGCCAGCGCCGCCGCTTCCAAGTAACCTGCAAGACGCGTGCGACGCGCGATACATCTACAACTGCCAGCAATGCGGCCTGACGCTTTCAGACCTTCAGATGATGAGCTACCGGCAGGTGCAAGACCTGTTGGAGATCAACGCGTTCTATGCCGACGCTGCGGCGCACTACGACGAGGACGAGAAGGCGCGCAAGGCAGAAGCCGCGTTCTGGTCATGACATGAAGTGAGTTCTTGACGGCAGCGCACCCGCGAGGGCGCGTTGCTTCAAGCACTCATGGGACTTTGACAACCGAAGAGGGGTGATATTGTGGCTGTCTCCTACAAGGGTCTTGTAATCAAGTTCGGTGGGGACACGACCGAGCTTCAAAGCGCCCTGAAGAAGGTTCAGCAGGCATCGCGCGACACCCAAAGCGACTTGCGCGATATCAACAAGGCGCTGAAGTTCGACCCCGGAAACACCGAGCTTCTAGAGCAGAAGGTAAAGGCGCTCAACTCTGCCTACGGCGAGACGAAGCAGAAGCTTGACGCTTACAAGCAGGCGCTCGCACAGTTGGAGAGCAAGAAGCAGAGCGGCGCGCAGCTCACGGCTCAGGAAGAACGGCAGTACGACAGCCTGAAGCGCGCGATCATGCAGTGCGAGCGCCAGCTTGACAGCTACGGCACCGAGCTTGCGGACACCTCGCGGCAGGCCGAAGGCTCCAAGACGGCCATTGGCAAGCTCGGTCAGGCTATCGAGGGCAACGCAGACAGCATATCTAGCGCCGGTTCCAAGGTTTCGAGCGCTGGAACCGCCATATCTGGCGGGGTTGTCGGCGCGGCAACGGCGCTGACCGGACTTGCGGCGAGCCAAGAGGAAGCCATACGGCAGAGCGGGCAGCTCGAAACCGCGTGGGTGAGCGCCGGAGGAACCGCCGAGCAGGCTTCTTCAACCTACGCCATGTTCTACCGAATACTCGGAGAGAGCGACACGGCAACCGAGGCTTCGCAGAACCTCGCGCGACTGACCACCAACGAGCAGGAATTGAAGCAGTGGACGAACATTGCGGCGGGTGCCTACGCTACGTTCGGCGACGCGCTGCCGCTCGAAAACCTCGCTGAAGCCGCGCAGGAGACGGCGCACACGGGAACCGTCACAGGCGGTCTTGCCGACGCTCTCAACTGGTCTACGGCATCAGCCGAGCAGTGGAGCGCGGCGCTTTCCGGCCACTCTTCGGCTCAGGCAGCGTTCAATCAGGCGGTCGCCGATGGTCAGACCAAAGAAGACGCGTTCAACGCCGCGCTCGCGGCGTGCGGCAGCGAGCAGGAACGTTCGCAGCTCATCACCGAGACGCTTACCGGGCTTTACGCGGACGCGGGGCGGCAGTACCAAGAGACGAACAAAGACCTTCTCGCTTCGCGCGACGCGCAGAACGAGATGAACCAGAGCATGCAGGAACTCGGCGAAGCGGCCTTGCCCGTCAAGACCGCCGTAACCGAGATTGGCACGAGCCTTCTTAGCACGCTTGCGCCCGCGCTCGAAGCTGTCACGGGCTGGTACAAGAACCTTACGCCGGAGCAGCAGACGCTTGTTAACAACCTCGCTCTAGGAGCCGTCGCCTTCGGCGGCGTGACAACCGCCATTGGTAAGACGATGGAAGCCGCAGAGGGTGTGGGAAGCGCCTTCAAGACCGCTGGCGAGCTTTGGGGCGGCGCTAAGAAGCTCATGGGCGACACGGGCTTTCTAAGCAAGATCGGAACAGGCTTCTCTAACATCGTCACCAAGGCGGGTGGTCTGGGCGGAATGCTCACCGGCACGCTCTCTAGCGGATGGACGGGCTTCACCGGCCTTATCGCCGCGCATCCCATCGGCCTTGGCGTTGCCGCCGTGTCAGCCGCTGTCGCTGGCCTTACGTGGTTCTTCACGCAGACCGAGACGGGCAAGCAGATGTGGTCTGACTTCACCGGCTGGATTTCTGAGAAGTGGCAGGGCGTGCAAAACTTCTTCGCGGGCGTGCCTGAGTTCTGGGGCGGCATCTGGGAGCAGGTCAGCACCGGCGTTTCTGACTTCTGCACCGGCGTTGGCGAGAAGTGGGAGCAGCTGAAGCAAGGCGCTTCCGACACGTGGGAGAACATCAAGCAAGGCGCTTCGGAAGCTTGGACGAACGTAACCACGACGATTTCAACCAAGGTCAGCGAAGCGCAAACCGCGCTTTCTACCACGTGGGAGAACGTGAAGGCCGGGGCTTCGAGCACATGGGAGAACGTCAAATCCGGCGTTTCCGACGCTTGGGAGAATGTGAAGAGCACGATTTCCGGCAAGGCCAACGAAGCGAAGGAAGCGGCTGACAACGCTTGGGAGAACCTGAAAACAGGCGCTTCGAACGCATGGGAGAACCTGAAGACCAACACAGCTAACGCGTTCTCCAACATCGCGCAGAACGTGCAGAACGACATGAACACGGCAAAGACGGTTGGAAGCTCTGCGGCTGGCGCTCTGCAAGCAGCTATGAACGGCGACTGGAACACGGCGAAGAGCCAAGCGGCAAACGCGTTCAACGCCATACGCTCGAACATCAGCGACAAGCTCAGCGCGGCGCAGAGCACGGCGGTGAACATCGCAGACCAGATAGGAAACAAGCTTGGTTTCCCCGGCCTTGGCTCGAAGGTGCAGGGCATATTCAACAACGTTAAGAACGCCATTTCGAACCCGATTCAGAACGCTTGGAACGCAATATCGAGCATCCCAAGCAAGATCATGAACGCGTTCAGCGGTATTAGAATCAGCATACCGAAGCCCAAGCTTCCGCACTTCAACGTGAGCTGGAACGATTTTGGGCCGATCTCGCTACCGAGCGTGGGTATCAGCTGGTACGCGCGTGGAGGTTACTTCAACGAGCCGTCAATCGTCGGCGTTGGAGAAGCTGGCGGCGAGTTCATCGCGCCTGAGAAGCAGCTTCAAGGTTTCATCGAAACGTCGGTAAACCGCGCGTTCTCGCGGTTCGCCGACGCGCCGAGCAAGCCGGTAAGCGTTGCCGTGACGGTTTACGCCACGGTAGCTGACGGCGTGGACGCATACGAGACAGGCCAGCAGATAGGCGCTGGCATCGCAAGCAAGCTGAAGCAAAGGGGGGTGCCAGTTGCAACTTAGACGGACTAGGAACCAGCACGACCGAATCATCTTCAACGGCACCGACCTTTCGAAGCTGGTTTACTGCAAGGTTCGCCGCCCCATCATGGCGACCGTTAACGCGACGTTCGAGAGCGTGCCGGGGCGGCATGGGGAGGTCTTCAAGAGCGCCTACCGTGGCGGCTACGACCTTCCCGTTGAGGTGTGGCTTAGGACTGAAGACCGCCGCGAGGTCGCCGAGGTTCGGCACAAGCTCGCGGCGGCTCTCTGGACTGACGAGCCCGCGCCGCTCTACCTTCCCGATGACCCGACGCGCTACCTGCTCGCAATCGTGAGCGGAAGCACCGACCTAGACGAGATCACCGACGATTGCCCGACTACCACCGTCACTTTCCATATCGGCGACCCTGACTATTACGGCCAGAAGCGCCGCATGGAGGTTTCGGCTGGCAACGTCTACGTCAACGCTGGGGGAAACAGACCGGCTTACCTGAAGGTGACGGCGAAGCCCGCTGCTGGCAGCACGTGGAGGATTACCAACGTCGATACAGGCGAGTTCGTGGCTATCAACACCGCGCTTACGTCTTCGAGCACCATACGGCTTGACATGGCGACCGAGCACGCGATGGTTAACAACCAGACTGCGCCGGTAACGATTGATTCGGATTACTTCGAAATCAACGGACGATGCCACCTGAACATCACCAACGGCACCGCGATTCTTGAGTGGGTGGAACGATGGCTTTAGTTAGACGTATCAGCTTCACCCGTTTCAACCGCTGGGGCGACAATCTGGGGCGGCTCACGGTGAGCGCCGCGACGCACACCGACGCGCTGGACGGCACTGACGAACTCAACATCACGTGCGCCGAAGACCTCGTGAAGGGCGACCGCGTAGTCTGGATTGACCTTCAGGGAGTTTGCCACGAACACATCGTTGACACCATCGACCGCGTACACGACGATGACGGCGCGCCAGAGACGCAAGCCGTCTGTATCAACTCGGTTAACGAGACGTGGGATGACTGGCTGGACGATAAGCGGCCTTCTGGCAGCGTGTCGGTAGCCCTCACATCCATTCTCGCAGACACGCGCTGGGAGGTTGGCACGTGCGATCAGGGCGGCACCGCTTCGCGCACCTTCTACCACATCAGCGTGCGCGAGGGCATAGCCGAGCTGCTGGAAACGTGGGGCGGCGAGCTTGAAACGACCATCGTTCACAACGGCGCTGGCATCGTCGCGCGCCGCGTGAACATTCGCGCCCTTCGCGGGAACCAGAGCAGCGCAAAGCGCTTCACGTGGACTAAAGACCTCGTTTCTGTCAAGCGCTCAATGGCGAGCGACAACCCGAAAACGCGCGTCTACGGATATGGAAAGGGCGTTAAGACGGAGGGCGGCGGCTACGGTCGCCGCCTTACCTTCGGCGACATAAACGGCGGCAAGGACTACGTTGAGGATGCCGAAGCCACCGAGATTTGGGGGCACCCCGACGGAGAGGGCGGCATTCTGCCCGCCGTGGCCTCATACGTGAACGAGCAGTGCGAGGACGCGGCGCAGCTCTTGCAGGAAACGAAAGACTACCTGAAGCAGGTGAAGGAGCCTAAAGTTACCTACACCGCTTCCGTTATCGACCTATACGCGTTCGGGCGCTCATGGGAGGGCGTGGGCGTTGGCGATGACGTTGCGATCATCGACAAGGGATTCTCCGAAGAGGGCGTGCGGCTCCATGGCCGCGTGTCTCAGATCGAGCGCGACTTGCTCACAGGCGACGCTACGGTCACGTTCGGGACGCTCACCGACACGATGGCAGACATGTGGCAGAGCGTGAGCAACGCCCTGAAGGGGAACAGCCAGCAAAACGCGCTCTACGACGCGGCGGCTGGCACATCCGTTTCATGGCTCATTCAGCTACAGCAGTCGCTCAACGCTCAGTTCAATGCGGTTGGTACCTACAGGGTCGAGACGTTCGAGCTTGGCACGATCTACAGCAACGTTCCCATAGACGCGCTGAACGGCCTACCGCTGCGCAGCACGTCTGGCATGTGGGCTGTCAACCTTAACGGCATGGGTCTTCGCCTTGCATCCGGCCTTACCTCAGAAGGACAGTGGGACTGGAAGACTTTCTTAACCGGCGGCATGGTGACCGCAGACCTCATCAACGCCGGTACGATGCGAGCAGACCGCGTGCGCGCCGGTCTTCTCACCGACGAGAAAGGTAAGAACTTCTGGGACTTGACCACCGGCGAGTTCTCGCTTTCCGCCACGGCGACCGTAGGCGGCGACACTGTTCAATCAATCGCCGACGCGGCGGCGAGCGGCGCGCAGCAAAACGCTGTCAAGGCCGCTGAGGAAGCGGACGCGAAGCGGCTAGAGGAAGCTAAGAAGTACGCCGCAGAGCAGGCATCTTCGGCTGGCACCGACGCTAAAGACCAAGCCAAGAAGTACGTTGACGCGCTCGATGAAGCGTTGGGGCAGAAGAGCATCTTTGACCGTCTCACCAACAACGGTGAGACGCAGGGCGTGTACCTCAAAGACGGCAAGGTATACATCAACGCAACCTACATGGACACCGGCGTTCTAAACGCAAACCTTCTGAAGGCCGGAGTCATCACCGACAAGGAAGGTAAGAACTTCTGGGACTTGACCACCGGCGAGTTCTCGCTTTCCGCCGACGCTTCGGTTGGGGGCGGCGATGTTGGAAGCTCTGTCGTGGCGGTAGATGTGCAATATGGCAACTCCACCAGTTCATCGACGGTGCCGACCACATGGACAACATGCGCGAACTGGAAGCAAGGCCAGTACCTATGGACGCGCCTAAAGCTCACGCTCGCAGATGGCAACATCGAATACACCACGGCGCACCGCATGGCGGACAATGACGGCATCGGCGTTTCTCAGGTGTGCGAGCAATACTATCTGAGCACGAGCAGCACCGCGCAGACCGGCGGCAACTGGTACTACTACCAGCCAACGTGGGTGAGCGGTCGCTACTACTGGACGCGGAGCGAAATAACGTGGTCTGACGGCACGAAGACGTACACAACGCCCGTGCTGGCGCGCGCCCTAACGTCTGGCAATCAATCTACCGACGATCTAGACGAAGACCTAGACCAGCGAGAGGTGTTCAACCGCCTGACGAACAACGGGCAAACTCAGGGAATCTACCTGAGCGGCGGGCTGCTCTATATCAACGCCAGCTACATTGAAACGGGTATCATCAGCGACCGTCTTGGGCGCAACACGTGGAACCTCAGCACCGGCAAGCTCACAACAAACTACATGACCGCAAACAACATCAGCGCTAACGGGACGTTCGAGTGCGGTTCTGCATCGAACTTGATTCGCCTTACAGGCGGTGAGATTCTCGGACTTGAGAACGGGACGCAGATTGGAAATATCGATTTCTCCGCGCATTCGTACAACATCGACAACCCGTCAATCAAATATCGCGGAATCCAGATGACGGCAGAGGGGACGGTTCGCATCAGCTCGCCGCAGATTTCGACGGCGGCTTCAAGCAACGAGAGCACCACGGCGACTATATGCCATACGGGTAACCATACGTTTCACTACGTCAGAGAGATTCACGACAACGGCAATGGAACCGTTGGATGGACTAATTCATGGCGATCTATCAACTTCATCAACGGTTTGTGTACGACGTGCAGCTTCGATTAGGAGGTATCTAATGGCAATTCTCTATTATCTAGCTCATGACCCGATATCGAACTCTGAAGCCGTGCTTACTGAGTACGACGCTGAGCTTATAAAGAGAGCCGACGAAAGCGGAATAGTGTTCATAGCGGTAGACGATCAGGGAACACGTTCGATCGTCCCTGCTTCCGACGTGAGAGAGCCGGAAAACCGAGATGAGCACTTTACTTTCGTTCAGCCGTTGTATGTCGATGACAGGTTTAAAGCGGTAGTTGACGTG
>OFMH01001851.1_pt1 | contig 10362 bp, 11 predicted proteins | sample 1541761 | NCBI WGS metagenome assembly OFMH01 (sample SAMN04209249, study PRJEB22552) | human gut metagenome | biome: gut; material: feces | host: Homo sapiens | place: USA: Oklahoma
GTGTGCAGATGGATAGGTACGTTGACATAGGATTTGAGGCTGCTTACAAGGCGGTAAGCTGCTTCCGGCTTCAGCAGGCCGGCCATATCCTTGATGGCGATGATGTTGGCACCGGCTTTTTCCAGCTCCTTAGCCATATTGATGTAGTAATGTAAATCGTATTTATCGCGGTTGGGGTCGAGAATATCGCCGGTGTAGCACAGTGCTGCCTCTGCTACCTTGCCGCATTCGCGGACGGTGTCAATCGACAGGCGCATATTGTCCAGACCATTGAGGCTGTCGAAGATACGGAAAACGTCGATACCGTTCTTGGCTGCCAGCTTGATGAACTGCTTAACAACATTATCCGGATAGCTGGTGTAGCCTACGGCGTTGGCACCGCGCAGCAGCATCTGGAAGAGAATGTTCGGAGCAGCCTGACGGAACTGTGCCAGACGTTGCCAGGGGCTTTCGTCGAGGAAGCGATAGGCTACGTCAAAGGTAGCGCCGCCCCAGCATTCAAAGGAGAAGAGTCCGGGCAGCTTACCGGCGGTGTCGCGCATAACGCGCAGCATATCGGCAGTACGCAGACGGGTTGCGAAGAGGGACTGATGCGCATCACGGAAGGTGGTATCTGTGAGCAGAACCTCCTGCTGTGCCAGTACCCATTCAGCCAGACCTTCAGGTCCGCGGGTATCAAGAACGTGCTTAGCACCCAGCGCCAGAATGCCGTTGTAGGGTTTGGGCATATTCAGCGGTGCAAAGTCAGGCTTCGGCTGTACGCCGACGTTGGAATAACCGTTGACGGTGATATCGGCAATGTAGTTCAGCAGCTTGTTGCCACGGTCCAAGGTTTTCTGGAAGACAAACAGCTCCGGTGTATTATCAACAAAGTCGGTAGTATAATCGCCCTTGATGAAGTGCGGGTTCTGCAGTACGTTTTCCAAAAACTGGATATTGGTTTTGACGCCGCGGATACGGAATTCTTTTAAGCAGCGCAGCATCTTGGTAATTGCAATCTGGTGAGTGAGGCCCCAGGTGGTAGCCTTAACCAGCAGAGAATCGTAGTACGGAGTGATGACGGAGCCGGTGAAGGCGTTGCCGCCGTCCAGACGGATGCCGAAGCCGCCGCCGCTGCGGTAGGTAATCAGCTTGCCGGTATCGGGCATAAAGTTGTTGGACGGGTCCTCGGTGGTAATACGGCATTGGATAGCGTGGCCGATGGTTGTCAGCTCATCCTGCTGTGGCAGGGCGATTTCCGGGCCGTGCAGGTTGTAGCCCTCGGCAATCTTGATTTGAGTCTGCACAATGTCGATACCGGTAATCTGCTCGGTAACAGTGTGCTCAACCTGAATGCGGGGGTTAACCTCGATGAAGTAGAACTTGCCGTCGGGCGTAGCCAAAAATTCTACGGTGCCGGCGCTGATGTAGTCAACATTTTTCATCAGCTTGACAGCAGCATCGCAGATGGCTTTGCGCTGTTCTATAGGCAGGGCGAAGGCCGGAGCAATTTCAACCAGCTTCTGATGGCGGCGCTGTACGGAGCAGTCACGCTCAAACAGATGCATCAAATTGCCGTGGGTATCACCGATAATCTGTACTTCGATGTGTTTCGGATTTTGCAGATATTTTTCCAGATATATTTCATCATTGCCAAAGGCTTTTTTAGCCTCGCTTTTAGCCATGTCGTAGGCAGTTACAGCCTCTTCGGCGCTGTGAACAACGCGCATACCGCGGCCGCCGCCGCCGTTGACTGCTTTAATGATGATAGGATAACCGCATTTTTCGCCAAAGGCCAGTACCTCATCGAGGCTGTTTACCGTACCCTTGCTGCCGGGAATCATGGGGATGCCTGCCAGCTCGGCTTGCTTACGGGCGTTGATTTTGTCGCCGAACATTACCAGGTGTTCAAGACGCGGGCCGATGAAAATCAGGCCTTCCTCAGCACAGCGGCGTGCTAAATTACTGTTTTCGGATAAAAAGCCATAACCGGGATGGATGGCATCTACGTCATGCTCCTTGGCTACGCGCAGAATGTCTTCGATATCAAGATAAGCGTCGGTCGGACTTTTGCCTTCGCCTACCATGTAGGCCTCGTCGGCTTTGTTGCGGTGCAGGGACAGGGTGTCCTCCTTGGAATATATAGCAACAGTACGGATTCCTAATTCGTTGCAGGCGCGGAAAACGCGGATGGCGATTTCGCCGCGGTTAGCAACTAAAACTGTATTAATTTTAGGCATAAGTTTGACCTCCTTAGATAGTTACAAGCTAATTGTATAGAAAACGGCATGTAAATTCAAGGGATAGGACGCATGTATACAAGTATTCTTGCAGGGGACGGGGAGAGTGTGATTTTTTAACACTTTTTGTGTTGACTATACAATCAGCTTCACATTTTTTTCGTTTGTTTATTGCTATAAATAGGTATACAATAATACTTATAAAGCATAGCGAGGAGATGAAATGATGAACGATAACAATGATAAAAAACGGCCATTGACGTATTATTATATGCTGATGCTGGTTTTGATTCTGGTATTCAATTCCGTAATCATGCCAATGTTCTTCAACCCGAAAATGAAGGAGGTTTCCTATAATAATTTTCTTCAGATGGTGGATGAAGGCAAGGTATCTAAGGTAGAAATTACCGATAAGCGTCTTGCTGCGGTTGATAAGAACAACGAAAAAGAAATTTACGTTACAGGCAGAGTGGAAGACCCGGAGCTGGCTAACCGCCTGATGAAGAGTAAGGTAGAATTTACGCAGGTTGTGCCTAAGGAACAAAGTCCTCTGGTAACCTTTTTCACCAATTGGGTACTGCCGATTTTGATTTTCTTTGGTCTGGGACAGTTATTTATGTACTTCATGGGCAAGCGCATGGGCGGCAACGCCATGAGCTTCGGCAAGAGCAATGCCAAGGTCTATGTGGAAGCGCAGACAGGCAAGAGCTTTGCCGATGTAGCAGGTCAGGACGAGGCTAAGGAAGCACTGATGGAGCTGGTTGATTTTCTGCATAATCCAGGCAAGTATAAGGATATCGGTGCTAATATGCCGAAGGGTGCTTTGCTGGTAGGCCCTCCCGGTACGGGTAAAACCTTGCTGGCGCGTGCGGTAGCAGGCGAAGCCAAGGTGCCGTTCTTCAGCATCAGCGGCAGTGAATTTGTAGAAATGTTCGTCGGCATGGGCGCTGCCCGCGTGCGCGATTTGTTTAAGCAGGCGCAAGAAAAGGCACCTTGCATAGTATTTATCGATGAAATCGATGCCATCGGCAAACGCCGTGATAACGGTCAGTTCGGCGGCAATGATGAACGCGAGCAGACTTTGAATCAGCTGCTTAGCGAAATGGACGGCTTTGACGGCAGCAAGGGCGTAGTTATCTTGGCAGCTACCAACCGTCCGGAATCTCTGGATAAGGCGCTGCTGCGTCCGGGACGTTTTGACCGCCGCATTCCTGTTGAGCTGCCGGATCTGAAAGGCCGTGAGGCTATCCTGAAGGTTCATGCACGTAACGTGCGTATGGCAGACAATATCGACTATGGCACGTTGGCGCGGGCAACAGCCGGAGCCAGCGGTGCAGAGCTTGCCAATATTATCAATGAGGGTGCGCTGCGAGCTGTAAAAATGCATCGTAACGTGGTGGAGCAGGAAGATTTGGAGGAATCCATTGAAACTGTTATCGCCGGTTACCAGCGTAAGGGTGCGGTAATTTCTCCCGCAGAGAAAAAGGTTATTGCCTACCACGAAATCGGTCACGCACTTGTGGCTGCTATGCAAAAGCACAGTGCTCCGGTACATAAGATTACTATTATTCCGCGTACCAACGGCGCTTTGGGCTACACCATGCAAATCAGCGAAAATGACAGCGTGCTGATGACCAAGGAAGAGCTGTTCAACAAGATTGTAACCATGACAGGCGGCCGCAGTGCTGAGGAGGTTGTTTTCGGCAGCATTACCAGCGGTGCTTCCAATGATATCGAGCAGGCTACAAAGCTGGCACGCAGCATGGTAACACGTCTTGGCATGACGGAAGAATTTGATATGATGGCTACCGAGGTTGTGGCCAACCGTTATCTGGGCGGTGACGCTGCCCTGCAGTGCAGTGAAACTACAGCCGGCAAGATTGATGCCAAGGTTTTGGCGTTGATAAAGGAGGCTCACGAAAAGGCACGCACGATTTTGCAGGACAACAGAGATAAGCTGGATGTACTGGCACAGTACCTGCTGGAGAAGGAAACTATTACCGGCGAGCAGTTTATGGCTTTGCTGCAGCAGGAGCAGGCTAAAGAAAATGCAGAGGAGAAAACTCCGGAAGAATAACAATTACAAGCTTAAACGCAGTTACGTATTCCGTAAAACGGCAACGTGACTGCGTTGTTTTTTTTGCACGCAGCGGTAATCGCGGAAAAAAATAAAAAAAATCAAAATTAGCTATTGCTAACTGTAAAAATATGTGCTACAATAATCGTGAAGTTAGTGATGGCTAACCAATGTATATCGTCCCTTCCTGATTTTGCATTGCAGCCTTGACCTTTGACCTTGACAATTTCCTTAAGTGCATTGGTTAGCTCCTCTACTTTTAAACAAGCTGCTATTTGCTTTTTAAGCAAATTCATATTTTCTCCTCCAAAAACAGACAGAACGCTGAAAATCCGTTAGGCAAGCGGGTTTCGGCGTTCTGTTTTGTTATAGGCGCAACACTTCTGCAACACTTTATAATTTGTCCAGCATTGCGGCAAGTGCGTTATCTTGGTTTTTGTATAAGTGTCCGTAGGTGTTCAGCGTGGTTTTTATATCGTCATGCCCTAGCCGTTCAGATACGGCTTTAATGTTTGCGCCGTTGTTTATCAGCAAGCTGGCGTGACTGTGTCGCAGGTCATGCACTCTGATTTTTTTTACATCAGCGCCAGCGGCTGCCAGCTTAATAACGTAGGCAAGGTGGTTTCCGTTCAAGCCAATAAAAATAGTATCTCGTGGCTGTGGTTCGTATAGTGTCGCTATGTAGGCATTTAACACGGCACTAGCCTTGCAAGGAATAGTTACTGTTCTTCTTGACTTTGGTGTCTTTGGTGGCGCTATTACATAGCCTGTGGCCGTGCGTGACAGTGTCTTTGTTACTGTTATGGTATTGGCTTTGTTATCATAGTCTGCGATTGTCAGCGCCAATAATTCACCAACACGCAGGCCACTATAAAAAAGCACTGTCAAGGCTGCTTTGTCCTGCAATGTCTGTACCTGTTCTATAGCCTTGTCAAATTCTTCTAGCGTCCAATAGCTGGAGCTATCTGCCTTGCGTTTTCCAATACCGCCAGCAATGCAGGCTACGTTCCTTGCAAGGCCGTAATATTTTACAGCGAAATTAAAAATTGCTGAAAGCTGGCTGTGAATCCGGCGGCAAGAAGTAGGCTTGTACTTTGTCAGCAGTTCATTTTGCCATTGCCGGACGTGCGCTGGCGTTATGTTGCCTATGTTGTCGAATCTCTGAAAGAACGGCAGTATGGAATGTTGAAAAAGTGAATCCTTGCTAATTACTGTGCTTTCTTTTAGCCTTGCCCGGCAATCAGCTATATATAATTCGTACAAGGCTTTGAAGCTCATACAGTTTGTGCCGTGCTGTTGGTTTAGAAAATCTCGCTCGGCTGCTTTGGCGTCCCTAGCCAATTTAAAGCCACGAGTATATTTTCTGTGTGACTTGCCTTGCCAATCTTTATAGGTGCAGACAAAGTAATATTTTCCTGTGGCCTTGTCTTGGTATACTGACATGGTTGTTCCCCCTTTTGGGTGTTGTTTGGCGTTTGGTAACTTGATGATGATGACGATGATGTTTTTTTCGCTTAGGATATACTTCTACAGTAGATTAGTATATATATTATTATCCCTTGTTAGATATATATATCTATATATTACGTAACTGATTAGTTATCACGGGGCGTTATAACTAATTGGTTATAACCGCAAACACTAGATATATCAAGGCTCTTTCGGTAATCACTAATTAGTTATCACGGACTAATTAGTGAGCCTTGCTGCCTTTTTGCGTGGTTCTCGATGTATTCACTAATATCTTTTTTTGTTTTCTCACAAACGCCAGCAGTTAACATCATATCAGCCATATAATGTATCTGCTGTTCGCCTGCGCTAATACCAACTTTTTGTTTATACTCTTTTGCACTTGCTAGTAGCATTGCTTCTTGCTTAGGGGACAATATACCAGGGATACTATCAGTGCCAGCAGTTCGCCGTCCTATGGTTAGTATCTCCCGTTCTCTAGCCTGTATTCGTTCCGTAAAACTTTGCTTTTGCGTTGGTCTAGTCTGCTGCATTCTTGGCGGTACACTTGCCACCGCTGGTTCTGCTGCTGGTTCTGCTTCAATGCATACCGCCGTTGCTGCATATGCTTCTATAGCTGTTTCTTCTAATTTTGCGCTAGTGCAAAAAACTGTAAAATGCTTTTGATTGTTCGGCACTGCTTTGCCGTTAGCGGTCACTACTTGCGCCTTGCCTGTTACTTCCTTATCGTCCTTTATAGTTAGTAAATCTATTCCGGCAAGGTAATCAAGCGCCCATGATACGCAAGCAATACTCATATGCAATGCTTTACGCAAGCCTTGTTCTGTTACATTGTATTCGCCATTAGCTTGCAAGCGTAAGAACGCCCATACATCAAATGCTTGCCTAGTCTTAGCTGTTGCTGTCAGCAAATATAAACTTACTTTTCGCTGCACTGCAATAAAGTCTTTATGTCTGCCTTGGGTGTCTTTTGAATTGTCAACACTCTTTAAATTGCCGTTCATTATGTTACCTCACTAATTAAAAAGGCTTGCCACGTTGCGGCGGCAAGCCTTGTATGATATAATAATAGTGCTTCTTTTGGCAATTCCGTTAATGGTTGCCGTTGTCGCTCAGCCTTGCCCGCTGGGCGATTTTTTCTTTTTGTGCATCAAACAGCAGGCCGCTCAGAAAACGCTTAACTATACTCTTTTCTGCGTGTGAAAGCTGCCTGTATTGCTTCAATAAGGCGAATTCATCTTGCGTTATGGTACGGCTTTGCATTATTTCACCCCATTAATAAAGGCGAATTTTGCCGCCGCATTGGTTGCAACAAACATGATCATCGTTAGCAGATACACATAAAAGGCCGCTTTGGCATAATTAAAGCGCTTAACTGTCCTAGTTCTCAAATTGCTCACTCCATTTCTTAAATTCTTCTTGCAGGCCTGCGCCACGCAGCAGGTCGCTCATGATATATAACTGTCCTTGGATATAGCCTTGGATGTAGCTTTGGTCTTTATCTTTAAGGCTTGCCAAATGTTGTACAGACAGTACACGATGAAAAATATACTCTTTCAAAAGCCGAAGCTGAATTGTTTCCGGCAATTTTAATTCCATGATTTATTCCTCCAGCAGCTTAACGATGTTAGTTTTTTCTAATCTAGCAATAGCTGTTGCAGGCTTGCAGCCGAATCTATATCCCCATAAAGGGCACTTTACGGCCGGGCACTGTCTGACTTCTGCGCTGTTTTCGCTACAGTCAAGGCACTTTTGGCGAATAGCTTTTGCCATTGTTGCGCCGATTTTAGCTTTTAAATAAACTGTTTCCATGGTATCACCTCACTTTCTTAGAACGCTGTTTTTTGGCGTTCTTTTTTGTTGCCTTAGTGTTTGTACCTGTTAAGGAATACGCCTATAAAATAAGCGTTCCTGTTGCGTTTGCAGCTATCAAAAACGATTTTTGAAAGCTTGTTACAGTTCAAGTTTCTTTTCAAGGTAACGGCGGTTAATTCTGCCCCTTAGCGTAAACTTGTTAGCCGCTTCAAGCTCTTTGTTCCATGCCTTTATAAGCTGATATGCCTTAGACTTGCTCACGTGCAATATTGCGGCGACTTCATCAGCAGAATACATCACTGCGCTTAAAGCGCTTGCTTGTGCGTTCAATGTTTCCATGATTTGCCCCCTTTCGTGGTTCATAGAATTGTCTTACAGTCTTGTACCTGTCGCGCTTTCTGTGTGTTCTACAGTCAAATGTGACAGCGTGACGGCTACTTCTGCAGCTCTGTATCAGCCTGTAAAAAGATTTTGTCCACCTGTTCCGGCGTCAGCTTCCAGCGCTCTTTTAAAACTTGAATGTCGGCGCGCGTGAAATCGCCGCGCTTGTTGGTCAGGCTGTTGCTTATGGTTGCAGTACTTACTTTAAGTGCTCTTGCAACATCGCGCATTGCATCGCCGTTTTTAGCTGCTAAATATTTGAATAACAGAACGTCCATTTTTTCACCTCACTTTCATTGTGTCGGTTGAATTAAAGTAACGTATTACGTTACTTTGTGCCATTATTATATAACAAACTTTAGTAACACGTCAAGTTACTTTTTGCAGGTTTGCTTTTTTTACTGTACGCTGTTCTTCTTCTTTGTTATAATAAACTAAAAAGATTAAAATGGTGGTTACTATGTCAACTTTTGAGGAAAAACAGCGAATAGGACAAAAAATTCATACTGCACGAAAAAATAAAAAAATCACACAGTTGCAACTAGGTAAAATGTTATCAGTAACTAAAAAGGCCATATCTGATTATGAGCTAGCAAAAATTAATGTTATCCCTTTTGAGAAAAGGGTGCAACTTAGCATATTGCTTGACATTGATGTAAAAGATTTGCTATATGAGCATGAAAAAGAAAATGTGAGCATAGGCAATGACGCAATGGCAAAAGCTGCTTATGTTGCCTTTAAAGAAGCTAAAATACGTGCCATGTCAGAGTTTGTCAATTCTAAAAATTTCGGCAGTTTGTCAGAAGCCATTTATAAACTAGGCTATTTGTCGCAATGTGATAAAAATGCTTGTGAATTTCAGCTTGATTTAGAAAACACAGGAATTTTGTATTATGAAGAATTCCTAAAGCGTGGTCTGTCTGAAAATGATGCTTTGGAACTGTCAAAGTTTTTTGCTTGGCTATCCTTAAAAAATCCAAAAGTCTTAAGTGATTGGTATGATATTACGCTTAGAGAAAAGATTGCAGCTGGTCACGAAGAAAGAAAATAATATTATCTTCTACACTCTCTTTTTCTCTCTAACAATTAAATAATATATATTATAATAATATAAGCTGGCAGAGCCGCCGGAAATCCCTCGTTGCTTTGCCAGCTTAAAAGTAAATGTTAAATATCGAAATTTTTGCAAAATTAAAAATATATTAGTCCGTAGCCTTGAAAATTTGCTTTTGCTAAATTTGGCACTTTACCACCCCGGACGGCCTTGCAAAATTTGGGGCTCTACCCCCTTTTATTGCTAGGGAAAAGGGACATTTTGTCCCCAAGATTAAGGATATTTTTCCCAAAAAGTAGGGACATTTTGTCCCCAAAAGGAATACAATGTCACGTGACAGAGAAGTAATAGGCAATGCCAAACTAAAAGCCAGCGCCATGAGGGAACGCCAACGGCAGAAAGCAGCAAGGCAAACTATGACGGCCAGCAGCAGGCAGCCGGGAACGGCAGGCAGGACAGCGCCGCACTTCATCAGACAGCCGCCAGCAAAATGAGCTGTTAGGGATATTCTGCTACGCTCATATAAAAGTAAAAGTCCTATACGCACAAAAACGGCCTTAGAGCGTTCCTAATATGCCGCCCCTAGTGATTGTACCTATAAGACTTTTCAGTTCTAAAAATATATAGCCTGCTCGCATTTTGAGAGCTTAAAAACGATTTTAGGAATATAGTAGGGTGCAGGATACAGACAGCGCTTTTAATTCGTCAGTACCTTTTGTTATTTTGCTATGGTATTTGCAGCAGCCGGAACAACCAGCGCCGCAACTTGGAACGTATCAGATTTTTTTCGTATTTGTTGCGTGAGCTGCCTTAATGGTGTATACTGAAATTCAAGGTGCTGTGTCATCTACTCGCAGCACTTGACCATATAGCGCCTGCTTTTCCGCAAACTGACGGGCGCTAACCTTTTATCATAATCTATATTATCGGACGTAAAATATTATTTTTTATGCTTTTGAATATTTAAAGCTGTGTGTTTATGCAAGATTTTCTGTATAATATGCACGATTTTATAAATTCGCCGTTCCTGTGTTTAGGTTTCGGCAGCGTATATTTGTTGTATATGCGAACGTAATTTTCCATGCTTCTTTTTTCCTTTAGCTGTTTATGTTTTGTCCCGGTGCTTTGAGCCTGTATTGTGTAAGCTGTTACACGTGCAGGCTCTTTTCTTTGGTACGATTTTGTAACACTTTCTGAAAAAACATTTAGAAGCATAGTGTTTTTAGAGATAAAAAGCTGTGATTGTACACAATATATAGTAGGTGTAAAATAAAAAAAGTGAAATTGAATCCTCCTCCAAAAACAGACAGAACGCTGAAAATCCGTTAGGCAAGCGGGTTTCGGCG
>OFMH01001873.1_pt1 | contig 10264 bp, 10 predicted proteins | sample 1541761 | NCBI WGS metagenome assembly OFMH01 (sample SAMN04209249, study PRJEB22552) | human gut metagenome | biome: gut; material: feces | host: Homo sapiens | place: USA: Oklahoma
TGACCGTTTGTATATACTTTGGGCTTGAAGGATTGACTTCTAATTTTTTACGAAGCCGACTGATGATCGCCATAATGTTACTGTCATCATAGAAATATTCTTCGCCCCAAACTTCCTCATAAATCTGCTGTTTTGTCAAAATTTTCCCTTGATGCTTTGCACAGTACAGGAGCAGATCAAATTCCTTTGGTGGAAGTTCAAAAGTGCCGTTTCCCGTAGTAACGGAACGATTTTCAAGGTCAATTTGTAATCCATCAAAATTCAGCTTTTGCATCGTTCCGGCTTGCTGATTAAAGCGAGTATAACGGCGAATGAGGGACACAATACGGGCAATCAGCTCATCCATATCAAACGGCTTTGTCAGATAATCGTCCGCTCCGGCCCGTAACCCCCGCACCTTAGAAATGCTGTCATTTTTGGATGTGAACATTAAAATTGGCAAACTATGCTCTTTGCGGATTTCTTCCAGTGTTTCAAACCCATCCATACCGGGCATCATCACATCCAGTATTACAAGCTGATATTCCTGCTCTTTTAATTTCTGCAAGCCCTCTTTTCCGGTATTACAAAAATCGGCTGCTATATTTTCCGTTTGTACGCTGCGCTTAATTAAGGCACACAGTTCTCTGTCATCATCTATAATCAAAATTCTATTCATGGTACAATTCTCTCCCTTGTTTTGTCCGACCATCCACAGGTTTTTATGCTAATTTTGGTATCAGCCAAACCATTCCCATCTTTACAGCTCCTGGAATACGTCCACCAGAGCAAAAATAATTTATCCAACGAGGTGTTACTCCCCATTTTGCACTAGCTTCTTTTAATATCATATAATCCATATCCATTCCTCCGAATATTATTATAATTCGTTCTTTCGAATAATACAATCATATGCCTTCTACATTGGCACATCCTTTGGGAGTGCATGAAAGGATACTTAGCAAACACTTCCTATGTCATGACACAGACGAAATTTCCCACACTTTCCTAACGTCTGTACGATTAAATTTCCATAGGAAAGTCTTCCTGCATTCTTCTGATTTTCTTCAATTTTCCGCTAGAATATCTTGACTTTTCACGCCGTCTGTATCATTAGTTAAATTTTTTCATGTATCTTGTGAATATCTCTTGGGTGTTAAAAAGGAAAAATAAGCAGTGATCTGGAATATTTTCACAGACCACTGCTTAAATTTTTATTAAAGCGATACTCAACTCCCCACACTGTCTGTATGTACATTGGTTTACTTGGATTATCTTCTATTTTCTCACGTAGGTTACGGATATGACTCATAACAATATTATAATCGCCAAAATATGGTTCTTTCCAGACACAATCGTAAATCTGCTCTTTACTGAACACTATTCCGGCATTTTGTGCTAATAGCAATAAGATTTCAAATTCTGTATAAGTCAATTCAATTTCAGTTTCACCATGGATCACTACTCGCCTATATTTGTCTATACTTAGTCCCTCAAAGCACAGGTTTTTATTTTCAACAATGTCTTGTTTGAAAATTTTTGTTTTTTCATCTACGCATGATAATATCTGATCAATAATATTTTCTTCCCCATCCTCAAACGATAGTATTAAAATTTTCCCAAGTAATCACCCCTTTTCACATCTGTAACGAATCACTCATTTTTATGAAAATTGCTTTGACTTATAAAATACCAGTCCTTTTACCAAACATCCTACGGCAAAACAAATACTTATTCCCAACACAATATACCATATCTCATATATGTCATTTATAATTACGTTTATAATAAGAAAAATCGGCATAGAATCTACTATAATCCATATGATTCCTCCAAAAAATATTCTTATCAATGCAGGAAGTCCCCAGCATATAGAAGCAATAATTACCGCACCAAAAGAGCTGCTTTGATATGCTGAGACGCATAGTGTAAGCGCACATAATGATAAAAATGCCTGAAAAGCTAATCCTAATAAAATTCCTAAATATTTCAAGAACAATATAGGTCGACGCATATATTGCGAAAGTATTATCCACGATATGTTATTAAATCCATTCAATCCATATACCATCCAACATAGGATCAAATTAACCACCACTATCCACGCAAATATGAAAACAGTAAATGTGAAAGAAGCAAAAATTTTAGCCCAAACATCCTTTCTTCTTCCTTCCTGTGTACTGAAAATTAATGGCAGCATTTTTGTTTGGCTTTCCTGTGCGAAAACAGTTGATACTTCACAGATAACCAATATACTTCCCAAAATCAATCCAAACTGAAGAATTTCGACAAATACTTTCCATCCTCTTGTATATGCCAAATAAGGTGTTTTCCCAATTTCATCATAAAATTTTCCTAATTCTGTTTCCTCCAGAGAATATTTTTCCGTTGGAAGTACACCGTTTTCCCACGCACCATTGGTAAAATATTCTGTAACAAAATCGTTTAAAAAATTTCCATCTCTCCACCCTGGCATATTTTCTTCAATTTTTGCAGGCAATCCATATTTTTCAATTATTTGATTTACTTTTTCATCCGTCAGATCACCTTCAAATTCTTTCGTAATTTTCCGATTTATCTGGACTGCTTCATAACCAGAATAAAACTTTCCATCTACTGTCGCTATTTCTCCACCTACCTCAGCAAAGCAAAAATACAGAAGTATCAATCCTGTCACAGCTAAAATTCCTATTTTAAATATTTTATTATAAAAAAGTTTAAAAAGCTCCGTCTTATAAAGTCGCATTTTTTTCTTCCCCTGTTATTTGTGTATGATAAAGATATGCATCTTCCAGTGTACTTTCTATATTTTCCGCACCTACCACCGGCTGCCTTTTTGAAACAATTCTTAATTCAACACTTTCGCCTCTGCTTCTCATATTGCTTACAATAAAACTACTGGTTATCTGTCCTGCTTCCTTTTCAGACACGATACACTTCCAAACACATCCTTCCACTTTATCCGTAATCTCTTTCTCTGTTCCTTCCTGGATCAATTCTCCGTTTTTCATAATTAAAATACGATCTGCAATATAATCTATATCAGATACAATATGTGTAGACAGTAAAACCATTCTGTTTTTTCCAAGCGAACTAATCACATTTCGAAAACGTACTCTCTCCTTCGGATCAAGCCCTGCCGTAGGTTCATCTAAAATCAAAATCTCAGGATTATTCAAAAGTGCTTGTGCAATTCCTATCCTTCGTATCATGCCTCCTGAATAAGTCTTGAGTTTCTTCTTTTTCACATTTTTTAATTCCACCATATCCAGAAGTTCATCAATACGACTATTAGCATAATCTTCCGGTAGTGCCTTCAATGCTGCCATGTATCGTAAAAAACGTTCTGCCGTGAAATCACCATAATATCCAAAATCTTGCGGCAAATAACCTAACAGCTTACGATATTCTGCCCCCATACTGACTATCTCAATATTATCGCAATAAATACTCCCTCCCGTTGGCTGCAAAACACCACAAATTAATCTCATTAATGTTGTTTTTCCCGCACCATTTTCTCCCAGAAGTCCATACACACCATTGGTAAATGTATAATTAAATTTTCTAACTGCTTCTTTATCTTTATATTTTTTCTGTATATCCAGCAACCTTAATTCATGCATAATATTTCTCCTTTTTCTATTTGACTCAGTAATTTCTTTACCTGTATTACAAATATAAATCCTGATACTAAAAAGGCTATTCCCCATATCCAAAGAGCAGTTGCCAAAAGTATTTTCGGAATCGAACCAATCACTATATAACATATTGACAGAAAAACTGAACTCATCCAAAACAAAAGTGAACTTTTTCCCCTTTTTTCTATTGATAAAATTCCTAATGCAACTATATTTGACATCAGATATGGAGTCAGAATATATAAACCAACCTGTAATAAGCCAACTTTCTGGAAGTAACTTAAATAACCAGTCACAAATAGCAACAGCACAATATTTATCATACCTGACAGTGCCAACCACGCAGCCACACACTGCTTCGTATTGAAATAGCAACATTCTCCTAACTCCGCCATTCTTCCAAAAAATACTTTATCAATTATACTGATAGATACTACGCTCAGAATGCCTGCTCCAACCATACATGCAATAATTATCTCATTTTGATTCACCCCAATGTATTGTAATGCTGCAATAGAAACAATTCCCAAGCAAATAATAACACCATAAATAATAAAAAAAACTTTATCCATGTACCAAATTTGATGAAGCAAAATATTTTTTATAGACATCATTGGCGTTCTCTGCTTTTCCATTGTCTCAAGCATCATATTATAAGTTTCTTGTTTTCTTATTTCATCAACCTGAATTTGCTCCTCTGCCTTTTCAAAAAGAGCCTTTATTTCGCTATTTCTCATAATCATTCTCCATTAGCTTTTTTAACTGATTTATGCCTAATCGAAATCTTGACTTTGTAGTAGAAACACTGCACCCCATAATCTTTGCAATATCCTTAAATTTCATTTCTTCATAAATGCGAAGAATAATAACTTCTCTCGTATCCTGAGAAAGTTTCTTTAATAAATTTTTCAAATAAACAGCATCCTCCACTTCAATCAACATATCTTTCCAATTTGGAATTTTATCAATCTCTTCCTTTTCTATGACTGCTACTTTTTCTTTCTTATCACGGAAATAGTTGAAACATATATTCCTTGCAATGGTCAGGAGATACCCTTTGAGATTATGATGTTTATAGGAAGTTCCATATTTCATAAATTTTAAAAAAGTTTCCTGAGCAATATCGTAAGCATCATTCTCTGTTTGAACCATATATAAACAAAAGCGATAAATATCTGCATAATATCGTTCAACAATAATACTGACTGCTTCTTTATTCCCGCTATGCATTTTTTGAATTAACTCGCTGTCTTTCATAGCGTTTTCTCCAATCATAAAACGTTTTACACCTTATATAACCACTACACAATCAAAAAAGTTCACCACAAAAAAATTTTTTTCATTTCTTTTCAAATACTTATAATAACTCACGTAATTCTACATCCTGCAGTTAGGGACTATGAAAAAAATTTGTTTTAATCGAAATATAAAAATTCTATAATGCGTCTTTTCGCAACTTGTAAAATAAAATAGGCAGCTAGTTCTTCTTAGCTGCCTACCCGCCAATGGAATATTTGGATTCAGGCATTATCCACGCCTTCCTACGGTCATTTTTATTATATTCTCAAGTCAATTTATTATCCCTACAAATACAGTATTCTATCATATAGATCTTTCCAGTTTGCTGGTAATATATTCATTTTATATACATCAATTTTTGTCCTAGAAATGAGTCTGTCTAATTCGTTCATCAACATATCAGCATCTTGCTGCAGTAATATTTTCTTTAAAGCATATAATCTTGAATACAAATTTGTATTATCCGGAAGAACATCTGTGCTATCTCTATTATCTGGTATTACCACAGAAGAAGTCATGCCAACTACCATCGAATGATGTGCACAATAATTTCTTAAATTTCTAACAGCATCCAACCATGTATCCATCTGCTTTGTTACTTCTTTCTTATAGTTGGAAGCAGAATATGTATAATCCAACACCTCTTTTCTTAAATCGCCACGCAAATATGAATAAATCATCACAATCGTACCCATTTCAAAATAAGAAAATGCTGCCCATACAGGTAATACATTGTTTTGGCGAGTTCCCCCTTTACGGTACTCCCTTAGTTCCGGATGTTTTACAACATCTCGTCTGAGTTTTTCCTCATCATTTGTTAAATTGGCAAAAAATTTCGTATTAAAAAAAGTTATATTTCTATTTCTGGTCTTTTTATCTTTCTCGCTCTTAGTAGGTGTGTAGTATTTATTGTCTATCCAAATAAAAGCCTGCATCTCCGGTCTTTAACGAAACAGCATTGGCAATCGCACTTTTAAAACGAACCTCTGCTTTCTTACAATACTTAAATAATAATAACCTTAATTGCACATCAAAATCATATAGTTCAAAGAAAACTTTTGAATTCGCCTTACTTCCAAACGCATTGACTTGTGTCAAAAGAAATTTTCCATAACGGCTTGCTCTGAAATAACCTGCATAACCAAGAAATTCTCTCATCTTTTTTCTCTGACGAAAAGTGATATATTTTTTCATTAATACAACCTGGGATTCTAAATCCATTGGTAACTCAGTATTCAGCATTTGCAGCACCCTCTTTCATAGTAAAAAAAAAGAATGGATATACCATTCTTAATCCCGCCAATGGAATATTTGGATTCGGGCATTACCCATGCCTTCCTACGGTCTATGATTATATTAACACATGACATTTAAAATATCAACAATTTATTCAAAAATCCCTTATGTATCCAGGCTGTCCTTCTCCTTTTTTCTGTAAATCGGCTTATATAATGAATCAATCATTTTTAGAGCAAGTTTCGCAATGTCAGACAAAAACCCTCCGGGATTTTTTCTGCCTTGCAACTTGATGGGGATTTCGTTTCCCCATACCCTCGACCGCAATCAAAGATATGCGTATTGGTTCCCATTGCCATGGTCACAGCGTGATGAATCTTCATCACTTGCTTTCACAGCAAGCTGTAAAATTTTCTCTTTCCTATGCGGAACCTATGTGCAGAAAGGAGCATCCAATGACAAGACCACAAAAAGAATCTGATATGAAACGGGAACACCGGGTAACAATCCGCCTGACTGACACTGAGTTTTCTATTATAGAAAATACGGCAGAGCAGGCAGACATGAGTATTTCCGAGTATATGCGAAAACAAATTATGGAGGGACAGGTCAATACTAAAGTAAGCGCTTAATTTTTAGGTATGAATAGGGTAGAGGGAGAATAATTATCTCGCCCCTCCCATTGAACCGTACGTACGGGTCTCGTATACGGCTCTACAACTTATATTCCAACTTTTGCTAAGTAATAGGATAAGGGATTGAGCAGACCAGCTCCATCTTTTATCCTATTTTCAAGTAAATCTTTACTGATAATGAAATTCACCACGTTCATTCCACTTCTTCTGTACCACCCAAGTCTTGAATTTGCAACTTTATGAATATCTTCCTGACTGAATCCGTTTCGGTTCTTCCTGTTTAGATAACTTAGGTTTCTGTAGATGGTTTTCGGCTTCTTCCATTGCTTCATGACTATCATTCTTATTTTGTGTCTTAGCCATTGTCCAAGCTCTTCCACAAATTGCTTCATCAACCCGATTCTAAAGTAATTAATCCATCCTCGCACAATCTCATTTACTCGCTTGATTGTAACCACAAGAGGTCTTGCTATTGCTTTCCCTCTCTTCAGATATTCACTCAGCTTCTTTTTAAGCTTCTTTTTCTTTTCATTGGTAGGTTTTACTTTCCACTCTCCACCGTTTTTCAGAAATGTGAATCCTAGGTATTTGCTTCGCATCGGTCTGACTACTTTCGTTTTTGCTGCATTTACTTTTAGAAATAGTTTCCGTTCCAGCCAATCACTTATGGAGTTCATCACCCGGTTAGCCGCCATTTCACTTTTAGTGAAAATTAATACATCATCTGCATACCTTGTAAAGCGGAGTCCTCTATGTTCCAGTTCTTTGTCCAAGTAGACATTTGAACATACGACTGAAAGAGGACCTCCTTGCGGCACACCGGTAATAGTTGCTTTTTCCAAGCCGTTTTCCATTACACCTGCTTTCAGATATTTCCGAATCAAATTTAATGTGGTACTGTCATTTACTTGTTCTCTTAGTATCTGAATTAATTTGTCGTGATTTACCTTGTCGAAAAACTGTTCTATATCTATATCCACTACCCATTCATACCCATCATTCAAGTATTCCAATGCCTGTCGAATGGCATCATGACAACTTCTTCCGGCTCTGAATCCATAACTATAGTCACTGAATATCTCTTCATAAATATCAGATATAGGCTGTGCTATTGCCTGCTGGATAGTTCTGTCAAGTGCTGTGGGTATTCCCAATGGACTTTTCTTACCATTGTCTTTCGGAATGTATACTCTTCGGACTGGTTTCGGTATATATGTTCTGTTTCTAAGAGATGTAACGATTTTCTCTCTGTTCTCCCTTATATAATCTCCCAGTTCTTCTACAGTAACTCCATCAACACCACTCGCACCTTTATTAGCAACTACCTTTTTATAGGCTCTGTTCAGATTTTCTTTTGACAAGATCACTTCAATCAATTCCATTGTTGTTACTCCTCTGACTTATCCTAAAATTCATACATAACACCCCTCTAAGTATAAACAGTATTCCTCGGTTACGTTCCTACTTTTCCTGTCCACTCGATTTCTGGCTCATGTATTATTTTAAACATAACGATTCGTACTATAAATCGTTTCAGTCCTTCAGCTTTCGCCTACTATGACATCATCTGACTCCCTCTCTAAACCTTTTTCGACCATACCTTTCAGTATGTGAGCAGGGTCTCCCGAGGTAAGACGCTAATCTTTCGTTCCACAACCTCTTGATTTACAACTTCGGTTTACGTTTACCTTTTGGGCTTTGGTTTGTCTAGCAACCTTACCCACCTAATCGCCTTATCAAGTTTCTGTACGCAGGCTCAAGAACTTTGTTACACCACTTCCTTCATCCATACCATTACTGGTACCGACTTGTGGTTCACTACACTTGGCGGTAAATACCCGTGACTGGACTTTCACCAGTAAGATTAGTGCCATGCTCGGCACACTAGAAAAAAAGCCCACTGCTTAGCAGGGGGCTCTGAAGGGAGTGACAGGCATCAGAACAGCGACATTGTAAAATAACCGTCCTCGTCAGCCCTCGGATCCAAAGGATCATCCACGAACACGCTAAGCGTGTGTCGTTTCATATCCTTAGATACCTTTTTGAAGTTGCTAACCACAGCTGCCGTTGGCGACATGCGGAAACACAGCAAAAAAGGAGTAGCGGTCAACACCGCTGTCTTAAATATGATAAAAAATTATTTTCGTGTCCTTCCAAGAAGCAAATTGAGCATGGATTCTTTCCATTCCTGGTTGGTAATACAGAATCCATCGCAGTGATCCCGGAACATACACAAGTCCATACAGAGTATCTGCTCCGCGGCCTGAATCCGCAGCTGCTCATCTGAAGGAACTTCATACTCTCCCACTTTTCTGATTCCTACTGGATCTTTAAGCCCAAAGTCTATCATTTTTCCGCGACTGGTTTTTAAGTATCGATAGACCTCTGCCTCAAAAAAGAGACAATCCCCGACGCGGTAGTTTTCAAAACCAGTAAGCGACATCCAGACATGGTCTTCCTTTCCGGAAAAACCGTCTCCGTCTCCATAGAGGCCTTCTACAAAGATCCTTTCGAAACATAGAAGCTGTTTCTTCGTGTTAATACGCTTAATTCTTCCTTTAAAGGAAAAGAAATCAGCATCGTAATAGCATATCTCAAAGTATGTCCTTACTCTTTTTCCAGACTGCATCTGGAGATCCAGATACTCGTCATAAGACAGGGCATCTCCTCCGACCATGTCGTCTTTTCCCTGTGGGTCAAAATCAATCAATCCCCATTCTGTAGTGGCAAGCAGTTTCTTTCCCCAGAATTCTTTTTTAAATTTCTGCCACTTCTCATTTCCTGAATATTCTGCCTTATTTCCTCTGTTCATTTTGTTTTTCTCCTTTTTGTATAAGTACAGCCCTTTGGCTGCCTGACATATACAAAAGATACGGTATGAACAAATGAATTGTTAGTTTTTGTACGGAGTATCGTTCGCCGTTTATAACACTTTTCATTATATAGGAATGAGATGGTAATCGCAATCCGCAATACAAAATAATATTCTTCTTTTTTGGATATTTCTGTGATATACTCATACGCGGTCGTATCAGACCGGAAAGGAAATATTATGTTACAAAAATTATATGTTTTTTTCAAGAAAGAAACTGTTTTGTCAATTGCAGTGATCCTTGCACTTCTTTCTATGTTCTGGATCAGACCTGATAAGGTTTATTTTAATTATATCGATTTCAGGACTCTCGGGCTCCTCTTTTGTTTGATGTCAATCGTAGCTGGTTTGAAGGCAATTGGTGTTTTTGATATGCTTGCAAAAAAATTGCTGATGGGAACATCGGGAACTGTGGGTGTAATCAGGCTGTTGGTGCTTTTATGCTTCTTCCTGTCAATGGTGATTACCAATGATGTAGCATTAATTACCTTTGTTCCTCTTGCACTGATCATTGTACATAAGCTGCCAAAGGAACTGACCAATTACTGGCTTCTTAAAATAGTAGCCATGCAGACAATCGCTGCTAATCTCGGAAGCATGCTCAC
>OFMH01001878.1_pt1 | contig 10248 bp, 10 predicted proteins | sample 1541761 | NCBI WGS metagenome assembly OFMH01 (sample SAMN04209249, study PRJEB22552) | human gut metagenome | biome: gut; material: feces | host: Homo sapiens | place: USA: Oklahoma
CGATGCGTTTTAATACAAAGCCCGAGGAGCTGCCGTACCACATCGGCGATAAGATCGACCTTGCGGTGCAGCTGGAGGCGCGCGAATTTCGCGGCCAGCCGTCGCTGACTGTCATCGTGCGTGATATGAAGTTTGCAGCGTTCAATACGGAAAAGAATATAGCGTCGCTTGCGAGCTTTGAAAAGTGGCAGCGCGGCGAGGTGCTTTCCGCGGAGGATAAAAACAGATTATACCCCGACCGCGCGTGCTTAGCGGCCATTTACCGCGCACTGCGCACGGTGAACGGTAAAGAGACGGACCAGGTTCGGTTTGTTTCGCAGTTTGGAAAAGATATGACACTGGGACTCTTTAAAACGGCGCTTCTTGTATTTGAGGAGCGTGGCTTGGTACACAGCGAAATTGCAGACGATACATTTACGGCAACGCTCATCGAAACGAGCGGCAAAACAGATATTACACGTTCCCCGGTGCTTTTGGCACTGCAATAAGGGAACGGAAGGAGTGAAAAACGATGGCAGAAGCAGCAAAAACGTATGCGGACCTTGTGTCACTGATCGAAAAAAGCGAAAAAGAATATGACCTCGCGTTGATCGAAAAAGCGTATAAGTTCGCGGAGGCAGCGCATCAGGGACAGGTGCGGCGCTCCGGCGAGCCGTACATCATCCACCCCATTGCGGTGGCGTACAAGCTTGTGGAATTCGGCATGGATACCCCGTCCGTCGTGGCAGGTCTGCTGCATGACGTCATTGAGGACACGCCGGTCACGTATGACGACATTGTGAAAGCGTTCGGTAAGGAGATTGCAAACCTGACGGACGGCGTGACAAAGCTCGGCAAGATCCCGTTCTCCTCCCGTGAAGAGCAGCAGGCGGAAAACCTGCGCAAAATGCTCATTGCGATGAGCGAGGACATCCGCGTAATCATTATTAAATTTGCGGACCGCATGCATAATTTAGCGACGCTCGAATACGTAGCGCCGCAGAAGCAGCGCGACAAGGCGCTGGAATGTCTTGAGGTGTACGCACCCATTGCGCACCGTCTCGGTATGCGCAAGGTTAAGGAATACATGGAGGACATTTCTTTAAAGTACCTTGACCCTGTGGCATATAAGGAGATTGAAGATAACCTTGAGGCGCGCAGCACAAAGCGCAAGCAGTTTATTGAGACAACGAAAGAAATGATCCGCAGTCGTGTGGAGCCGCTTATCCCGGGCGTATACATTGAAGGGCGCGTAAAAAGCGTCAACGGCATTTATCGCAAGATGTTCATTCAGGGTAAGAGCTTTGACGAAATTTACGATGTGTTCGCCCTGCGCGTAATCGTCGATACCATCAACGATTGCTATAATGTGCTCGGTATCATCCATGATATGTTCACCCCGCTGCCGAACCGCTTTAAGGACTACATTTCCACGCCGAAGCAGAACATGTACCAGTCCTTGCACACGACGGTCATCAGCAAAGAGGGCATCCCGTTCGAGATGCAGATTCGCACGTGGGAAATGCACCACACGGCAGAATACGGCATCGCGGCGCACTGGAAGTATAAGCTCGGCATGACGAGCGGCAACGAAAAGCCCGACTCGCTGGAGGGTCGCTTGCAGTGGATCCGCAACATGCTCGATAACCAGTCCGAAAGTGAAGATATCACTGACCTTGTGCGCTCCATCAAGACCGATCTTGCGCCGGAAGAGGTGTTCGTCTTCACCCCGAAAGGCGACGTTATCAACCTGCCGATGGGCTCTACGGTTATCGATTTTGCGTATGCCATTCATTCCGCCGTCGGCAACCGCATGATTGGTGCAAAGGTTGACCAGAAGATCGTGCCGCTCGATTACAAGGTGAAAACGGGCGAGATCATTGAGATTTTGACGACGAAGGAGGTCGGTCGCGGCCCGAACCGCGACTGGCTTTCCATCGTGCGTACAAGCGAAGCACGCAATAAGATCCGCGCGTGGTTCAAGAAAGAAAAGCGCGATGAGAACATCGTAGAGGGCAAGGCAGAGCTGGAGCGCGAATTTAAGCGCAACGGCATCGTGATGAGCGACGAGCTGATGCAGTTCATGCTGGAAAGCGCCGGCCGCCGCCACAGCTGCGTCACGCCCGATGATTTTTACGCGGCCGTCGGCTACGGCGGCATTCAGCTTTGGAAGCTCCTGCCGCGCGTAAAAGAGGAATACCAGAAGACCCACAAACCTGCACCCGAACCGCAGCAGGAGATTGCGCAGCAGACCCCGCCACCGAACCTCAACAAGAAAGCGGCAGGCGGCGTGCTCGTAGAGGGTATGGACAACTGTCTCATCAAGTTCTCCCGCTGCTGCAACCCGCTGCCGGGCGATGAGATCGTCGGCTTCATCACGCGCGGTTTCGGCGTTTCCATCCACAAACGCAGCTGCTCGAACGTGCCGAAGGATTTCTCGCAGGCGCCGGAGCCGGAGCGCTGGGTGCGTGCGTACTGGGCGGGTGAAGTCAAGGAAGAGTTCAAGTCTACGCTGCATATTGTGGCAACCGACCGTTCCGGCCTGCTCGCAGACGTGACCCAGCAGCTTTTCAACATGCACATTTTCATTCACTCGCTCAACTCCCGCGAGGTCAAAAACTCGGAGAATGCCGTCATTTCGGCCACGATTACCATCAACGGCCTTTCGCACCTGCAGACCGTTATTGACCGCTTGCAGAAGATTAAGGGCGTAATCTCTATTGACCGCAGCTAAAGGTAAACAAAGATATGAAATATAAATGTATAACGGGCGGGCCTATTTCGGAAAATTGCTACCTGCTCATCGACGAAAAAACGAATCAGGCGGCGGTCGTTGACCCCGGCTTTTTGAACGACGTACTGTTAAATGAAATTAAAAAATATACGGTGCAGAGAATTTTACTGACACACGGCCATTTTGACCACATTTGGGAGGCTGACCGCCTGCACGAGATGCTCGGTGTGCCGGTGTGCGCCTATGAGACGGAAGCGGCGTTTGCAGCGGACGATAAGCAAAACGGCTCGCTTCTCATGATGTACGAATCCATCACCTGCAAGGTGCACGAGGCTTTCAAAGACGGTGAAATGTTTCAGATCGGCGAAGTGCCGGTCACGGTGCTGCACACGCCCGGCCACACCGCGGGCGGCGTGAGTTACATTACGCCGGACGCTGTGTTTACGGGCGATACGCTGATGGGCTACTCCGTCGGGCGGTGCGACCTGCCAACCGGCAACAGTGCCGAGCTGCGCGAGTCTCTGAAAAAGCTTGCGGCACTGCCCGGAAATCCCGATATCTGCGGCGGCCACGGCCCCGTGACGACGCTGGAAGACGAAAAGCGCCGAAATCCGTATTTATAAAGGAAAATGTATGGTTTTATATATTATCGATCACCCTTATCACTATGAGGCGGAAAACCTCTGCCGCGTGTTTTACCCGTTTGACAAAGTCACGGTACAGCACGAATTTATGCCGAGCGATGAAAACCGCACGGTGTACACCGCCGAAGAAAACGGCGAATATATCGTGCGCATTGAAGACGCAGACGGCAAAACGGAGCGCAAAGCAAAAGTAGGCGCAGAGACCGAATACGGCATGGTGTCTTTATTATTTGATGCATTTTGCGCCCACACGGGCAAAATGCCGCGCTGGGGCATGCTGACGGGCATTCACCCCATTAAGCTCCTGCGCCAGCTGACCGAACAGCACGGAGAAGCGGAAGCGGCAAGGCTGTTCCGCGAAAAATATTTCGTCTCAAACGAAAAAACGGCACTTGCGGTGCGCACCCTGCGCGCACAAAAGCCCATTACGGATAAAGTGCGTGAAAACGACTACTCTTTGTACATTTCCGTGCCGTTCTGCCCCACGCGCTGCGCGTACTGCTCATTCGTTTCGCAGAGCGTGGAAAAGGCCAAGAAACAGATCCCGGAATATCACCGCCTGCTTTTGGAAGAGCTGAAAGAGACGGCGAAAGTCGCCGATGCTTTGGGCTTAAACCTGCGCGCTGTGTATGTCGGGGGCGGCACACCCACGACGTTCTCCGCAGAGCAGCTTTCCGAGATGATCCGCGTTGTGAAAGATTCGTTCGACATGTCGCAGTGCGAGGAACTTACGGTGGAGGCCGGCCGCCCGGATACCATTGACCGTGCAAAGCTGGATGCGCTGCTTAAAAGCGGCGTTTCGCGTATCAGCATCAACCCGCAAACCTTGCAGGACAACGTGCTCGAAAACATCGGCCGCCGCCACACGGCGCAGCAGACTGTGGATGCGTTTCACCTCGCGCGGGAAGCGGGCTTTACGAATATCAATATGGACCTCATTGTCGGCTTGCCGGGTGACACGTATGAGACGTTCTGTGACACAATCGAAAAGGTCATTGCGCTTGACCCTGAGAACGTGACGGTGCACTCGCTCGCATTGAAGCGCTCCTCGTTCATCACGCAGAGCGGCGAGATCAACAAGGCCCACGCCGATGCCGCGCTTGCCGACCGCATGATGGCTTATGCCGAAAAGCGGCTGACAGAGCGGGGGCTTGAGCCGTATTATCTCTATCGCCAAAGCCGCATGGCGGGCAATTTGGAGAATACGGGTTGGGCAAAGCCGGGCACCGAGTGTGCATATAATATTTTCACGATGGATGAGACCGAAACGGTGCTGGCGTGCGGCGCAGGCGGCGTGACGAAGCTTAAGAACCCGTATTCCGAAGATCTTTCACGCATTTTTAACTTCAAATATTCGTATGAATATATCAGCCGTTACCCGGAGATTCTCGAACGAAAGGAGGGCATCGCGAAGCAATATGAGCAATTTCGCAAGCGGTTACATTAAATATATCAATCACTTAGAGCAGATTAACGACGCGGCGCTTTTGAACCCGCAGGTCATGATCGATGAGGTGGAGGATTCCTATCACGAGCACATCGAAAACATTGCGCGCAACATTGTGACGCATTACAAAACCGCGAAGGTGTGCATGCTGGCGGGGCCGTCCTCCAGCGGCAAGACGACCACGGCGCATTTATTGCAGCGCGAGCTCGGCAAGCTCGGTGTGCACGCCGAGATTGTCTCGCTTGACGATTTTTACCTTGGCCCGGACGAAACGCCCGTGCTGCCGAACGGCGAAAAGGACTATGAGACCGTGGACGCGCTCGACATTGCGCTTATTCGGGATTGTTTGAATTCCGTCATTCACAGCGGCTCCTGCCTTTTGCCGGAGTACGATTTTACAACGAAGGCCCGAACATTGGCGGCAAGAAAGCTCGATGTCAGCGACCGCGGGTTCGTTATCATGGAGGGTTTGCACGCGCTGAACCCCATTTTTACGCGTGATCTGCCGGAGGGCAGCACCATAAAGCTGTATGTCAGCGTGAAGCAGCAGATCAAGGATATCAACGGCGAGGTCATTTCGCCGATGGATATTCGCCTTGTGCGCCGCATCTCGCGTGATATCCGTTCCCGCGATACCATGCCGGAGCGCACCATCGCCATGTGGGATAATGTGGTGGCGGGCGAAGATAAATACATCCGCCCGTACCGCCTTTCCGCGGACTACACGGTGAACTCCATTCATATCTATGAACCGTGTGTGCTGCGCAGGCTTGTCATTCCGCTTCTGCGCGAGATCCCGGAGGATAACCCGTGTTACCGTAAGGCGCGCGATTTAGATGCCCGTCTGATGCGCTTTGAGCCCATTGATGCCGAGCTGGTGCCTGCAAATTCCATGCTGCGTGAATTTTTGGGTCCGAAAGTAGAAAACGGTACGAATTAAGGTTATTGTCAGGAAAAATTTAACCTTTGTTTACAAAATTGCCGGTTTGTCATTTGCTTTTTGACACAAATTGCGCTATAATGGGACTAAAGAAAGGTACATGAAACGGTGTGCTTCTTAAGGTTCCGTTTCCAAACCACAAAAGGAGAATTTGTTATGGGAATTTTTGATGATGTTGTTGTCAACGCAAAATCCGCTGCACAGACCGTAGGCAAAATGGCAGGCCAGTTTGTGGATATGTCCAAGCTGCGCATCAATATGTCCGAGTTGAACGGCGAGATTACGAAGCGCTATCAGGAACTTGGCCTCTTCATTTACGAGGCCAAGAAGGCCGGTTCCGCAGACGAAGCCGAGCTTGCAGACCAGATCGCCGGTATCGATGATCTGTATGCACAGCTTTCCGCAGTTTCCGCACAGTACGCTTCCATGCAGAATAAAGTGACTTGCCCGGCATGTGGCAAGAAGATGCCGACGGATTCCTTGTTCTGCAGCCACTGCGGCGCAAAGCTGGAGAACGCACCGGCAGAGCCGGAAGAAGCTGCCGAAGCAGTCGAGAAGGCCGAAGTCCCCGCAGAGCCGGAGACGACGGAAGTCACAATCGAGACGGAGAAGACAGCTGAGCCGACCGAGGAAGTCAAGACTGAGGAATAATTGAAAACGCGGGCCCGGCCTGCAAGGACGTAAAACCAGAAGGAAAGAGGTGCCCCCTCTTTCCTTTTCTTTCGCCGAGAAACTTTTTTGAAACGGAAGGGTTTTATGGAGCAAAAACGGCCCGCGGCGCGCGTGCAGCAGGGATTTCTGCACGGCGCGTTCATTTTAATGTTCGGCGTTCTTCTGGTGAAGGCCATTGGGGCGTTGTTTAAAATCCCGTTATCGAGTATCATCACGGAAGACGGTATGGGATACTTCAGCACGGCGTACAGTTTTTTTAACGTGCTGTTCAGCCTTTCCACCGTCGGTTTTCCCGTGGCAGTGGCGCGGCTGACTGCGGCGGAGGACGCCTTAGGACATTTTCGTGACGTGCGGCAAATCAAAGCGGCGGCGCTGCCGGTGTTTTCGGTCATCGGCGTTCTCTGTGCTCTGCTGATGGCAAGTTTTGCACCGCTTTATACGCACTTGGTGCAAAGCCCCGGCGCACTTTTCTCCATGTTGGCGCTTGCGCCGTGTGCCGCGCTGTGTAGTATTTCCTCCGTGTACCGCGGTTATTTTGAGGGCCTGCGCAATATGCTGCCTACGGCGCGTTCGCAGGTTGCGGAATCGCTCGGCAAGCTTATTTTCGGGCTTTCCGGCGCGATTTTTGTGATGCATATGGGCACACGGGAGCTGCAAGCGAGCGGCACGGTATTCGGTTGTACCGTGAAAAGTGAAGCAGATGGCTGTCAGCTTGTCTGCGCTTTAGGTGCTGCTGCCGCAATCCTCGGCGTGACGCTCGGCGCGGTGCTGGGGCTTTTGACGCTTGTCTTCCAAAGTCGCAGGGACGGCGTCACAAAAGCGATGCTGCAACGCGCGCCGAAGCCGAAAAGCAAGCGTATTTGGGCCGGAAAATTGCTGCGCACTGCACTGCCCATTTCGCTTGGGGCAGTCGCCATGAGCTTTTCCGGACTCATTGATGCGTCATTTTTGCAGACGCGTGTCGCCTATGCCGTGCAGACAGACCCCGCAGCGTTGCTTTCCATGTACGCCGGCGCGATCCCCAAAGGGAATCTCGACGCGCCGGAAACCGTGCCGAACTACCTTTTCGGCTGCTACAATATGGCGCTGACCCTCTTTTTGCTCGTGCCAAGCGTAACGCAGTCGTTCGGGGTCAGCGCGCTGCCGAGCGTGACACGGGCATTCCAGACGGGGGATTCGCAGAAACTGAAGCGCACCGTGGAAGCGGTGCTGCGTATCACGTTTTTGACGGCACTGCCGATGGGGGTGGGACTTTCCGTTTTGGCGCAGCCCGCCGCACTACTGATCTACGGTGCACGGCCGGGCACGGTCATCGTGGGGCGCGTGCTGACGACCTTGGGCGCGGCGTCCGTTTTTGCGGCGCTGTGCGGGCCGCTGAACAGCATCTTGCAGGCGATGGGCCATGTGGAGCTGCCCGTGGTGCTGACGCTCATTGGGCTATTTATAAAAGCCGTGCTCGATTACACGCTCGCCGCTGTGCCAAGTGTGAACGTGCTTGGCGGCGCTGTTGGCACGCTCGTGTGCTATGCGCTCGCAAGTGTGTTGGCGTGCATTGCGATACGGCGTATTGCAGGCGTGAAAATAGATTTCTTTTCCACTTTTAAAAAGCCGTTTCTGGCATCCGTTTGCTGTGGCGTGGCGGCTCTTTTAACACACAAAGCATGGTGTGCGGTGCTGCCGGAATCGCGTTTTTCCGCGCTGCCTGCGGTGTTTTTGGGGGCGCTTATCTATGTTGTTTTCCTGCTGATTGCACGCGGGATCTGTGAAGAAGACATCAAAGCACTGCCAAACGGAGAAAAAATTACAAAAAGACTTGAAAAATACTTGCAAAAAACAGGGGGATAGGGTAAAATATGAAAGCTGCGTTGAAATATGTAGGAAAATCCCGTTATACACTGGAAGATCTCAAGGAGATCATCACGATTCTGCGTGCGCCGGACGGCTGTCCGTGGGACCGCGAGCAGGATCACAAGAGCATCCGCCGCGATTTTCTTGAGGAGTGCTACGAAGCGATAGAAGCCATCGATACGGAAGACCCCGTGCTGCTGCGCGAGGAGCTTGGGGATGTGCTTTTTCAGGTGGCGTTCCACAGTGAGCTCGAGCGTGAAGCCGGTCGGTTTGACCTTGACGATGTGATCAGCGACGTTGCTGCCAAAATGGTGCAGCGTCACCCGCATGTGTTTGCCGATGTGACGGCGGACACGACCGAGCAGGTGCTGACAAACTGGGATCAGATTAAGCGCGAGACGAAAAAACAGAAGTCCGACCGCGAGGTGCTTGAAAGCGTAACGCCCGCCATGCCCGCTTTGATGCGTACCCAGAAGGTACTGAAAAAGGCGGCGAAAATGGGCGCGGATAACGGCACGACCGATGACCTACGCGAGAGCGTTTGCAAAGCTGTAAGCGGTGCAACCGAAGAAAACGGCGCGGAATCGATTGGCAAAGCGCTTTTCAATTTAACGGAGCTCGCACGCCGTCTCGGCGTAGATGCAGAGCAGGCGCTGTCTGAAGCCTGCCGCGCCTATATTGAGCAGTTCGGCGCAGAAGAATAAAGCAATTCACGCTCCGGCGATGGTTCGCGCCGCGGGTGATGAAGATAAATCTAAAAATTTGGAGGTTATTCATAATGAATAAAACAGAACTCATTGCTGCTGTTGCAGAAAAGGCTACCATTTCCAAGAAAGACGCGGAAAACGCTGTTTCCGCTGTTATCGCTTCCATCACAGAGTCCCTCGCAGGCGGCGAGAAGGTTCAGATCGCAGGTTTCGGCACCTTTGAAGTTCGCGAGAGAGGCGAGCGCGTTGGCCGTGACCCGAGAACGAGCGCTGAGATCGTGATCCCGGCTTCCAAGGCTCCGGCATTCAAGGCCGGCAAGGCCCTGAAGGAATCTGTCAATAAGTAATTTTGGCAAATAATTTGTGATGGAACGGATCCCGAAGCGGGTCCGTTCTTCTGTTATAGGCAGCTTTATGCCTCCATGTATTAAAGAAAAGGAGTTTGAACATGAGATTGGATAAATACTTGAAGGTTTCCCGCATTATCAAGCGCCGCACCGTGGCAAACGAAGCCTGCGACGCCGGTCGAGTCGTCGTCAACGGCAAGATTGCCCGCGCTTCCTACGATGTGAAGGTGAACGATGTCATCGAGCTCACGCTCGGCGCGCGCACCGTGAAGGCCCGCGTCGTTTCCGTGAATGAATATGCAAAAAAAGACGAAGCGGCTATGATGTACGAGATCATCGAAGAAAAGTAAGTTTTTTTGACTGTGCTTTTAACATGCTGAACTGCTCTTTTGCATAAATATTCGCTGCTTGTTCGGTCTTTTTCCGAAAATCGCTGCATATAAATAGGCGATACAGCATAAAAGAGGATCGGTGATACAGTGGCACAGACGGCAAGCGCAAAAGCACATTCTTTGCACATTGAAAACCGCTCGCGTCTTACGGCAAGCGGCGTTACGCGCGTGGATTTTTTCAGCGAGACGCTCATCACGGTGCAGACGGCAGATGGAAGATTGCACATTAAGGGCGAAGGGCTGTACATTGAAAACATGAGCGCCGAAACAGGCGAGTTGCTCGTAAAGGGTCGCGTGCTGGCGCTTTCGTACACAGACGGCGTGCGCCCGACGGGCGTTTTGAAAAGGCTTTTAAAATGAGCGGCATTCCGGCAGAAACGCTGTTGCTGTGCCTTGTGTGCGGCGTTCTTCTGGGGTTTGCGTTTGCCGTGCTGGAGTTTTTGCGCCTGCTGTTCTCTCTCGGCAAAATCGCGGCAGCGGTTACGGATGTGCTGTTTTGTCTTTTTGCCGCCGTCGTCATGTTTTTGCTGTCCCTTGC
>OFMH01001879.1_pt1 | contig 10245 bp, 8 predicted proteins | sample 1541761 | NCBI WGS metagenome assembly OFMH01 (sample SAMN04209249, study PRJEB22552) | human gut metagenome | biome: gut; material: feces | host: Homo sapiens | place: USA: Oklahoma
CAGAAGGAGACTACGCCGTTCCATCCCCGTTCTCCCTATGCGGTGGCGAAACTGTACGGCTACTGGATCACGAAGCATTACCGGGAAGCCTACGGTATGTTTGCGGTAAATGGCATTCTCTTCAACCATGAGTCCGAGCGCCGGGGCGAGACCTTTGTAACGAGAAAGATTACATTGGCCGTAGCCAACATTCTGGCGGGCCGTCAGGAGAAACTGTACCTGGGAAATCTGAACGCCAAGCGCGACTGGGGCTACGCCAGGGATTACGTGGAGTGCATGTGGATGATTCTCCAGCATGACACCCCGGAGGATTTCGTCATTGCCACCGGCGAGACAAGAACCGTCCGTGAGTTCACGGAGGCGGCCTTTGCCCATGCGGGCGTACAGCTTCGCTGGGAAGGCGAGGGCGTAGAGGAAAAGGGAATCGACAGGGCGACCGGCCGGGTGCTGGTGGAAGTGTCTAAGGAATTCTTCCGGCCGGCAGAGGTGGATCTGCTGCTGGGAGACCCGACCAAGGCGAAGGAGACCCTGGGCTGGAATCCGCGGAAGACCTCTTTTGACGAGCTGGTGAAGATTATGACCGAGCACGATATGGAGCTGGCGAAGAATTCTACGACGGCAGGCGTGCTGAAATAAAAAGATCAGACAGTTAAAACTCATGTAAAGATAGCGAGAAAGTAAATCTGAATGAGAATAATTGTATAGTGGTACAACAGAGAAGTAAAAAGAAATATATTTTTAAAATTGGTAAAAAGTGTAAGAAGAAAGCAGGGAATATCATGGCAGAAAAAAAGAATACCCAGGCAGTCGAGCCCCTCGACCGCAACAAAAAAATCTATGTGGCAGGCCACCGCGGCCTGGTCGGCAGCGGCTTGGTTCGCTGTCTGGAAAAGGCTGGATTTAAAAATATTGTAACGAGAACCCACGCCGAGCTGGATTTGACCCGTCAGGCCGATGTGGAGGCCTTCTTCGCTGAGGAAAAGCCGGACTACGTGATTCTGGCCGCAGCCAAAGTGGGAGGCATTCACGCCAACGATACCTACCCGGCAGATTTCATCATGAAAAATCTGCAGATCGAAACCAACGTCATTGACGCGGCTTACAAAAATCAGGTGCAGAAGCTGCTGTTCCTGGGAAGCTCCTGCATCTACCCCAGAGACTGCCCGCAGCCCATCAAGGAGGAGTACCTCTTAAGCGGTTACCTGGAGAAGACCAACGAGGCCTACGCCCTGGCGAAAATCGCCGGCCTGAAAATGTGCGCCTTCTACAACCGTCAGTACGGCACCCACTATATCAGTGTCATGCCCTGCAACCTCTACGGCATCAATGACAACTTCGCCCTGGAGAATTCTCATGTGCTTCCGGCCCTGATCCGCAAGTTCCATGAGGCGAAAATCAACCATGCGCCCACCGTCACGGTCTGGGGCAGCGGCAAGCCCTTACGGGAGTTCCTGAACGTGGACGATCTGGCAGACGCCTGCCTGTATCTGATGGATCATTATGACGGCGACGATTTCTTCAACGTGGGCTACGGCCGGGAGGTCACTATCCGGGAGCTGGCGGAGCTGGTGAAAAAAGTGACCGGCTATGAGGGAGAGATCGTCATGGATCCGACAAAGCCGGACGGAACGCCGCGAAAGCTGACGGATATCAGCCGGATCCGCGCCACAGGCTGGGAGCCGAAGATTGATCTGGAAACGGGGCTCAGACAGACTTATGAATGGTTCTGTGAGCGATATGAGACGGGAGATTTTGCACAGAGATGAAACCGCGGAAGCTGACGCCGATTCGAAAAGAATATATCTGGGGCACCGAGGATTGGATGCTCTCCTGGCTGAACGAAGGCCTGGAACAGGTGCCTCTGCTCATTAAAATCATCAAAGCCCGGGAGGCCCTGTCGGTACAGGTGCACCCGGGCAATGATTTTGCGGAGAAAACCGAGCACAAAAGCGGCAAGACAGAGATGTGGTATATCATGGATGCTGCACCGGGCGCTGCGCTGTATTACGGGCTGAACCGTGCGGTCTCCAAAGAGGAGTTTGCAAAGCGCATCCAGGAGCAGACCCTGACCGAGATCCTGAATCGGGTAGAGGTCAAGCCGGGCGAGCTGTACTTTATCCCGTCCGGCACGCTCCACGCCATCGGCGCAGGCATCCTGCTGGCGGAGATCCAGCAGAACTCCAACACCACCTATCGGGTCTATGACTATGGCAGACGTGGCGCAGACGGCAAGCTGCGTCCGCTGCACATCGAAAAGGCGCTGGATGTGACGAACCTCAGCCCCATCGCACCGACCGCTCAGTATCCGGCACAGCCGGTTGACGGCGGCAGTGTCCGCCGGCTGGAGTCCTGCAAGTACTTTATCTCGGACGTGGTAGAGGTTTCCGGCAAAGTGCATTTCACCGTGGGAACAGAGACGTTCCGCCACCTGCTGGCGTTGGACGGCGAGGCGGTGCTGGAAACAGCATCCGGCAGCTATCCCATGAAAAAGGGTGACAGCGTCTTGCTGCCTGCCGGTCTGGGCGCATACAGCGTAAAGGGCAGCGGATTCCGGTATATTGTCACCGGCGTGGAAGAAAAGTTAGGTTAACAATTCCATACAATGGATTTGAATATTTAGGAGGAAACGAAATGAAGTATTACATTGGTATCGACCTGGGCGGCACAAACATTGTTGCCGGCGTGGTCAACGAGAGCTATGAGATCCTGGCGAAGGCAAGCGTCAAGACAAACCTGCCCCGTCCGGAAGAGGAGATCGCCGCAGATATGGCGAAGGTTTCCAAGGAGGCAGCAGAACAGGCTGGTCTGACCATGGCTGACATCGAGTGGATCGGCGTCGGCACACCGGGCGTTGCAAACAGCGCCACCGGCGTGATCGAATATTCCAACAACCTGGGATTCCACAACACCCCTATGGTAAAGTACCTGGAAACTGCCCTGGGCAAGCCTACCTTTATTGAAAACGACGCCAACGCTGCTGCATACGGTGAATATGTTGCCGGCGCAGCAAAGGGCGCAAAGAATGCAGTCTGCATCACCCTGGGTACCGGCGTAGGCGCTGGTATCGTGATTGACGGCAAGATCTACAGCGGCTCCAATTTCGGCGGCGCAGAAGTGGGTCACACCGTGATCTCTGTAGACGGTCCGCAGTGTACCTGCGGCAGAAAGGGCTGCTTTGAGGTATACTCTTCCGCTACCGGTCTGGTGCGCATGACCAAGGAGGCACTGGCAGCAAATCCGGACAGCGCCATGAAGGACGAAGAGCGCATTTCCGCACGGACTGCATTCAACTATATGCGTGCCGGCGATGCAACTGCAAAGCAGGTAGTAGACGACTACATCAAGTACCTGGCAGCCGGCATCACCAACACCATCAACATCTTCCAGCCGGACATCCTGTGCATCGGCGGCGGCGTCTGCAACGAGGGCGATCCGCTGCTGGTTCCCATGAAGGAAATTGTCAAGAAGGAAGTCTACACCCGTGACTCCGCAAAGAATACCGAGATCGTGATCGCCCAGCTGGGCAACGATGCCGGCATCATCGGCGCTGCATTCCTGGGCAATGCACACGAATAAGACGCTGCGTTTGCACGATCTGTGCAGCCGCTGACAAAACAGCACTTCACCCCGAAAGCCGGTTTTCCGGTTTCCGGGGTGATTTTTTATGGGAAAGCGCCCGGCGGCACATAAACATTCTGTACAATTCTATGAAACACGATTTGTGCATTTTGACGGTTTGTACTAAAACCACCCCTGTGATTGGCGAAAATCTCTTGACAGCTTGCACAAAAGGTGGTAGAATGAGGTGGATAAGGTGATGCCGCAGCGGCAGCAGAGGGCTGTCGGCTGCGCCGCACGAAAAACGAAGGAGTTCGATAACATGAAGTTTATGAAGAAACTGCTCAGCACCATGACGGCTGCAGCAATCGGGCTGTCCATGACCACTGCACTGTCTCTGGGTACTTCTGTTGCATCTGCAGCAGACAAGACCGCTGTGGAACTGGTCGAGGATATGGGGCTGGGCTGGAACCTGGGCAACGCCCTGGATTCCACCAACACCTGGGACAGCTCTCTGACACCCAGCAAGATCGAGACCGCCTGGGGCAACGTGGTTACCACGGAGAACATGATTAAGGAAGTCAAGAAGGCTGGCTTCAACACCGTCCGTATCCCTGTCACCTGGTGGGATATGACCGGAAAGTCCGGCGCAGCAAATATGAACAGCTTTGACGGCACGGTAGGCGATGCGTACCTGGCAAGAGTCAAGGAAGTGGTAGACTACTGCATCGACAACGATATGTATGCAGTCATCAACACCCACCACGACGAGGACTGGGAAAAGGATACCTCCAAGATCGGTACCTTTGAAAAGCTGTGGACACAGATTGCTACTTATTTCGAGGGCTATGACGAGCATCTGGTATTCGAGGGCATGAACGAAGTCAACTTCTCTACCAGCGATGCCATGACCTATAACCAGGCATTTGTAGATACCGTCCGTGCAACCGGCGGCAACAACAAGGATCGCCTGCTGATCTGCCCGGCAGACAACAACAACACCGCAAAGGCACTGTCCAGCAGCTTCTCCATGCCGAAGGACGACTCCAATATGCTGGCAGTTTCCGTACACTATTATGAACCGTCTACCTTCTGCGTAGCTGATACCACTTCTTCCTGGGGTCACCGGGAGACATGGGGTACTGCCGCAGATCTGACCAAGGTAGAAAAGGACTTCGGCGAACTGAAGTCCAAGTTCACCGATAACGGCTACGGCGTTGTCATCGGCGAATACGGCGTCTGCAATGCCGACAAGTACGGCGTAAACAAGACCGCCTACAACAAGGACGAAGAGTCCATCAAGACTTTCTATCAGACCATCACTTCCACTGCGTACAAGATGGACGGCATCTGCCCCATCGCATGGGATGACTCCGACTCCGGCACGATCTGCCTGTTCAGCCGCAAGAACATGAGCTGGTATGACGAAAGCCTGAAGAGCATCTTCACCGACATTGCAAGCGGCGGAAATGTAGATCCGGGCAAGCAGAAGACCGACCGTGTCACATTCCAGGCAAGCGACATCACCGAAACCGATAAGGACGGCAAGCCATATCTGAATGTGGATCTGAAGCCGTACAAGGAACTGGGCGTACACGTAAGCTCTGTTGTCGTAGATTATAAGATGACCTCTGCAAAGAACTCCTCCGAGTGCAGCGGCGACATCAACATGAGCTTTAACGTGACTGATGAAAACGGCGAAAGCCAGTGGGCATACCTGGACAACAGCATCGGACCGAAGGAAACCACTTCTACCTTTGATGTTCCCACAGGTTCTCACGAATATGTTCTGGAAAAGGACGACGACGGCAATGTTACCAGCAGTGTGACTGGTACTCTGGAGATGGATTATCTGAAGCTCCAGAACTGGTGGACATGGTCCGGCGCAACCGGTGACAAGGTGACCGTCGATATGAGCTCTGTTACCGTGATCTTCGATGACTACTTCTATGTAGACGACAATCCGGGCCAGACCACCGAGACCACACAGACCACCACCGCAACAACCACTTCTGAAACCTCCACTACCACTGTCACATCCAGCGTACCGGAGGGTGACGCAATCGGTAAGGCATACTTCATCGGCGGCCTGGGCGCAGACCAGAACTGGACTGCCGGCGAAAACGAAGGCGCAGCAATCACACCCATCACCGGCGACGGCACTTATACCGTTTCCTGGGATGTTACCGGAGGCGGCGGTACGAATACCGTACAGTTCCTGGCAGTTGTGATCGCTCCGGACGGCGAAACCGAAAACTTCACCACTGATACATTCGAAGACCTCAAGGTTTCTCTGGATGAAGTATGGATCGACGGCGAAAAGCTGGCAGATTACACCGTTGGCGCAAAGTCCATCAACACACGCTACTATGAAGAAGGCTCTGCCGGCGTAACACGTCTGTACCTGCACGATGACTGGTCCACCAAGATCAAGGATCTGCCGGGCAAGACAACCATTACCCAGGAAGTCAAGGTAGTATTCACCATTTCCGGTACTGGCCACGAAGGCCCGATCGTAACTACCACAAGCGAACAGCCGACGACTACGACAACATCTGCAACTACAACAACCACCACTACTACAACTACCACAACAACGACTACCACCACCACAACAACAACCACTACCACACCGGAGCCGACCACGACAACCACTGCATCCACCACAACTACTCCGGAAACCACAACTTCTACAACTAATGTGGAATCCACTACTACAACACCTGCACCTACCACTGCAACCACCGAGACAACTACCACAACATCTGCAACCACAACCACCACGACAACCACCACAACGACGACTACCACTACGACCACCACCACCACAACAACAACTACCACAACGATCACATTCATCTCCAACGACATTCGTCCGGCTACCATCTTCGGTGATGTGAACCAGGACGGCAGCATCAACATCTGCGACGTCGTTCTGCTGAACAAGATCCTTTCCGGACAGGTCAGCGCAAACGAGGCACAGCGTGCAAATGCAGACGTGAATGCAGACGGCGCTGTGGACGGCACCGACTCTGTGATTCTGGTGAAGTTCCTGGTTCGTCTGATCGTGGCTCTGCCGAACAACGATATTGCTTAAACAACAGGTGACTTTCCTGTAAAAAGACAGCGGGGCTTTGCCCTGTAATATGTAAAATAAGCTGAAAAAACGTCGTGTCTGTGAATGCAGATACGGCGTTTTTTTGCAGGCACAAGAAAAAAAGGTTTCGCAAAGTAAAATTTGTGAAAACTGCTGGAATCGGCGGAAATTCCGGCAAAATACATTGTAAAAATACGTTTCTGCTTAAAAATCGGCAGTCCGGGGAGACGAATACTTATCATTTTTCTGGAAAGTGTCGCCGATTTGTGAAATGTGCAACAAAAGTAGAAAAGAAACAAGCGGAAATCGTCATGAAAATAGATTGACTTTTTGAAAAAATCGTCCTATAATAAAGAAAACGGTGCTAAACACACTGTTGATTTTCCGCATTTCCGGCAGATTGGAAAAGAGAGGAAAACCTGCGGAATTCCGCAGAAAAATTCCTTTTTCAGATGCCGGAAAACGGAACAGGAAAAGGTGGTGGATGCAATGGGTGAAGAACTGCAGGAACAGCTGCAAAACAAGATCCTCTGGGAGAGTCCCTTTGATGTGCCGCTGCTCGGACCGATCCACATCAGCGAGTCTGTTGTGATGACCTGGTTCATTATGGCGATCATCATGGTGCTGGTACTGATTTTGACACGAGATCTCAAGATCGTTCCCGGAAAACGGCAGGCGTTCCTGGAAATGGCAGTCACATGGCTCACCGATTTCTTTGTGGGCAACATGGGCAAAGCCGGAAAGCGCTATGTACCGTACCTCAGCACGGTGATTATCTATCTGGGTATCGCCAATATGATCGGTATGTTCGGTTTCGGCATGAAACCGCCCACGAAGGACATCAATGTCACGGTGGCGCTCGCAGTCATGAGCATCGTACTGATCGAGGTCTCCACATTCCGGGCGCAGGGCGGTATCAAGGGTTTCTTGAAATCCTTTACCAAGCCGATGGCGCTTTTGACGCCGCTGAATGTGATGGAGCTTGCGATCCGTCCGCTGTCGCTGTGTATGCGACTGTTTGGTAATGTGCTGGGTGCATTCGTTGTCATGCAGCTGATCGAACACGTCTGCGGACTGATCGTGCCGATGGTGTTCAGTATGTACTTCGATGTGTTCGATGGACTGATCCAGGCATACGTTTTCGTATTCCTGACATCACTGTTCATGGCAGAGGGCATGGAAGTCGAAGAAGAGGAAAAAGTGCCGAAATTGCAGAGAGCATAAGGACAATGCCGCACAGGGCTTGTGCGGTGCAGTCTTGAATTCGGCAGCCACAGAAAGGAGCGTTCCGCTATGATCGGAGCAGGTATTGCAGTATTGACAGGCATCGGAGCCGGTTTTGGTATCGGCATCGCAACATCCAAGGCGGCAGAGGCGATTGCAAGACAGCCGGAGGCTGCCGGTGCGATCAACAAGGCGCTGCTGCTGGGCTGTGCGCTGGCAGAGGCAACCGCTATTTACGGTTTCGTTGTAGCACTGCTGATGGTAATTATGAAGTAAGACCCCTCGGGTCTGCTTTCAGAGCCTGGAAAGGCTCTCAGAATCTGAGAGAAAGGAGCGCAGCTTTCATGAGAAAGCTGTGAGAGTGGATATGCTAGATTTTGATATTTGGACCATTGTGTTTTCCGTCATCAATATCCTCGTGCTGTTTTTCTTTCTGAAAAAATTCCTGTTCGGCAGAGTCGGCGCTATGCTGGAAAAGCGTGCGCAGATGGTGCAGGCAGATATGGACCAGGCAAAGCAGAAGGCGGCAGAGGCCGAAAAGCTCAGAAGCGACTATGAGGAGACGCTGAACGGTGCAAAGCAGGAGGCAAAACAGATCATTGCCACCGCAGAACAGAATGCACACGCCCAGGGCAGCGAGATCACAGCCAAGGCACAGCAGCAGGCAGATACGCTCCTCAAAGAGGCACAGAAGGAGATCGAGCGGGAGCGCCGGCAGACACTGGACGGCGTTCAGGGCGAGATCGCCGATCTGGCGCTGGCAGCAGCATCCAAGCTGATGGAACAGAAGGTGGACGACCAGACCAACCGGGATCTGGTGAATGCGTTCCTGTCTGAGGAAGGAGCAGAAAAATGAATGGTGCAGTGACATCCTATGCGAATGTGCTGCTGACGCTTGCAAAGACGTCAGCCGACGTGACGGATGCACAGACAACCTTTCAGAACTGCCCCCAGCTGACGGATGCCCTGAGCAACCCGACGATTCCCGAGGCGGAAAAGTTTGCGGTGATCGACCGGATCTTTCCGGCGTCGCTGCGCACCTTTCTGAAGGTTGTCTGCCAAAACGGTCAGATCGACAGCATACTGGATATTTTTTCAGAGTATCAAGCACTGGAACGGCAGCAGCGCCATTGTGCGCACGCCGTGCTGGAATATGTAACACCGCTGACAGAGGCGCAGCTCGCAGCGATGAAAAAGATGATCTGCGCAAAAACCGGCGAGCCGGAGGTTCAGCTGGAGCTGAAACAGAATCCGGCGCTGCTGGGCGGCTTTGTGCTGCATATCGGGGATGACGAGTACGATCGGAGTATGCGTGCATCCATCCGCAATATGCGCAAGAGCCTGATACGGAGGTGAGGGTAAGACATGAGTACCATGAATGCAAGTGAGATCATATCGGTCTTGAAAAGCGAGATCGAGGACTTCGACCGGAAGTCCGGCGTGCAGGAAACCGGTACAGTCGTTCGTGTGGGTGACGGTATCGCAACGGTATTCGGTATGCAGCACGCTATGTACGGCGAGCTGGTAGAATTTGAAACAGGTGTTCGGGGCATTGTCCAGAACCTGGAGACAAAGACCATTGGCGTCGTTCTGCTGGGCAGCGACTATGGCATTACAGAAGGGACTTCTGTTGTACGTACCGGCAAGCGTGCCGGCATCGGCGTGACCCAGAAAATGATCGGCAGAGTTGTCGGCGCACTGGGCAACCCGATCGACGGCGGTGATCCGCTGGAGGCAGAGGACTATTTCCCCATTGAGCATGAGGCACCGGGCGTTGCATACCGGAAATCGGTCAACGTGCCGCTGCAGACAGGTATCCTTTCCATCGACTCGATGTTCCCGATCGGCCGTGGTCAGCGTGAGCTGATTATCGGCGACCGTCAGACAGGTAAGACGTCGATCGCAGTGGATACCATCATTAACCAGAAGGGTCAGAACGTGATCTGTATTTACGTTGCGATCGGACAGAAGTCCTCTACCGTGGCAAAGATCGTTTCTACCTTGAAGAAAAACGGCGCAATGGACTATTCCATTGTAGTATCCGCATCCGCCAGCGAACCGGCTCCGGTACAGTATATCGCACCGTATGCCGGCACGGCAATCGCAGAATATTTCATGAGCCAGGGCAAGGACGTGCTGATCGTATACGATGATCTTTCCAAGCACGCTGTGGCATACCGTGCAATGTCCCTGCTGCTCCACCGTCCGCCTGGGCGTGAAGCTTATCCGGGTGACGTATTCTATCTGCACTCCCGTCTGCTGGAGCGCTCCTGCCGTCTGGACGATGCGCACGGCGGCGGTTCTATCACCGCACTGCCCATCATCGAGACCCAGGCAGGCGATATCTCCGCTTATATCCCGACCAA
>OFMH01001881.1_pt1 | contig 10211 bp, 7 predicted proteins | sample 1541761 | NCBI WGS metagenome assembly OFMH01 (sample SAMN04209249, study PRJEB22552) | human gut metagenome | biome: gut; material: feces | host: Homo sapiens | place: USA: Oklahoma
GTTGCAGATGCTGCACTTCCTGCTTATGACATTTTGCTGTATTGTCTAAAGACAACTGACAGTGCGTTACTGACAGAAGATTTGCTGGATATTTTGCGTGGTTTTGCTGCTGGCACTTCCAAAATTCAATCTGGTGCAGCATGGGCGGTTTCTCTGCGAAAAAAGTTGATGCAAGATAAAAGTATATTTGCATCTTATTTTTCCATGGAAGAAGAGGAAGAAGCCTTTATAGCAGCGTTTGCTAAAGAGATCTGCACATTACTGCAAACTCCTCCGATTATGACACAAGGATAAAACAGAAAGGAATTTATACGAAAGATGTTTACACTATTAAAAACCGAAGGGCACGCCAGACGAGGCGTATTTGAAACCGTTCACGGTACGATTCAGACACCGTTTTTTATGAATGTAGGAACTGCTGCCGCTATCAAAGGAGGCATATCCTCCATTGACCTGGCAGATCAGCTGAAATGCCAGATCGAATTATGCAATACCTATCATCTGCACCTGCGGCCGGGTGATAAAATCGTACGGCAAATGGGCGGACTGCATCAGTTTATGAACTGGCACAAGCCGATTTTGACAGACAGCGGCGGTTTCCAGGTGTTTTCTCTGGCAAAACTGCGGCGCATCAAAGAAGAAGGGGTATATTTCCAGTCTCATATTGACGGCAAGGCCATCTTCATGGGACCGGAAGAAAGTATGCAGATCCAGTCCAATCTTGGCTCTACCATTGCCATGGCGTTTGATGAATGCGTGGAAAACCCGGCACCGCTGGATTATGTGAAAAATTCCTGTGCCAGAACCACTCGCTGGCTGGTTCGCTGTCAAAAAGAAATGCAGCGTCTGAACAGTCTGGATGGAACGATCAATCCGCATCAGATGCTGTTCGGCATCAACCAGGGCGGAACATACGATGCAATTCGTGTTTCTCATATGCAGGAAATCGCACAACTGGGACTGGACGGTTATGCAATCGGCGGGCTGGCAGTAGGAGAGCCTACAGAGGTCATGTATCACATTATTGATGAAGTCGAGCCGCATATGCCAGTCGATAAGCCGCGCTACCTGATGGGCGTTGGAACGCCTTCTAACATCATCGAAAGTGTTGCTCGGGGAGTGGATATGTTCGACTGTGTTATGCCAAGCCGAAATGCACGTCACGGCACCATATTCACATGGGACGGCATTCTTCATATCACAAACGCTGCGTATGAAACTGATTCTCAGCCGCTGGATCCGAAATGTGACTGCCCGGTATGCCGGAATCATTCCCGTGCATATGTGCGCCACTTGTTTAAGGCAAAAGAGCAGCTGGCTGGCCGTTTGGCAGTAATGCACAATCTGTATTTTTACAATACGCTGATGGAACGCATCCGTGACGCTCTGGATGCCGGAGAATTTGCACAGTTCCGGAAAGACTACAGCGAACGTCTGGCACAGAGAATCTGAGAATACAAAAAGCGGACACCGCCGCATCGCAGTATCCGCTTTCTATATTCCAGTATTTTTTCACGTTGTGTTTACTCGTAAATCGGCTCCAGAACAGCATATTTGCCGTCAGCACGTTTGTAAACAACATTTACTTCGCCGGTATTTGCATTGGTAAACATAAAGAAAGAATGTCCCAGCAGGTCCATCTGAAGAATAGCCTCATCCAGATCCATGGGGTGCATCACAAATTTCTTGTGACGGATTACTTCATGATCTGCCTCTGCAACAGGCTCTTCCATCATTCCCATGAAAGCAGCCTCTTTCAGTTTCTTTTCCACACGGGTCTTGTTCTTTCGGATCTGACGAATGATTTTATCAATGGAAGCATCCAGTGCATCTTCCTTATCTACAGCAGACTGCTCTGCACGATAAATCAAATTATTATAGGTAACAGTCAATTCAATAACAATTAAGTTCTTGTGTGTTGCCATTGTGATTTTTGCTTCTGCTTCGCTGCCGAAAAACTTGTCCAGCTTTGCGCTCAGACGCTTTTCAGCATACTCTGTAAAGTTCTGTGGGATCTGCATTTTCTTCGCTGTAATTGTAATTTTCATGATGAATTCCTCCTTCTACAGCCCGATACAGTCAGCTATGCTGATTGCTATGGAACTGTTTGTTTCTCATATTATAACATACTTCTAGTTTTAAGGCAAGTGCATTTTTGAATTTTGTTGAACATACACAAAATTTAATTTCGCTTTTAGGCATCTTGCTATGTTTCGATCATTGATATTGGCAATCATTTGTATCTTTCTACAAAAGCAAGCTATTTTACTTGCAACTTTTCAAAAAATCAATTATGATGTTTATGTAAAATCAAATGACAGGAGGTTTTATAATGCTTGATAAACTTCTGACTTCCCTGCAGGAGATACCGGCATATTCTATCTTTATCAGTGCAGTTGTTGTCATATTCATTGCTGTCAGCGTCCTGACAATGTTCGGAAAAGCACGGCAGGAAAAAGAAATTGAACAGCTGCGGTGGGACAAGGTCAGTGCGCACATGGCATTGTATGATAACGCCAGAAGAGTCGTCATTCCATTGGAGGCAGATGAGATCCTTGTCGGCCGCCACGGTGCAGCTGATATCCGCTTTACAGATATGAGCGTCTCACGGTATCACGCTGTGTTATACGTCTCAAACGGCGTGTGGAGTGTCATGGATCTTGGCTCAAAATCCGGAACTTATGTAAATGGAAGAAAAATCCGCTCACAAGTAAAATTAAAAGATATGGATGAGATCCGATTTGGAACAAAATCTGTCGTAATTCGACAAAGAAGAAGGGGAGTGCGCAATGTATAAAAATGGACTTCGTTACGGCAGCTGCACTGCCATTGTTTTGCTCACGCATACGATCATGCTGCTCGCTGTTTTGCTGCGTGGAAATTATGACACACCGCAGGATATTCTGCCGCTCACTGTAGCCGTGATTGGTCTGGACATTGTATACAGCATTGTACTGCATTTTATGTACCGACAAATGACCTACACACTGGATTTCGTGCTGCTCCTGCTTGTCAATATCAGCGTAATATTTCAATCCTGTTTCGGCGGCGTTGGATTTGCGGCAAAGCACTACATTACCTGTGTGATTGCTTTGGTAATGTGCCAGATCGGGTTTCTGCTTACCAGAAATCATGTTTGGATTCAATCTAAGAAACTTATTCTATATGGTATCCTGGGCGCTTTGATATTAAGCATTTTGGTTTTGACCGGCAGCAGAAGTATGTGGATCAACATTGGTCCGATCAGCATTCAGCCATCCGAATTTATGAAACCGGTATTTGTTTTGATTTGTGCGACTTCCATTCGGGAGCAGCACGAGAAAAAGAAAATCCTGTTTTTCTATATTTCAAAGGAAATGATGATCCTCACAGGTGCATTTGTTGTGATCGTCGGTCTGCAGTGGTGGTGTCGTGACTTGGGATCACTGCCGACATTTGCCGCCGCATATGGCTGTGCTTTGGTGTGCCGGCTTTGTTATCCCAAAGCTAAATTTTCGAAAAAAACGATTATTGTCATCAGCATCATTGGCGCCGTTCTTGTCGCAGCAGCACTGAAATTCGCTCCGGGCTATGTACAGGATCGTCTCTCTGTTGACATTTGGAATCAGATGGAAGGAAACGGATATCAGCAGTGCAAGGCTTTGATTGCAATAGCAGAAGGCGGTCTGTTTGGAAAAGGTCCTGGATGCGGTTCGCTACACAAAGTCTTTGCTTCAGATACAGACATTGTATTCTCTACCATTTGTGAAGAATGGGGATTTTTAGTGGCATTGCTCGCAATCTTGATTCTCATGGCAATGATGCTGCTACCCATGATAAACAAACCTCGCAGCTATTTCCACACTACAATGATTCTGGGATGCGTCGCTGTTATGATCGTACAGATGGGGCTGAATATCTTTGGTTCCTGCAATCTGATCCCGTTTACAGGTGTTACAATTCCATTCATTTCTCAAGGCGGCAGCTCGATGATTACCAGCGGTTTTCTTGCCGGTATGCTGAAAGCAGGTCAGTCCCCAGTATTCAAAAAGCCTGAACCGAAAAAGAAAAAATTGAAAACGAGAAAGGCGGTAACTGCGGCATGAAAAGTATTCAGAGTATCCGACGTGGAGAACGCCTGACAATTTTGATTCTCGTGATTTTTTTCATTGGAATGGGCATCCTTGTGTTTAAGGTTGTCCGGGAATCTTCTTTCTATATGTCTCATTCAGATGATGTAACTCTTGGAAAAGTTTACGACCGAAACGACCAGGTCTTATTTGATCCGGATGCGTCCACAGAAAACTATGATGCAAACTATTTTCTGGACGTAGGAAATGTCATCGGAGACAACAGCGGTCAAATGACAAACACGCTTGTTTCTGAAAACATCGAAAAGCTGCAAAATTACAGCTTGATTTTCGGCGCAACGCAACACGGAAAAACTGCAATTTATGCAACGCTGGATCATGAGGCAAACCAAAAGGTCTACAATGCTTTTGGGAACAAAAATGGGACTGCGATTGCATACAATTATCTGACTGGTGAAATACTGGTTTGTGTCAGCAAGCCAAGCGTCAACATTTTGGACAACTACAGCAACATCAGTGAACTGCCGGATGGAAGTCTGATCTGCAAAGCATTTTATGAAACCACGCCAGGCTCAACACAAAAAATCGCAACTACAGCAGCTGCGCTTGAAACCTTTGGTTACGATGGCTTGATGTCAAAATCGTATACCTGCAACGGCATTTATACCACGAAGTACAACCAACAGATCAAATGCCATGATCTGAGCGGTCACGGCACAGAGAATATCCTGCAGGGATTTGAAAACAGCTGCAATCCATTCTTTGCACAGCTGGTACAGGATATGCCATTGGATAACATCATTCAGACTTACACTCGCATGGGCATTGCTGTCAATGATGATAAAATGCAAAAAATCAAATTTGACGGACTTTCCTCTTTCAGTGCATCTACAAAACTAACAGATACCAGTGATTTTGACACCATGTGGAGCTGCATGGGACAGAGTGAGGCACTTGCCAGCCCGCTGCAAATGATGCTTTGGGAAAGTGCAATTGCCAATGCAACTGGAAAAACAACAATGCCGTATCTGATCGATCACACGACAAATGTAACCGGAAGTACAAACTATTCTGCGAAAACCTCTTACGGAGACACAATCTTTTCTGCGGAAGTTGCCGGCGAACTCAAGCAGATCATGCGGCAAAATGGACAAGACCGATACAGTGATATCGGTTATCCAGTCGGTGTAAAAAGTGGTACTGCACAGGTGCAGAACGGCGCATCTGAAAACTCTCTTCTTGTTGGTTTCAACGATGACAGCAGCTTGCCAATCGCATTTTGTGTTGTAATTGAAGATCGGGTTTCCGGAGAAGTTTCTACTTCAAATATTGTTTCCACGATGCTGAGTGCATTAGATCATAAATAAAAATACGATGGGTTTCCCATATAGAAAAAAGACGTTTCACAAGCTTAAATTTGTGAAACGTCTTTTTTAGATAGTTGCCGGTACATCAAAGCAAATTGATCTTTTTGAACATATCCTGCATTTTCTGATCGATATCCGCAATCGTCTCTGAGCAGTCTTTCAGTTCTCCGGTCAAAGATTCTGCAATTTTCGAATCACCAGTCGATTTATCCGTAGCTGATGTTCCAGACTTGCCCAAAAGTCCATTGCAATGGTACGGATCTGAATCTCAACCGGTGCAATTTCTTTTCCGTTTGACATATACACCGGAACATCCAGAATCATGTGAAAACTCCGGTATCCGTTTGGCTTTGGATGCTTGATATAATCCTTGATTTTCCGGAGCTGAAAAGCGCTGTGATCTGTCAGAAGGTCTGCAATTGCATAGATATCGTCAATATAGCAGCATATGACCCGAACACCTGCAATATCTGTCAAATTGTTTCTGGCACTTTCCGGTGTCACAGGCATCTCTTTTCGCTGTAATTTTCCCACAATACTCTGCGGCGTTTTAATTCTGCTTTCAATGTTGTGAATGGGATTCCGCTGAAAACGCATACTGAATTCATTATCAAAAATGTTCAGCTGTGCTTTTACCAGTTCAATGGCAGAATCATAAAGATGCTCCAACTCCAAAAAAGAATAGAATACATCTTGTATCTGTTCTTCTTTATGTTCCGGAACAACGTCACGAATTGCATCTAAGTAAAATTCCTTATCATCCATACAGATCTAACCCTCCTATACAGAAAACGCACACAAAGCGTTACTTGTGTGCGTTTTTGATAAAATTGCGGATCGTTTCTTCAAAAAGCTTACGGCAGGAGACGATTGATGTCTCTCGGGAACATACTTGCCTGACGAACATTCGACAGACCAAGCAGTTTCATAACCAGACGCTCCAAGCCAATGCCAAGGCCACCGTGCGGCGGCAGTCCATACTTGTGTGCCTCTAGATAGTACTTGAAGTCCTCAGGATCAAGTCCCTGTGCGTGCATCTTATCCAGCTGTTCCTGATAATCATGGATACGCTGTCCGCCGCTTGTGATTTCCAGTCCACGGAACAACAAGTCAAACTTGTATGCCAAACGGGAATCCTCACGGGAATTCATTGCATAGAACGGCGGTTTAGAAGACGGGAAGTGGGTAACAAAAATAAAGTCACTGTCAAATGTCTTTTTGGCATATTCGCAAATTGCCACTTCATCTTCCGGTTCCAGGTCAAGCTTGTTCTTAGAGCCTTTATTTCCAAGAATTTCCTTAGTCTCCAGCAAGGTGACACACGGAATTTCCTTAATCACCGGAACATCAGCTTCCAGAAGTTCCAGTTCATACGCATAATGCTTTTTCAGATATTCCATCACATAACGCAGGCAGGCAGTTTCCATTGCCATTACATCGTACATACTGTCGATATAACCCATTTCAAAGTCCAGACCGATGTACTCGTTGATATGACGGGAAGTTGCGTGCTTTTCTGCACGATATACCGGAGCAATCTCAAAAACACGGTCGAAGAATGCCACAGCAGTCTGCTTATAGAACTGCGGAGACTGGTTTAAGAACGCAGGCTTATCAAAATATTCCAGATGGAAAATGTTTGCGCCGCCTTCTGCGCCCTGTGCAACAATTTTCGGCGTATGAATTTCTGTAAAGCCCTGTCCAATCAAGAACTCCCGGAAACCGCCGACAACGCCTTCCTGGATCTTGAAAATCGCACGCTCATAGATGTTACGCAGTGCTACAGAACGGTTATCCAGATTGATATCCAGCGCACAGCCCAGTTTCTTGTTGGAAACCTTCAGCGGATATTCCTCATTGCAGTTTGCAATCATTTCCAGTTCGGACAACTGAAGTTCTACGCCGCCGACTGCCTTTTCATTCTTTGTCACCTTACCACGTACCCAGACAAAGTTGCCCTCACGCAGTCCTGTGATAGAATCCTTGCACTGTTCCGGAACATACAGCGACTGGATCAGATAGCGTCCAGTACGCAGAATGATAAACGCAAATCCACTCATCTGACGAATTTTATGCACACACGCACGGAGCGAAATTTCTTCTCCGACATGGTCTGCCGCATCAGAAAAATCAAACTCATGCAGAAGGTGATCTGTACTGATCTGTGTTACACCGTCTTTTCTTCCCGGAACATACTGATTCGGGTTAGAGAACGGTGTGCAGTCTACTTCACGAGTTTCTTCTGCTGCATCGGTTTTCGCATTTTTGGTTTCTTCGTCAGCAGACGGCTTTGCCTCAGCCAGTTTCGTCTCCAGCAATTCCTTAATTGCACCCGGTGTGCAGACACCACGCAGGGACTTAGTACACTGACCCATCAAGAATCCGAATACCTTTTTCTCGCCGCTCTGATACTGGGCAACTGCCTCTGTATTATCTGCCAGAATCTTTCCGATGACTTCTTTTGCTTTCTTGGTATCGTTTACAATAAGCATACCGGATTCTTCTGCAATTGTTTTTGCATCCTTTCCGGTTTCGATCATTTGACGGAGGATCTTCTTTGCATCGTTCTTCGATACCTGCTCTGTATCCGACATTTTCACCAGTTCTGCAAATTCCGCTGCCGAGATGGGGAGTGCTGTCATAGAAACCTCGCCCAGGTTTACACGGCGCAGCAATTCCACGATAATAAAGTTTGCAATGCTCTTCGGCGCATTATAAGCAGAAACAGCCGCATCATAGAAATCAGAAACGCTCTTCTGGTTAATCAGAATCTGTGCATCTGTTTTGGACAGACCGTAATCCTTCATATACCGCTCCATCCGTTTATACGGCAGTTCCGGCAGCATATTTTTAATGGAATCCAGCATTTCGTCTGTAAAGTTTACCTGCAGGATATCCGGCTCCGGGAAATAGCGGTAATCGTGAGCATTTTCCTTACTTCTCATAGAAGAAGTCTCACCCTTGTTTTCATTAAAACGGCGTGTTTCCTGAACAACCTTTTTCCCGGCATCCAGCAGTCTGGACTGACGCTTGATCTCATAGTTGATCGCACGGGTGATGGACTTCAGAGAGTTCATGTTTTTGATCTCAGCACGTGTTCCCAGTTCCTTATCGCCAGGACGCATGATAGACACATTGACATCACAGCGAAGTGAACCTTCCTCCATTTTACAGTCGCTGACACCTGCATACTGCAGCAGCAGCATAACTTTTTCAATAAATGCCTTTGCCTCTTCCGCAGAAGAGATGTCCGGCTCCGTTACAATTTCCACCAGGGGAATACCGCAGCGGTTATAGTCTGCCAGAGAAACTGCATTGAAATCATCGTGCACCAGCTTACCAGCATCTTCCTCCAGGTGAATATGGTTGATGCGAATGTATTTCTGTCCATCCGGTGTATCAATCGCAACCTTACCCTCTAAGCACAGCGGATAGTACAGCTGAGAGATCTGATATGCTTTCGGCAAGTCCGGATAGAAATAATTCTTTCGGTCAAATACAGAAAACTTGCTGATATCGCAGCCAAGCGCCATACCTGCTTTTACAGCGTATTCAACCGCTGTCTGATTGATAACCGGCAGGGTTCCGGGCATACCCGTGCATACCGGGCAGCAGCGGGAATTCTGGCTTCCACCAAATTCTGCGCTGCAAGTACAGAAAACCTTAGACTTTGTCAAAAGTTCTGCATGGATCTCAAGACCAATAACAGGAATATATGATGACATGATGTAACTTTGACCTCCTTATTTCAATACCGGGACAGCAGTCTGGAACTGCTGCTCGAACGCATCAGCGACCTGCAAAATCGTTGCCTCGTCAAACTGCTTTCCGACAATCGACATACCGATCGGCATACCGTCTGCATTGTAGCCGCACGGTGTAGAAATAGCCGGCAGGGAAGCGATGTTGACAGTAACGGTGCAGATATCTGCCTGATACATTTTGACAGGGTCGGAAACATTCTCATGTACACCATAAGCAACAGACGGTGTTGTCGGTGTCAGAATCACATCGCAGGTTTCAAAAATGTGTGCATATTCTGCGGAAATGCGCTGTTTCAGTGCCATTGCCTTTCCATAATAAGCATCGTAGTAACCGCTGGAAAGCGCATAGTTGCCCAGAAGAATACGGCGCTTTACTTCGCTGCCGAATCCCTCACTGCGGGAGTTGCAGATCAGTTCCTGGAAGGTGTCGCCGACCTTGCTACGGTGACCGTACTTGATGCCGTCATATCTTGACAGGTTCGAAGACGCCTCTGCGGATGCAATCAGATAATATGCAGCAACTGCATATTTCAAGCTGGGCATACTGCATTCTACCAGTTCAGCGCCCATCTTTTCATAGGTCTTTGCTGCCTGCATTACTGCGTTCCGCACATCTTCGTCGATACCCTCTGTATAGAATTCCTTCGGGATCGCAATTTTCAGTCCCTTGATATCTTTTCCCAGCTTTGCTGTATAGTCTTCTACCGGACGCTTGGATGAAGTTCCGTCATGCGGATCGAATCCTGCAACCGCATTCAAAATCCATGCACAATCCTGTGCATTCTTGGCAATCGGTCCGATCTGATCCAGGGAAGATGCAAATGCGACCAGACCATAACGGGAAACTCTGCCGTATGTCGGTTTCAGACCAGTCACACCGCAAAATGCAGCCGGCTGACGAATCGAACCGCCGGTATCAGAGCCAAGGGCAGCCGCAGCCAGAGATGCAGATACGCTCGCCGCAGAACCGCCGGAAGAACCGCCCGGTACACATTCTGTGTTAAACGGAT
>OFMH01001884.1_pt1 | contig 10194 bp, 8 predicted proteins | sample 1541761 | NCBI WGS metagenome assembly OFMH01 (sample SAMN04209249, study PRJEB22552) | human gut metagenome | biome: gut; material: feces | host: Homo sapiens | place: USA: Oklahoma
GCTCCGTGGTCGTGCCGGCCGTCAGGGTGACCCCGGTGAATCCAGATTCTATATCTCTCTGGAAGACGACCTCATGCGTCTGTTCGGCTCCGAAAAGACCATGAAACTGGTTGACGCCATGGGCATGAGTGAAGATGAACCCATCGAAGCAGGCATGCTGACAAAAGCCATCGAAAACGCCCAGAAGAAAGTAGAAGGCAATAACTTTGCCGTTCGTAAACATCTGCTGGAATACGACCAGGTTATGAACGAACAGCGTGAAGTTATCTACGGCGAAAGAAAACGTGTACTCTACGGCGAAAACCTCCGTGACAGCATCATGGGCATGATTTCCCAGACCATCGACCGCATCATTGACGCGCACATCAGCGACGAACAGATGCCCGAAGAATGGGATATGAACGCTCTGAGCGAATCTTTCTCCGCCATCATCCCTGTGGGCAGAATCAACATCAAAGAAGACGCTCTGGAAAAAATGACAAAAGATAAGCTGAAAGAAAACCTGAAAAAACTGGGTGTTCAGCTTTATGAAATGAAAGAAAAAGAAATCGGTGACGAAGAAAGAATGCGTGAACTGGAACGCGTTGTGATGCTTCGTGTCATTGACCAGAAATGGATGGATCATATCGACGATATGGACCAGATGCGTCAGGGCATCGGGCTCCACGCTTACGCGCAGAGAGACCCTCTGATCGAATATAAATTTGCCGCTTATGACATGTTTGAGGAAATGAGCAACCACATTCAGGAAGATACCCTGAAGATCCTCTACCGTGTTCGCATCGAAACCGAAGCAAAACGGGAAGAAGTGCAGAAACCCATGTTCACCAACAAGGATGATTCCGCTGTAAAACAGCCCAAGAAACGTGCCGAAGATAAAGTTGGCAGAAACGATCCCTGCCCTTGCGGCAGCGGCAAGAAATACAAACAGTGCTGCGGCAGAAACGCTTAAAAAGCAGGTGAACCCATGAGAAAATGGATACAGCTGGCAGAATTGCCTTTTTATACCCAAAGAATGACCGCTGAAAACTGGCAGGCGGAGGGGTTTCCCTCCCTTGCCGAGGCGGAAAGCTGGAGCGGCAGAGGCTGCGGCATCGCTTCCCTCAGGATGGTGCTGGAAGGCTTTGGCTGCGCCTGCGGCGGACAGGGAGAGATGATTTCCAAAGGTCTGGCGGCAGGGGCGTATAAAGAAGGCGTCGGCTGGATTCATGGAAAACTGGCGGAAATGGCTGGGGACTATGGCATTTTTGGAGAGGCAAAGAGGGGCAAGACCCTTGCTGACCTCCAAAAAGACTTGGAAAAGGGCTTTGTCTGCATTGTTTCTGTAACGCCTTATTTCCGTTTTGGTCAGCAGAAACCGGACGGAAGTTTTTACGGAAAAGGGGGACATTTGGTGCCTGTCTACGGCTGTGAAACAGAAGGGGGAAAGGCAGTTGCTTTTCTGCTCCACCATCCCTCCATGTATGCGGAATACAATGTGCCCCATTGGGCAGTGGCCGCGGAGGAATTTGAGCCTTCTTTTTCCGGCAATTATATCCGTTTTCGAAAAGCCGGCACTTTGCGGCAGGCAGCGACGGCAGATGCCCTTGTCATGAGCCGTATTTACGCCGAAAGCTGGAAAGTGGCTTTTCGGGGAGATGTGCCTGATGGGTTTTTGGATGGATTGTCCGAAAATCATTGGGTAACCTTTTTTGAAAAAGCATTGACAGAAGGCAGCTTGTCTGCCAAACTGATTTTTGATAAGGAAAGAGCCGTTGGGGCAGTGGCTTCTCTTTATCTTTTGCCGGAATATTATGACAAAGGATATGGCAGAGAACTGCTGGAAAACGTCAGGGGTGAACTTCTGGAGAATTACGAAGGGGTTTACCTTTGGGTTCTGCGGGAGAATATGAGGGCAAGAGCCTTTTATGAAAAACTGGGCTTTGTGCCCACAGAAGATGCCTGTCTATGCGAAATAGACGGCAAAACACTTACGGATATTCGTTACGTTTATCATAAATAAAAAAACAACCAAAAAAATCTTATTTTTAAAGGAGTTGATTTTTGCATGTTCGAATTAGAACAGATCCGTCTGGGCCTTTCCGCTTACGACGAAAAATTACAGGAAATGGGGGCTTCACTTTGACGTCGCTGGCGCCAAAGAGAAAATAGCCGAACTGGAAGAACTTTCTGCCGATCCTGATTTCTGGAACGATATGCAGAAAAGCCAGAAAACCTTGCAGCAGCTCAAAGGGCTGAAAAACAAGGTGGAAACTTATGAAGGTCTTGTGAACAAATACGAGGATATCCTCACGCTCATTGAAATGGGCATCGAAGAAGAAGACGAAAGCATCTACGAGGAAGTCAAGGAAATGAACGATTCCTTCCTTGAGGAATACGAACAGCTTCACGTAGCCACCATGCTGGACGGGGAATACGACCGCAACAACGCCATCGTTACCCTCCACGCTGGTACCGGCGGCACAGAAGCCTGCGACTGGACTAACATGCTGTTCCGTATGTACACCAAATGGGCTGCAAAAGCAGGCTTTGAGGTGGAAATTCTGGATATGCTGGATGGCGACGAAGCAGGTCTGAAATCCGTGACCATTCAGGTCAACGGTGAAAACGCTTACGGCTATCTGAAGTCCGAAAAAGGCATCCATCGTCTGGTGCGTGTATCTCCTTTCGACAGCTCCGGCAGACGTCATACGTCTTTCGCTTCCTGCGATGTTATGCCGGAAATCGAAAACGACAATGAGATCGAAGTCAAAGCCGACGACATCCGTATCGACACATACCGTGCCAGCGGCGCCGGCGGTCAGCATGTCAACAAAACATCTTCCGCCATCCGTATCACTCACTTCCCCACAGGGGTTGTGGTACAGTGTCAGGATGAAAGAAGCCAGTTCGCCAACAAAGAGCGTGCTTTCAAAATGCTGAAGAGTAAACTGCTGGCACTGAAAATCGAAGAACAGATGCAGAAACTGGCGGAAATCCGCGGCGATGTAAAAGAAATCGGCTGGGGCAGCCAGATCCGTTCCTATGTATTCATGCCTTATACCATGGTAAAAGACCATCGTACCGGCGAAGAAACCGGTAACGTAGGGGCAGTGATGGACGGTGACATCGACAACTTCATCAGCGCATATCTGGCTTGGATTCACAGCTAAAAGCGAGCTGGAGAGGATTTCTCAAAGGAGTTTGGGAGAATTGAAAGAGATCAAGATCACCAAAAATGAGGAAAACCAAAGACTGGATAAATACCTGCTGAAATACTTCAACAAAGCGCCCAAAAGCTTTGTCTACAAAATGCTGCGGAAAAAACGCATCAAGCTCAACAAAGGCAAGGCAGAGGGCAGCGAGATGCTGCTGGAGGGGGATACCCTCCAGCTGTATCTGGCGGAGGAAACCATGGCAGGATTTATGGAGGAAAAGACTGTTCCTGTGGCAGAGCGTCACTTCGGCATTGTTTACGAAGATGACGACATTCTGGTGGTGAATAAGCCCGCCGGGCTTCTGACCCATCCGGAAAAAGCAGAGGATCGGGACACCCTCACAGACCAGATTTTGTATTACCTCTACGAAAAAGGACAATACACGCCTTCTGCGGAAAGCGCATTCACACCGGCAGTCTGCAACCGTCTGGACAGAAACACCAGCGGCATTGTGGTGGCGGGGAAAACCCTCCGCGCTGTGCAGGCAGTCAATGAAGCCATTCGCAGCCGGCGTATGGATAAATATTATGTTACATTGGTAAAAGGCGTAGTGGAAGAAGCGGGAGAAATCGACCTGTATCTTTCCAAGGATGAGGAGCGCAATCAGGTGCGGACAAGCCATCAGGAAAAAGCGGGATACCGCCGTGCCCTGACAAAGTACCGCCCCATTGCCCACACAAAGGACTATACTTTGCTGGAATTGCAGCTCATCACCGGAAAGACCCATCAAATTCGTGCCCACATGCAGGCCATGGGCCATCCCGTTTTGGGTGACAGGAAGTATGGCGATGCCGAAGCAAACCGTCGTGTGCGGGCGGAATTTGCCATTTCCAATCAATGTCTGCATGCCCGGAAGATCGTCTGGAAGGAAAAAGAAGGTTTCCTGTCCTATTTGTACGGAAAACAGATGACAGCGCCTTTGCCCAAGAACATGCAGGCTGCATGTGACAGTCTGTTTGGCGAAGCAGGACACTTCTGATGAGGAAAGAGGAGTGATTTCATGAAAGCAATTATATTGGCGGCAGGCTATGCCACCAGATTATATCCTTTGACCATCAATACGCCAAAGGCATTGCTTCCAATCAACAAAAAACCAATCATTGATTATATCGTAGACGAACTGAACACCATTTCTGAGATTGACGAAATCTATGTGGTGACAAACAGACGTTTCGCACAGCATTTCACAGACTGGGCAAAGACAGCACCGGGGAAAACTCCCATTTCTGTGCTGGATGATGGTACCACCAGCGACGAAAACAAAAAAGGCGCTGTGGGTGACATCGGCTTTGTTATCGCAGAGAAGAAAATCGACGACGAACTGCTGGTCATTGCCGGAGATAACTTCTTTACATATTCCCTGCGGGATTATGTGGATTATTACCGGGAAAAAGACCATGACTGCGTTTGCGTCAAGAAATGGCCCAACAAAAAGGAATTGTCCCAGTTCGGCGTGGCGCTGCTGGATGAAAACGGCAAGGTGCTGGATATTGAGGAAAAACCAAAAGAACCTAAGTCCGACACAGCGGTATTTGCCACATACCTTTACAAACGGGAAACAGTGCCCATGTTCCGGGAATATCTGGATGGGGGCAACAATCCCGACGCACCGGGGAACTTCCCCGCATGGCTGTACAAACGCAAAGACGTGTACGCCTACACATTCTCTGGAGAATGTTATGACATCGGCACACCGGAAAGCTACCGGGAAGTTTGCCGCATGTATGAAAAATAAGAAACAACGGCTTCTGCCGCCTTTTCTGGCGGAGGTGAGGCAGAAAAAGCCGACACAACGTGTCGGATTTTTTTCGTAGTGGAACGGACAATAAGGAGGCAGAAGAACATGGAATGGATCGAAGTATTTGTAGCCACATCCCAGATGGGGCTGGAGCCGGTGGAAGGCGTGCTGTACCAGTGCGGTCTGAACGGGCTCATGATTCACGACGAAGCGGATTTTGCGGAATTTTTGGAAAATCCCAACAGAGAATGGGACTATGTTGCCGATGAACTGGTGGAAGAAAAACAGGAACAGACCACAGGCATCACCTTTTTCCTGCGTGACAACCTCTACGGCAGAGAACAGCTGTCCCAGATCAAAAGCGCACTTCAGAGCGTGAAAGAAACAGAAAAAGAACTGGATCTGGGCTCTCTGGAAGTGACTATGAAAAACGTAGCGGAAGAAGACTGGGCAAACAACTGGAAGAAATATTTCAAACCTTTCCCCGTAGGCGATAAGATCATGATCAAGCCCTCTTGGGAAGAACTGCCTGCCCAGACAGATAAAATTATCCTGAAAATTGACCCCGGTCATATTTTCGGTACAGGCACCCACGAAACCACACAGCTGTGCATGGAACTCATCGAAAAATATGTGAAGAAAGACGATATGGTGCTGGATATTGGCTGCGGCAGTGGTATCCTGTCCATCGCTTCTTTGCTGCTGGACGCAAAAGAAGCGGATGCTGTGGATATTGACCCCAATGCTATTCAGATTGCTTATGAAAACAGCGACAGAAACGACATTGACCGGAGCCGTTACCATGTAAAAGCAGGCAATATTCTGGAAGACACAGAATTGCAGGTGTCTTACAGCGGCAAGAAATACGATCTGGTAGCTGCCAACATTGTGGCAGACGTTATCATCGCTTTGACAAAACAGGTACCTGATTACATCAGAGACGGCGGCATTTTCCTGTGCAGCGGCATCATCACCGAACGGAAGGAAGATGTGCTGGAAGCCCTGAAAGCCGCAGGTTTTGCTGTGCTGGACATCAAAGAAAAAACAAGCTGGGTTGCCATTGCTACCCGTTATGAGGGATAAGCCATGCCGAAATTTTTTGTGACACCACAGGATATTGTGGGGAAGAAAATCACCCTGACAGGGGAAAACGAAAAGCATATTAAAACAGTGCTCCGGGCAAGAGAAGGGGAAGAAATCACCGTATGTGACGGGGAAGGAACGGACTATCAGTGCCGCATCCTTTCTCTGGAACGGGGTGTGGTGACAGAAGTCCTTTCTTCCGCTCCTTGCGATGTGGAGCCGGAAACGAAGATCACCCTTTATCAGGGATTGCCCAAAGCGGACAAAATGGAATGGATCATCCAGAAATGCGTGGAACTGGGTATTGAGCGAATTGTGCCCGTTTCCACGGAAAGAGCCATTGTGAAGCTGGACAAAAAAGAAGGCAAAAAGCTGGAACGCTGGCAGAAGATCGCTGAAGCAGCTGCAAAACAGAGCGGACGTGGCATCATCCCCCAGATGGGAGAAAGCGTGCTGACCTTCAAGGAGGCTGTGGCGGAAGCGGCAAAACTGGATGGGGCACTGATTCCTTATGAAAAAGAGGAAGAAAGAGGCATCCGCCAGTTTGTGCAGGGCTTTTCCGGTAAGACCGTAGGGGTTTTCATTGGGCCCGAAGGCGGTTTTGCGCCGGAGGAAATCCAGTTGGCACAGGAAGCAGGCATTCTGCCGGTGACACTGGGCAAACGAATCTTACGGACGGAAACGGCGGGCATGACCACCGTTGCCTTGTTGTTATATGAATTGGGCTAAGGAGGAAACAGAAATGATTTATTTCGATAATGCCGCCACCACAAGAGCGCTGCCCGAAGTGGCGGAAAAAATGACCTATATGCTGTGTGAAAACTTTGGGAACCCTGCTTCCGTCAGCGTCATGGGTCTGGAAGTGGAAAAGGAAATCCGCAAAGCGGCGGAAATCCTTGCTAATGGTATCCGTGCCAAGGAAGAAGAAATCTTCTTCACCAGCGGCGGCACAGAAGGGGATAACTGGGCCATCTACGGCACAGCGGAAGGCTATGCGAGAAACGGCAAACACCTCATCACCACAGCCATTGAACATCCTGCTGTAAAAAATCCCATGAAACATCTGGAAGAAAAAGGCTATGAAGTCACATGGCTGGGTGTAGACGAAAAGGGACATATCTCTCTGGAAGAACTGGCAAACGCCATTCGTCCGGACACCATTTTGGTCAGCACCATTCTGGTGAACAACGAAACAGGTGTTATTCAGGATGCGGCAGCCATTGGGAAACTCATCAAAGAAAAAAATCCCAATACCCTGTACCATGTGGACGCTGTACAGGCTTTCGGCAAATACCCCATTGACGTACAGAAAATGAAAATCGACCTGCTGACCATGAGCGGTCATAAAATCCATGGCCCCAAAGGTGTAGGGATGCTCTATATGCGCAAAGGTCTGAAAGTACGTCCCTTCATTCTGGGGGGCGGTCAGCAGAAAGGCCAGCGCGCAGGTACAGAAAATGGCGCTGGTGTAGCTGGTCTGGGGGTAGCGGCAGACGTTGCCTTCCGTTCTATGAAAGAAAGCATCGAACATGTGAAAGAAGTAAAGAAAACCCTTATGGACGGCATTCTGGCAATGCCTGATACACAGGTCAATGGGGATGGATTGGAAGAAGCCAGCCCTTATGTGCTGAATGTGACTTTCAAAGGCCTGCGCAGTGAAGTATTGCTGCACAGTCTGGAAAGCAAGGGTATTTTCGTATCCGCAGGTTCTGCCTGCGACAGCAGAAAGAAAATCGGCAGCCCTGTTCTGACAGCCATGGGCATGCCTTTTGAAGAAATCGAAGGGGCGGTACGTTTCAGTTTCTGCCGGTACAACACCGTGGAAGAAGCACAGACCTGTCTGAAAGCGCTGGAAGAAACCGTACCTTTCCTGCGTAAAATCAACCGACAGAGATAAGGAGGAAGTATGGCGGATAAAGTATTGCTTGTAAAATTCGGGGAAATTGCCATGCGTGGCGATAACCAGTATATCTTCATCAATCGTCTGATTCTGGCGATTCGCAGAAATCTGGACCCTGTGGGAAATTATTATGTAGTAAGAGAACCCGGTCGTCTGATCGTAGAAGACCGCGGCGGTGAAATGGACTATGACCTGGTCATCCCCAGAGTAGAGCCTATTTTCGGTTTGGTGGCACTGTGCCCCGGTATCCGGCTGCAGGAAATGTCCATGGATGCCATCAAAGAAGAAGCTCTGCGCCACATGCAAGAGCTCTATGGCGATAAGCCCATGACATTTAAGGTAAACGCTCGTCGTTCCAATAAGGGCTTTGGCGTGGCATCTATGCAGATTGCGGCGGATGTAGGGGAATACATCCTCGATCACATGCCCAACATGACTGTAAATGTGAAAACACCTGACGTTGTGCTGAACATCGAAGTGCGCAACCGCATTTACATGTATTCCAAAATCATCAAAACTTACGGCGGTCTGCCCTACGGCAGTTCCGGCAAGGGCGTTTCTCTGCTTTCCGGCGGTATCGACAGCCCCGTTGCCACATGGATGATGGCAAAACGTGGTGTGGAAGTGGAAGGCGTATACTTCCACAGCCCTCCGTATACAAGTGAATGGGCAAAACAGAAGGTTATTGACCTGGCAAAACGTATTGCGGACTTTACTGGTGAATTCAAGCTTTATGTGGTACCTTTCACGGATTTGCAGCTGTATTTGTTGGAAAATGTACCTCATGATAAGCTGACTATCCACCTGAAACGCGCGATGATGCGTGCGGCGGAAAAAATCGCGGAAAAAGACGGCGCATGGAGCCTGATTACCGGCGAAAGCGTAGGTCAGGTAGCCAGCCAGACCATGCAGGGCATTTATGCCATCAACGCGGTCTGCAACATGCCTGTCCTGCGTCCTCTGGCAGGTATGGATAAACAGGAAATCATCAACATCGGTACCAAAATCGGCACCTATGACATTTCCATTCGTCCTTACGAAGACTGCTGCACCATTTTCGTAGCAAAACACCCCCAGATCAAACCTCGTTTGAATGTCATCGAACGTATTGAACGGAAGCTGACAGACCTGGATAAATATCTGGAAGAAGCCGTGGAAAACGCGGAAATCATCGAACTGTAAGATAGAAACATCGGTATGCGACGGCTGTCTTTGGAAGAAAACATATCAAATAAAATCTTATAAAAATAAGCAAGCTGGAATCCTCTATATCATAAGGATTTCGGCTTTTTTTGTTTTCTTATGAAGAAGCCACTAATGGCCTGCCGATGTTTTTTTGTAGGGGGGAAATGTTCTTGTGGAGGAACACTTTCCTTGTTATAATGTGGTTGTATCTGCTGAGATACAAAAAAATGTTTATGTATTAGAAGGGGTTATTTATGAAAAAAAGAAGTATGAGGGGGCTGGCTGCGGCTTTGGTATTGGCAATGACACTGCCTGTGACAGCTTTCGGCGCAGAAACCGTGCAGGTGAACGGCTATGACAGAAGGGAAGGGGAAGCGGTTCAATATCAGCTCAGCATTTCCAATGTGACAGGTAAGACTACCGTAGCTGGAAAGGAAGCTTATGTGTGTCAGGCGCCTGCGAAAGTGGCTGCTGTGGACGAGCTTCAGACTTTTGAAGTGACAAAGTATCTCAGTGCCGGAAACGCACTGGCAGCCCAGGGGGTCATGCTTCCTGATGGTTACACACAGGAAAGCTGGGATGCTCTCTATTTTGAAAGCGAAGGAGAGGCTGTTGTAAAAGTTGGCACCACTTATACCATCAAAGAACCCGGCATTTATCGTGCCCTTGGCATGTATCCTGCCATTGCAGGCGGCGCGGAAGTATATCTGGTGGTGGAAGGCAATGGACAGACAGCAGCAAGCCTGACAAAACCCCAGTATACCACAGCTGTGCCCAGTGCTGCGAAAGTGCTGGTAAATGGCAAGGAAATGGCTTTTGACGCTTACACCATCGGCGGCAATACATATTTCAAACTCCGCGACGTAGCGGCAGCTGTCAACGGCACAGCGAAGAGCTTTAATGTGACTTGGGATGCAAACGCCAAAGCGATCAGTTTGCAGGGTGGAACAGCTTACGTGGCAGTAGGCGGCGAACTGGCAGCAGGGGATGGCACCGCAAAACAGGCACTGCCTTCCGCTGCACCTGTATACAGAGGATGGATGGAATACGCAATGCCTGCTTACACCATCAACGGCAGCACATATTTCAAA
>OFMH01001886.1_pt1 | contig 10185 bp, 6 predicted proteins | sample 1541761 | NCBI WGS metagenome assembly OFMH01 (sample SAMN04209249, study PRJEB22552) | human gut metagenome | biome: gut; material: feces | host: Homo sapiens | place: USA: Oklahoma
CGTCGCCCATGCCGCCCATGATGCCGTGCGTCACGCAGTACTGGATGCCGGGGTACGCCCAGTTTTTCTCCACGTCGGTGAACATCTCCGTCACGTCGACTTCCGTCGTGTCCTTCCATGTCGCCTTGATGGTTTGGTCGATGGAGAAGGCTGCCACATTGCCGGCGGGGTACACTGTGCCGTCTACTGTGAGCCAGCCGGCAAACTCCTTGCCCTCCGGCGGCGTAAAGGTGCATTCGGGGAGCGTGAAGTTCTCGCCCGACTTGACCTTCATGGGCTGCATCGTGCCCGTGCCGCCGTTGGGGTCAAAGGAGATGGTGATAAGGTCCTCGACCGTGAACGTTGCGACCAGGATGCGCTTGTTGCCGTTGGCGTAGTTGAACATTTTTTCGATCTTCATGCCGTTGACGGTCGCCTTGAGGTCATCGAGGCCATCGAGGTGGTAGCCGGCTTTGGGGGTGACCACGACGTTCAGGTCATATTTCTTGCCCGGTTCGAATGTGCCGGTGTATACCGTCATGCTGCCGCTGACTCTCCAGTCGGCGTGCTCGACGACGTACTTTGCCTTGCTGTCAACGGGCGTCACCTTGGGGTCCTTGGCGCTTTCGCCCGCGCGGGGGGCTTCTGCCTTGAGGTCAACGTTGTGGATGATAGATTCGGGGGGGACGGTTACATTGAGCTTGAAGTCCACCTTGCCGATCTTGGCGTTTCCGGTGTCGTACTTGTAGGTGACCTCCTTGACTCTGGCGTTATCGAGCGTCAGGACGTCCCAACCGTCGACCTTGCTGACTGTGCCGCCGGTCCAGTCGCTCGCACGGGCGGCCGTGAAGTATGTGCCCTCCGTCGCGCCGTAGCACGGCAGGTCGGGATAGACCCTATACTGGAGGTTCCGGTCGACCTTGATGTCGTAGACGTTGCCCGAGCAGTCCACATAGCGCGGATCGAGCGCCGTGTTGCTGCTCAGATTCAGCCACGAGAGACGGTTATTCTGGCAGTAGAGCGTTTTGAGCTTTTTGTTGCTGCGCAGGTCGAGCGTCTCGATCTGGTTGTCGTTGCAGTACAGCCGCCGGAGCTCGGTGCAGCGGCTCACATCCAGCTTTGTGAGCTTCATTTTGTAACACGAAAGCTCCTGCAGATTGCTCAGCGGGTGAAGATTGAGCTCGGTGATCGGATTGTCGTTAACACCAAGATACTCGAGGGCGACGTTGCTGCTCAGGTCGAGCGCGGTGAGCTGGTTTTCATAGCAGCCCAGCTTCTTGAGCATGTAGTTGCTGCGCACATCGAGCGCGGTGAGCTGGTTATCATCGACATAGAGCTCAACCAGCTTCCGGTTGTTGCTCACATTGAGCGAGGTCAGCTTGCAATGGGAGACACTCAGAAACTCCAGCTTGGTGTTTTTGCTGACATCAATGGATCTGAGGTCATGATTGCCCCAAAGATTGAGATACGTCAGCTCCGGCAAGTTCCGGGTGTCGAGGGCTGTCAGCTTGTTGCTGCCCGCACTGATTTTCTGGAGCTTTGTGTTGGCGCTCAGGTCGAGCGCGGTGAGCTTATTGCTGCCGCAGGACAGCTCGATGAGCTCTGAGCACTTGCTCAGGTCGAGTGCGGTGAACTCGTTTACGCTGCAGGTCAGATACTTGAGCGAGCTGCCCTTGTGAAACCACAGACCGGTGAGCTGGTTTCCGGAGCAGTTGAGCTTTTCCACTCTCGAGTTCTGCTCCAGATTGAGTGTTTTCTTCAGTTCCTGGCCGCTGCAATTGAGATCCTTCACATATCTCAGGTATCGGATGCCCATGAGACTCGTGATGGGGGCGCGGTCGCCGAGCACCTTTTTGATGTTATCATCGCTGACGTCGAGCACTTCGATCTGCCGGGCCTTTTCCTCAGTCAGGACCGAGCTGCCGACGATCTTGAGCACGTATTCCCGGAACACCGGGTCGGGGAAGGTCTCTTCGTTGATCGGTATGGCGCTTGCCGCGCTTGCCGTGAACGGCAGCAGGCTGAACACCATGACCAGACACAGGACAATGCTGAGAATGCGTTTTTTCATCTGTTTCCGCCTCCTTGGTTTGGAATATGTGGGGGTGGGCTTTCGTATCAGAACGAGCCGCTGCGTCCGTGGCCGCCGCCGCCGGAAAAGCTGCTCGAATCGCTTGAGCTGCTCGAGTCGCTCTTGCGCTCGATCTTGTGGCGCACCGTGGTCGTGTGGGTAAAGACGTCCTCGCGCGTCGTCAGGTTCAGTCCCTCCGCCGTGACGTAGGCCGAGGCCTCAGCCTGGCGGTAGACGGAGCGCATCTTCATCTTCAGCAGCTGGCACACGATCAGCGCGAGCAAGAGCCCGATGCCGAACGAGATGCCGAGGCGGCGCAGAAACTGCGGCCACGTGAATTCGCCCGAGTCGACGCTGAGGATCCCGGCGCAGCCCTCAAGATAGTCCGAGAAGCCGTCGTACCAGTCGTCGTCCGCAAAGTCGTCGAGAAAGGCGTTCTCGAGCTTGATGAGCTTGCCGTCCGGGAAGATGGGCTCTGCCTTGTCGCCGTAGACAAAGGTGGCGTACTTGCGGTTCGACATACTCAGCAGCAGGAGGATGCCGTCGCGCCCGCTGCCATAGCCGAGCGATTGCGCATGGTAGATCGAATAGGACGCGGTCGCAACGTCGGGATAGCCATAGTCGCCGAAGTCATCGACTATGCAGATGTACACGCCGACGCCGTAGTGCTCCGAGATCTCGGCGGCGCGCGCCTCGAGCGTTTCGACCTCCGAGAGCGTGAGGATCGCGGCTTCATCGTCGACATAGGGCGCTGCCGCCATGACGGGCAGCACGAGCGTGACAGCCAGCAGCAGCACGAGCAGCAGCGCGGTCAGTTTTTGTTTCATGGTGTCCGCCTCCTTACATAAACTGCAGGATGACCGTCAGCGCGACCGTGACCACGCCTGCGATCGCACCGAACGTGCCCCAATAGCGGCCGCGGTCGGTCGGCAGGTCGCCGACGAGCTTGCCGGTCTGTCCGTTCATGGCGAAGAGGAAGCTTTCGCCGTTCCACTTCGTGCTCAGCATCCACACCGGCAGCAGGGCGTAGTGCACCTTGCCGCGGTGCAGGCGGATGTCCGTGCGGTCGGTCACGCACGTGCCGTAGCCGGTCACGGTCTCGCGCAGGGCGTTTTCGAGCGTCTCTCTGCTGCGGCGGTCGGCGCGGGCGCGGCTGTCGTCCACGGTGACGTCGTACTTGTCGGCCAGATAGCCGGGCAGGTACGCCGTGGAAAACGGCTGCATCTGCGTGTAGTCAAACGGCTCGATGGAGTCCATGTGGTCGTCGGGCATCTTGCTCGAGGCGTCCACCGGGATCTTCTCGAACGCGATCGAGCCGCCGCGGTGCACGTCGTAATGGTCGGTCTCGGTGACCTCGTAGTCGTCGTCCTTATAGGTGCGGGAGTTGGCGGCCTTGTAGTCGACCTCGCCCTCCGCGCCGCCGTCAAACAGCCAGAACGGGACATACACGCCCTGGATCTCCTCGATGTGGTTGCCGGCCGTGAACGAGCGCGGCAGGAAGGGCTTGCCCCGGTAGTGTGCGCGCAGCGCACGCACCGCGTCGTCCTTCGTCATCTTGAACGGGAGCACAAACTCCGGCTTGAGCGCGCCGGAAAACTGCCCCGGTACGACCGTCGGGTTGCCGCAGTAGGGGCAGGAGGTAGCGGCGGTGGTCTCGTCACAGATCAGCTCCGCGCCGCACGACGGGCAGGTATAGACCCGCAGACCGTCGGCGTCCGCGCCCCAGTCGCTGCTGAGGTCGGAGGTGTCCCAGCCGCCGTCGTCGGCGGCGTCCGCCTTCGCCGACTCCGCCTTTGCGTCGGCCGCCTCCTTGGCAGCGGCGGCCTCGGCCTCCTTTTGCGCATAGAGCGCCTCGATCTCCGCGACGTCATACGCAGAGCCGCAGTAGTCACAGGTGAGCTTGCCGGTCTCGGCCGAAAAATGCAGGGGGCCGGTACAGGCCGGACACTGATAGTTGGTTACCTGGGTGGGCATGTGCGCACCTCCTTTCGTTGTGGGTCACGAAACGCTGTCCCCGTCGTTGAACGGGTCGCCGCACTCGGGACAGAACTTCGGCGGGTTGGTCGGGTCCTCCGGCTCCCAGCCGCACTTGTCGCATTTGAATCTCTTCACGGCGGCCGGGCGCGGTCTGCCGCACTCGGCGCAGAATTTGCCCTTGTTCACCGCGCCGCACGCACACGTCCAGCTCTCGTCCGCAGGTTTGGGCTGGCCGCAGCTGCCGCAGAACTTGCCGGTGTTGCCGGTCTGACCGCAGGCGCACGTCCAGCCATTGGCCGCCGGCGCTGCCGCCGGGGCGGCGGGCTGCGGTGCGGCAGCAGGCTGTTGGGCTGCCTGCTGGGCCGCCTGCTGCTGACCCATGGCGTAGAGATTCTGGGCGTTGATGCCGCCCATCTGACCGGCCATGCCCATGCCCATGAACGCCATGGCCGGGCCCGTGGCCGTGTTGGACGCGGCCGCCTTCATCGCCTCGCCCTGCGAGCGCGAGAGCATCGCCGCCGCGCGCGTCGGGTCCATATAGGCGGCCTCGCGCTGCATCTCCTTGATCATCTGCTCGTCTTCCTCGTTCGCCTTCACGGACGAGACGCCGAAGGCCACGATCTCAAGGCCGCGACGGTCACGCCACTGCGCCGAGAGCTCCTCGTTGAGCGCCGCGGCGATCTCTCGCGTGTGGCCGGGCAGCGACGAGTAGCGGATGCCCATATCGCTGATGCGCGCGAACGCCGGCTGCAGCGCCGTGAGCAGCTCGCTCTTGAGCTGGCCGTCGAGCGTGTCGCGCGTGTAGGCCTCGGTCACGTTGCCGCAGACGTTGGTGTAAAACAGCAGCGGGTTTGCGATGTGGTAGCTGTACTCGCCGAAGCAGCGGATGGCAATGTCGATGTCGATGCCGGCGCGCTGATCGACCACGCGGAACGGCACCGGGCTCGGCGTACCGTACTTGTTGCCGGTCAGCTCCTTGGTGTTGAAGTAGTAGATGCGCTGATCCTTCGGTGCCTCGCCGCCGAAGGTGAAGCGCTTGCCGATGTTCTGGAACACCTGACCGATGCTCTCGCCGAGGTTTCCGGCGAAGATCGTCGGCTCGGTGGACGCGTCGTAGGTGTACTCGCCCGGCTCGGCGCAGACCTCGACGATCTTGCCCTGCTCGACGATGAGCATGCACTGCCCGTCGGCGACCGCGATGCGCGAGCCGCTGGTGATGATGTTCTCATCGCCGTGCGTGTTGCTTGAACGGCGGGTGGTTTTCTTCTGTCCCTTGACCGCCAGCACATCGGCCGGCAGCGCCTCGCAGGTGAAAAATTCTTTCCACTGGTCGGCCATGACACCGCCGGCAGCTCCGGCGATCGCTTTGATAAGTCCCATAAGCATGCTCCTTTACGCAGATGTTTTTCATCATATCTAACCGTTTCTGATGATTTTTCAGCTATGCTGATAGTATAAGGCATCAGGGCCGGAAATGCTACGTTCCCGGCGCAAAAACCCCGCCGAAACCGCAAAATACGACTGAGTAGTAGACAAGGTGCACAGCCTGACGACGGTCAGGTTGTGCACCTTGCAGTATCCTCTGCCCGCGGCGCGGCGATCTCATCGAGACGGCCGCAGCGGCGGAAGAGGTCGATATACAGCATGAGCTCCTCGCGTGAGGTCACGCCGAGCTTGCGGTTGATGTTCGTGTTGTGCTTTTTGGCGGTGGAGACACTGATGTACGCGCGCGCCGCGACCTCCTCGAGCGAGCAGCCGTCGATGTAATACTGCAGCACGGTGCGCTCCATGGGGGTGAGCGTCTGCACCCGGTCGCGGAAGCCCGAGAGCAGCTCCTCGATGTTCGGCGGCAGACCTCCGGCCGTGAGCTGCTCGGCCGCGCGCGAGCGGACGAAGGCCAGCAGCTCATCGATCTCCGAGATGCCGGACGGGTGCTCGCCGGGGGTCTGCTCGCGGATGGCCTGCAGGCTGCGGGAGATCGGCGTCACGAACCGGCGCGACAGGTATGTCGACAGCAGCAGCATCGCCGCGAGAAACACGAGCGAGCCCGCGATCCATACCATGCGGCTGCGCGCCTCGAGCGTGCGCAGCCCGGCATCCGGCACGAGCACCACGGCGGCGAGCTTCCGCCCTGCGGCGTCGGTCGCGCCGATCGGTTCGTGCAGGCCGAGATAGGTGCGGCTGCCGTCGGAATACGTATTATAATACCGGCCGGTCTTGCACGTGAGCGTGCCGTCGGCCGTGAGATACGACCCGCCGGGGCTGCCGATCATGGCCTGTGCGAGCAGCAGCCGGTCGCCGTCTATGGGGGCGAGCACCGTGACCATGCTGCCGTAGGCGCTGTCCACAGCGGGATAGGTGAGGCGAAAATACAGATCGCTGAGCTCCGCGCCGCAGATGCCGCGCACATTGCCCGCGCTGTCGAGCAGCGGCACGCACAGCAGCGTCACCGACTCCCACGTGTCGGGCAGGGCGATGCGCCCCGTCCACAGGCAGCGCTCGGCGAGGCGGCCGTCCGATGCGCGCAGCAGCTGCGTGTAGCCGGGGACGGCCTGCACGTTCAGCTCCGGATTCCAGCGGTTGTGCATCTGCACCTGCGCGCTGCGCGCCGTCTCCGCCGCGCCGCGAAAGCAGGTGACGTGCTGGTCCGTCGCACCGATGGCGCGCAGCGCCGAATAGCGCAGGTACAGCCCCGCGCGCGAGGTCGCCGCGCCCGGCAGCGCCGTGTTGGCCGTCGCGTCCAGACAGAAGACCGCGCCGCTGCACGCGCTGGATTTCAAATAGGTGTTCAGCGCGGGATAGAGCGCCGTCTCGACGGCCGCGATCGCGCCGGGATCGTCGTTGAGCGCGGAGAACGTCCGCCCACCGGCGGCCAGCTGCTTGTCCAGCTCGCGCGTGAGCTCCTCCGACAGGGCGATGCTCTGCGCCGTGAGCTGGTCCATCTGCCCGGCAAGCGCCGAGGCGGTGTTGTGCTTCTGGATCGTCAGTGACTGGCCGAACTTTTGCGCCGTGTTGGAAAACACCCCCGTCAGGCTCACGACCAGCAGCACGGCGGCCAGGATCGCCAGCGCCATGCTGAACCAGTACAGCACAAGCCGCCGCTGCATGCTCACGCCCTGCGTCTTTGCTTTTTCCAGCGCCGAGCGCATTTCCCGTAACCGGAGCATGGCTGTCACCGCCTTTCTGCCGCCTCAGCGGACATAGGTTTTTTCAAATTGGTCGAGCGTGGACCAGATCAGCCCCTCACGCGCACCGCCGCCCTGCTGTTCGCAGAGCACGCGCCCGGCCGTGAGCTGCAGGCGCACCTGCTCTTCAAAGCGGGTCTCGAGCTCGAGATAATCCCTGCGCTGCGGCGGAGTATAGAACGTGTAGCTGCTCTGCGTGTCGAGAAACGCCTGATAGAGCGAGATGTACATGGGGTCATCGAGCGTGCGCACAGCGTTGGGCAGCTCATTTGCAAACGCCGTCTGCGTAACGGGCATATAGCCAAGCTGCGTCACAAAATCGACGTTGCGCTTGGGCGCCGTGAGCCACTTGAGAAACGTCATGCACGCGCGCTCACGCTCGGGCGTGGACCTGACCGTGCAGATGCCGGCGCCGCGCTGCATGACGAGCTTCTCCCCGCCCGCAAACGTCGGGCATGGCAGGGAGATGATCTCCACCGGCTCGGAGGTGTTGTCCGGGTAGGTGACGGTGTTGGCGTAGTACAGCACGCTCGCCGACGATGCCACGGACGCGACCGCGTCGCCCGTGCGCAGGGGCTCTGTGGCGTAGCCGCTCTTGAGCCAGACGCTGCCGGCAAGCGTTGCGCGGGCATACGGCTCCCACACGCGGCGAAACGCCGGACCGAAGGCCACCTGATCGCCGTCAAAGAAATCCGCACCGAGAGATTCGACACCGACCTGAAAATAATTAAAATGGTAGTCGTGCACGAAAAACACCTTGCCGTCGTCCGGCGTGTCGGGCGTCTGCGCGTCCGTCCAGGCGGTGTAGGCCTCCGCCGTGCGGTAGAGCCCCTCCCACGTGGACAGATCATCAAGCGTCGCGCCCGTCGCGGCGGCGAAGCGGTCAAAGAGCGTCTTGTCCACAAACAGGATCTCCGTGCTCTTGGCCACCGGCAGTACGGTCAGATGCCCGCCTATCTCGCCCTCGGCAAGAAACGCGGGGATGAAATCATCCAGCTCCGCATCCGAGAAATAGTCCCGGTAGTCGACGAGGATATCCGCATCCGGCAGTGCCAGCACGGTCTTGGGATAGGACACGAACATGTCCGGCAGCGCCGTGGCGCCGGGCTCGCCGTAAGCCGAGGCGAGCACCGCCTCGTGGATGGTGTTCGTGTTCGTGACGCTGCCGACCTGCACGCGGATGTTCTGCGCGCGGCCGACGGTCTCGTTGAACGTGTCGATGAGGTCGTTGAGCGGGGACTCGGTCTCGCCGCCGTAGACGTGCCAGATCGTCACGGTCACGGGCTCCTGCTTCTCGCCGCAGCCGGTGCAGCCGAGCGCGAGCAGCAGCGCCAGCAGCAGGGCTGCCATGCGCGGATACTGTTTCATGCGGGGGACACCTCCTTGCAGGGTGCTTTGATTCAGTATAACGAATTTTTTCCGCCGCGGCAACCGGAATTCCCCGCTTTTTTGCGCGCACTTGACAGCGGCGTGCATGCGCAGTATGCTGGAGGCGGCGGGAATGACCGCAAATTCTATATTCAGGAGACATTGTTTGAAACAGACAAGAACATCGGAGCGTGTGCGCTGACCGGGAGGCCGGCAAATCCACACACGCCACGCCTCCCGGCGCAGGAATGCCTTTGGGAGGAACCAATGAAGCACGAAAACAAACGACAGCAATACCAAGCGGGCTGCTATAAGACCCACCCCTGCCGCGACAGCTTTCCCTGCAGAGTCTGCGGACGGCTCGTGACACCGGAGGGTGCCGGGAGCAGCCACCGCAACCACTGCCCGAACTGCCTGTACAGCCTGCACGTCGACATCACGCCCGGTGACCGCGCAGCCGACTGCGGCGGCATCATGGAGCCCGTGGCCGTCTGGGTACGCAAAAACGGCGAGTGGGCGCTCATTCATCGCTGCCGCCGCTGCGGTGCGCTCAGCGCCAACCGCGTGGCTGCCGACGACAACCCCATGAAGCTCATGAGCATCGCGCTCAGGCCGCTGTGCGCCCCGCCCTTCCCGCTCGAGCGGATCGAAGAGCTGGCAGCGTGCATGGGCGGCGACAGCCGTCTGCCATGACCCGCAGATGAAAAACGGCCGACGCTCCGTATCGTTCGGAGCGTCGGCTGTATTTCGGGTGAAAAATCGCTATGATGGAATCACGCGGGAGATGCGAAGCACGCAGCGGACACACATCTCAGATCGTTCTCCCGTTTCACTGTACAACTATCCCGGACATCGTTTGCGCTCTCCTTTCGAATGGTTGCGTGTCGACTGCATGCTTCCAGAGCCTGCAAACGATGTCTTCTTTTTTGTTTTTCATTGACGCAAACGGTTGTACCTTAGCCGCCGCACGTGCTACAATTTATCATCATCCGATCCACACAGGAGGTGCCGCCATGCAGCCGAAAACCCGCGCCGTCATTGCACTCGATGCGCTGGGCCTTGCCGCGCTCGCGGCGCTGTTCGTGCTCTGGTGCGTGCGCACGCCGAACCTCACCGCTGCGGGCGGCATCGCCGCCGGGTGCAGCGCGGCGCTGTTTGCCGCCGTGGGGCTGCGGTTCGTGCCCGCGTGGGTGCGCTTCTGGCAGCGGGAGGACGCCGCGCCCGCCGTCCCGGCGCAGGAGCCGGAGCACATGGCCGCGCGCATTTTTACCGCGCTGCTCGCGCTCGATCTTGCGCTGCTGCTGCTCACATGGGGCATCCGCGCCCTCGCCGGACAGCCGGAGACGATCACGCAGGCGCTCGAATTCTGGCGCTGCCTCGACAGCCGGCACTATCTCGACATCGCGCGCGACGGCTACATCGCCGCCGGCGAGCGCGACCGCGTCGTGCAGCTCGTGTTTCTGCCGGGCTACCCGCTTGCGGTGCGCGCGATGATGCTGCTCGTCCCGTCGGACATCTGCGCGGGGCTGCTGACATCGGCGCTGTGCTTTGCGGGCGCGGGGTGCGTGGTCTACCGGCTGCTGCGGCTCGACCTGCCGCACCGCG
>OFMH01001894.1_pt1 | contig 10155 bp, 11 predicted proteins | sample 1541761 | NCBI WGS metagenome assembly OFMH01 (sample SAMN04209249, study PRJEB22552) | human gut metagenome | biome: gut; material: feces | host: Homo sapiens | place: USA: Oklahoma
CGCACACCCAACCAGCAGCCCGGCATCGACCTCACTTTCCGCAAAAACCATGTGCTTTGCCTGCTCCTGCACCTGCTCTTTTCTGGTCTTTCCATGCAAGAACACTTCATAGGCTTCTTCTTCCGAAAGCCCGCGTTCCTTCGCAATCGCAGTCACCGCAGCCACAATCTCAGCTGCCTTACGCTGGCTCTCATCACCAGACAGCTGAACCATCTTCTCTTTGTTCGTATATTCGCGTAAATTCATTAAACCGGCCTCTTCCCACCAACGATATACTGTCTTTTTACTCAATCCAGTTTCTCTGATGCACTCCGCTTTCGTCCCCTCTGAGTGCTCAGAACGCCACTCAGCTACCACAGATAGCTTGTCCGGCCTACCATTACCGTCCGTCCATTTACGCCCCTGTCGGCGCATACGAATATCTCGAATTGCTCTTGCTTCCTCCAGATGATCAGATTGCTTCTGACCATTCCTCCTGTTCTTCTCAATCTGAATACCGGTACGCCACACAATCGTATCAATCGGATATGTAGCATAGCTATCCGTATAAGCCTCCAGAGCGTGCATAACATCGTCCTCAGTGAACTCATCACCTTTTGTATTCATGAATGGAATAAGGCCGTATGCGTCCTCCTCGAGCGTTTCTCGGGGTACTCCACACTTCTGCGCATATGTCGCAAGAGTCATAATACACCAATATCTGTGTCCCTGTTCGGCACCCTCTTTTAACTTCCTAATCCACCAGTCATAAACTGCTTTCTTACAAGTCCATGTATTCCTCGGTCGCTTCTCCACAATACGCCGCTGATACCACTCTGGATATTTCTTCTTCGCATCTTCGAGCCGTAAATCAGACTTATAAACAAAGCTCACAGCACGATGATCCTCTGGCACAAACTTATTCAAATACTCTACTGTGACCTTTTCACCGACCGAAAAGGCACGGCAGCGACCACCATCTTTCGTAATCGTACCAACCACACGAAAACCCTGAAACAAACTCTCATACTGCACCTTATCATGCAGCGAGGACGCGCCCTGTGTCCATGCCTGCCAAGTCAGCCGCCTTTTCAGCTTCTCCAACTCCTCAGCAATGTTCTTAAACATCGGAATAGGCTGCTTAAAGACATAATAAATATGGATACCTGAGCCGGAAGATACCAAATACGTAGGCCGCGGCAGACCCCAAACAAACTGCAACATCTCATGACCACGGTTGATCTGCTCCATAAAAAAATCCCAATGCTTCCGCTCCGTCATACCATCAAGATCAATAGCCAACGCATACATAAACCGAGCATTGGAGGACTTCCGACTCTTACCTGCATAACTGATCGGGCTCATAAGACAGAAATCATTTGACCCAACCATATCCGCAATCGTATCAAGATCATCAGTAATCGTCATACGCTTTGCACGCTTGCTGCCTTTCTCAATAGCAATCGCTATACCATTATATTTCCCGTCCTCATACTCACCGCGCTCCTCAAAAGAGCCCTCCGGAAAGATGTCCCGATAAAAATCCATATAGTGAACTTCCTCAAACAGCGCTTTCAAAGCACCTAAAATATCATACATCCCCATGCACCTCCAGCCCCCTATCAGTGCGTTATATTATCAATATATTTTTTCCACCTATTTCCCGACAAAAAAATCGGTCGCTTTTCGACCGTATTTGCTTGTCCATATTTTACAGCAACGGCACGAGGGTGTCAATCCCTCATGCCGTGTTTCTCTTTAATTTCTTGGAGTTGTACTCGGATACTCTTTTTTCTCTCTACTGCTACTTTAGGTTGTGCCTTTAATGTCCTATTGCACGCCTGTACCGTTGCACCTAATGTGGTCACAGCATTTATTATTCTCTGCCATCGCTCCCATGTCAGGCCCTTTACTCGCCCAAAGAGTGATTTCTTTGTTTGAATATCCTGCGTTTCCGCAGTTACCCCCATACATTTCTCCATAAGAGTGTTTACTACACCTATTAGCAGCTTCTTTTGTTTCTGTAACTTCTCTGTTTCTTTCTTAAAGTTCGAGATCATCTCTCCGGTGTCGGCGCATACTTGCTTCAGCTGCTCGTTTTGCTTCTTTAGCTCTGCATTCTCTTTCTGTATCTCCTGCACTTCGTCGGTTTCGTTCAGCTGCGCGTTCTTGTCTGCCAGCTTCTGCATTTCCGACTTGAGCAGCGATATTTGCGATGAAAGCTCCGATATTGTCTGCTTCTGCTGTTCGATTGTCTGTCTTTGCTCCTCGATCAGCTGCGAGCTGCTCTCTTGCACGCTGCGCTGTTTGCTGACTTCGTGCATTGCCCTCAAACTCATGTTCCAAGCTCTCCTTTCCAAAGTCCATGTTATAATACTTCTCCAGCTTGTTATTGCGGATTTTGCACTGCTTTTCGCCCTGCTCTTGCCGTTTTAAGTCTGTAAAGGTAATATATTTGTGGCTGTCCTGCCAGTCTACGCCGTATCCTCGCTCATTCATACGCTGCACAAAGTCTGTACGGCTGGTGGCCTGTTCTCGGCAGTCCAATATCGCCAGCGCAATATCTTGCACATAGCTCTTTACCTCGCCCTGCTCGGCCTTTTTGAGCAACTGATAGGTGTCCTTGCTGAACGCCGCCGTTTCCTCTCGCTCCTGTCCGTCAAAGGTCTTTCCCTTTTCGGTAATATGCATCCCATATTTCGCGCAAAGCTGGTCGGAATAATCTTTCATGGCCTGCAGCTCTGCCTTGCTCTGCTGGAGCTTGTGGCCGTCTACATAGCTCACGCTGTTCACCACAAAGTGCGTGTGGATATGCTCCTTGTCCTCATGGGTAGCAATCAACACCTCAAAGTCCTGCCACTCCGGCCGTGAGGCTGCTAGCTGGCACGCGATCTGGTGCGCCTGCGCCGGATCTATCTTCTCGCCTGGTGCAAAGCTCTGAACAAAATGCTTGTAGGTTCGCCCTCCGTCCTTATCCCACAATAATTTCGTAACTCTCATTTCATCTTTAACTGTATCAGGAACGCAATTCAAGCCACTCAGCAACTTTTGTTCCGTTTTTTCCTCTTGCATTACATAATCGAGGACTGTGTTTATCCCAGCTTTTGAAGATACTGCCTTAATGACTGCCATACCATTTTCACCTCATCTAATACTATCGGCAATTCTTTTTTGTAATCAATATAGCCGCGCTCATTAAGTCTTTTGGCGATTTGGTTGAGGTTTGCACCCTGTCGTTTCAGTTCCGGCACGATCTCTTTGATACCGTCCGTATTTACAATCTCCTTACCCAGCACGCAGGACAAAATGTACCGCTGCTGGTTCATGCCGCTTTCAGCGATTTTCTGTTGCAGCAGCTCCCATTCCTCCTCACTAACTCGAAATGAGAGCTGCTTCGGTCTACTCTTATTTGCCATGACCGCCGTTATTCTCCCTTAAATTTTTTCAGTGCCTCTACATAATCTCGGATTGCCTCTACTTCCTCGACCATGCTCAACTTACTCGGCTTCCAATCGTCCAGCCAATACTGCAATTCATCTTCAAAATCGAACGTGTCCCCTGGCTTCATTTCGTATTCTTCACGCTGCTCCTCAAACTCCTCTGGGTGCGATTTGTATTCTTCGTTCTCCTCATAAATTTCAATAAAATTTTCGAGGTCTGTGTTCTGCTCCAGCAAATGCCACAGCAGCGTTCTCTTATCATCACGCTCGAAGCCGCAGCGGTTGAACCAGTCCTCAGCAAGATAGCGTTCGTCCGAACCATTGGTGAAAGTGCCATCAACCAGATCACCGATGAAGCTCTCCAACAACTCAGAAACCGTCATGCTGTGGCTGGTGGCTTTTTGCAAAATGCGGTCGCAATCAGCATCGGACAATTTCAAAACGAGTGTCCGCTCTTTGATGGTTTCGATTTCTTTTTTCCGATCTTCGTACAACATGGGAAACCTCTCTTTCTTTCGTTCGCGGCGTTCTCCAAGCAGGGGATTGAAGGGGGTGCAACCCCCTCACAAGCTCTAAAGTGGTAACACTTTAGGTAGCTTGCAATATATCTCTCACACCCTCATTATACATATCTGGCATATCGTTGTCAAGTGTGGGAGATGGGCTTGCGGTAGCAAGCCCCAGTGCGGCAGATTGCCCTTTTGCCTGCTGCTGTGAATGGAGGAAAACGAGCGTCAAGGGCTTGCTTTTTTCACCCCGTTCGAGCCATCTGCGCAGCAGATCGGCGTGTAACGGGTAGAAAAAAGTGGTTCGCATGAACCACCCTTGACGCTCGTTTTTCGGAATGTACGATGTGCACCGGAACTCAATCGCTGCACTTGTTCTCTCTTAATTCATGGCAAACAGACGCAACATCCTACTTCCCATTAAGCAATAAATAAGGGCTTGCGGTAACGCCGACCAAAGCCACACCGCAAGCCCAATCAAAAAGGCCACCCGAAATCTTTTTACTTCGGCTGCATTTTTATTATACCTGATTGCACCACAACAAACAACTTTCATTGAGTTGATGTTTTGTCGTACCCACACTCTTCTTTCTATATTTTTGTAAATTTGCTCAAAATATTCTTGATATTCCAAGGTATTTTTGGTACAATTATCCCATCAAAAAAGGAGGTGTATCCAATGGTTTATTGATATTACACATAACCAAGTAAAACCAACTCTACATATTGATAAAATGATTGATGAAAAGGGGTGCGTTATGAGATCTTTATTCAAAAAATTTATTGCTATTATGACCCTTTCTACAATTTTTATAACTTCCGCCAATGCAGTATATGTATACAGATACCAACAAGAAAAAACACAGTGGTGTTGGGCGGCATCTGCTCAAATGATTGGTCACACGCTCGGAAGACAGGTAACCCAAACGGATATTGTTACGCAAGTCAAAGGAATGGATATAAACGATGGCGCAAATGACACTGAAATGAAAAATGCTGTTACATACGCAACGCTTCGCAACTCCGTCCTACGATCATCTGCATGGCCTTTTGCAAGTGCTACTAATGAACTTAGTACAGGTGAACCTTTTCTGATAAAACTTACTTGGTATAAGAACGGTGAAACAAATGGTGCTCATGCTGTAGTTGCCTCAGGTTATAATATCGCTTCTGGTACTTTAACTGTCGTAGATCCGGGGTATGGATGTGGAACGAAAGCATTTGACTACAACAGTATGATAACAAACTGTAAGTTTCAATCTGGCACAGGAAAATGGACAGCCACTATCTATGTATGAATGAGGGAGTGAGATTTTATGTACAAAGGAATTCAGAAATTACTTCTGATTTTGATTCTCATTACGAGTTTTTGTTCGCAAGCGTATGCCTTGAACTTGGATCAAGTAATAGAAACATTACCCGACTCTCAAGATTATGTTTCTGTCCACAGCGCATCTACAGATATACATAAGATGATAAATGCTTTCGATTTGAATAATCCAGACATAGCTATAGATTGGAACAACTTTTACAAAATATATGTTGATGATAATGATATTTTCTCGTATGGTAGCCAATCAAAAGCTGATATAATGAACACATTGGATTATATATGGTGCTATATGGATACCATTGATAACAGAAATTTTCGCGTTACCATATCTAAAGCTACCATGCCAGATCGCAACCTTGTTAGTCAAGGAGTAATTTCAGATACAGATTATCAGGCTCTTGTCAATAGAGCTGGATCGTGGGTAGCTCCCGAAGCTGAAATGGATACTACTCAGACGATCTCCAATATTGAATCTGCATTATCAGAAGCCGGCATATCTGAGACTGATGATATCATCCTAGTTGGCGGCACTTCTAAAATGAGATCCCTATTTGCAATTACTTTTTCCGATAATCAGGCCGATAAAATCATACCACTAGCCAGAAACGATATTCTTGTAAATACTGATGCAGCAGAACTGGCGAGCAATGTTTCCTCTAATGAATTAGAATTTGGCGAAGTCTATGATTTTTCTGAAGTTGCCCAAATATTAAATAAAACAGAAATTTCACCAACAGAAACCGGAGGTGTGGGAACATCGTCTGCAATAACAGAAAGTAATGCTTTTGTTATAGTTGGTCTTTTTCCCATTCTTATCCTGTCATGTGGTATCCTTATTTATCTGAGAAGAAAACAACTTTGATCAAAGGGTCTATTGCAAAATAGACCAGCAAAAAGGAAGACTAGGTAACCCTTTGGGGGATACCTAGTCTTCCTTTTTGCTTTAGTTAACCGTCAAACCGGGCACAGCATACAAGCCACGGCCGATGCCGTGGCTTGTATAAAATCAATCCGCTTACTTTGCAGTCTGCCTGTGCCTGAGCAGGAATGAGCTTTCCAGTCCAATCTTCAACGGAATAGAAAAGCCCCGGTGTTCCAGCACCGAGGCTTTTCGCGTGCTCAATGAGCACTCTCATCATTTTTGCCTACGCTCTACAATGCACAGCCTTTATCTCCGAAAGAACCTACTGAACCACCGTCGATTGTTCGGCGCAGCCTGCTCATCTGGCACGCTGGCTGCATAATCTTCCCCATCGGAAAGCTGCTGCTGGATTGTCCCAGCGTGGAGGGCCTGCGCCGCACGCGCAGTTTCCTGCGCTGCCAGCAATGCAGTGCTGCACTCCGCCAGCCTCGCGTTTAACTCTCTGATCTGCTCGTCTTTCACTGCCAGCTGTGCTTGCAGCGTATCAACAGTAGTCTGTAAAACGCCAACTAAATCGCAAACTTCATGGTTTGCGGTTTGCGATTGGTTGGCGTTTGTGGTTTGCGATTTGGTTTGCGATTGCTCATCGCTAACCGAATTTTCAGTCACTATTTCTTGCTGTCTTTTTTTCTGAAAAGCCATTTTTATTAACTTTTCTTGTTGGTTTTCGATCGCAAACTGGTTTCCGTTTTTTCGCAAACTTGATCGCAAACCAAGGTTTGCGATTTGCTTACTTACAGCAGTCTTTGATACGCCCAATTCGTCCGCAATTTCCTTGATCGTTTTGGCCATCTGGCACACTCTCCTTAAAACAGGTCGCTATGCGAACCAGTTCTAATCAGCTTCAAGATCAGAGCGTCGCGCTCAATCTTATACACCAACAGCCAATCCGGCTGAATGTGACACTCTCTCATGTCTTTGTAATTTTTCGAATTGGTCAGCGCATGATCTCGGTAGGCAGACGGCAAAGGCTTCTCCTCGCACAGCAATTCCACGACAGCACTCAGCTTTTGCGGGTCGCAGCCACGCTTCACCGCCAGCTTATAGTCTTTCTTGAATTGTCCCGTAAACTCCGGTTTAAGCATTAAGGGCCTCCATCATGTCTGCCACACTGTCGAACGGGCCGTGCATATCTTCGTCATTCTCCGCTGCTTTCATCGCTGCATAAGTGGTTTCGTTCGGCTCGTCCAGACGAACTTCAAACGGCAATCCATGATAGCGCAGTGCCTGACGGTAAAAAATGCCCGTAGCGGTGCTCAAATCCATGCCCAACGACTGAAACAAATCTGCCGCCTGCTTCTTCAGCTCCGGTTCAATACGAAGCGTCATATTACCCTTAGTTGCCATATAAAAGCACTCCCCTCAAAGCATATTACTGATATTCTACATCCATATTATATGCTCTATTTATTTGCGTTGCAAGCGCAATGCAAATAAAATTTGCTTGTGATTATTACTCTAACAATCTGGCAACATCTCGTTTAGCATACACCACACGAGCGATTGTCACCAACTTCTTTTCCTCGTCCACCCAATAGAGCATTAAAAAGTTCTGCACTAAGATTTTTCGATACTCACGCTTCAACGGGCGGATTGGTTGATACGCCGGAAGCGCATACGGAAATGTAAGTATGCTTTCCGCAGCGTTCACCAGTTCCATAGCCAAACGATCTGCCGCAGCAGGATTTTGCAGCTCTCCACTGATATAGCGCACGATTTCAACCATATCTCGCTGGGCAACAGGTAGGTACTCCAGTTTATACACCCTGCTCCCCTCCAATAGCGGCTTTCATCGCTTTCAATACATCTTTGGAGGAATAACGCTGATCTGTCAGCTCGGCCTCTCGCTCGGCCTCTTGCAGCTTGAAGTAAACCTCGCTTTCAAATTGCAAGTTTTCAAACGCTTCCATGCTCAAAACGACCATATCACCATACCCATTTTTGGTTAAAAACACAGGCTGAGCCGTTTCATGCACTGTTTTGGAAATGTCCGCAAAGTTATTTCGCAAATCCGATACAGGTCTAATCATATTCATATCATCAACCTCCTTACTATTATTTTAGCGTAATTATGCTAAAATATCAACATCATTTATTTTCTGTTTTTGGGCGGAAACAAAGCGTTAACGCAATCGGTCGCTAAATAATTCATGTACTCATCGTCCGGCATAACGTTGATCCCGCGAATACCATTCACCGCACACCCAACCAGCAGCCCGGCATCGACCTCGCTCTCTGAGACAACCATCTGCTTTGCCTGCTCCTGTAACTGCTCGTTTCTCCGCGTTCCATGATAAAATATTCTATAAGCCGCTTCTTCCGAAATACCTCTCTCCTCCGCCATCTGATTAACGAACGCCATCATTTCTTGCGCTTTTTCTATTCGTTCTGTCTCCGATAAGCGAAGCATTTCTTCTGCCTTTGTGAATTTCCTTAAATTTATCCAATCTACATCTCTCCGAACAAGCCACCACTTACGAATTGTTGGATACGATAGCCCTGTTTGCTCCTTACACTGCTTTTTAGTGCCATCTGGGTTCTGGCATTGCCATTCTTCTACTATCGCCTGCTTGCTGGGTCTACCATCTTTATTACGCCAATCTCTATTACCATTTAATTCTTCACGAACAAAATTCATCAATCTAACATGATCGGCTCGTTTACGTCCATTTCTTTTATTCTTCTCGATTGGAATGCCTGTCCGCGTCACAATCGTATCAATCGGATATGTAATATAGCTGTCCGTATAAGCCTCCAGAGCGTGCAGGACATCGTCTTCGGTGAATGCATCACCTTTTGTATTCATAAAGGGAATAAGCCCATATGCGTCATTCTCAAGCGTTTCTCGCGGTACATCACACTTTCGCGCATATGTCGCAAGCGTCATAATACACCAATACCGATGTCCCTGGTCAGCGCCCTCGTAGATTTTTCCAATCCACCAATCATACAATGCCCTCTTGCATGTCCATGTATTTTTCGGACGTTTCTCGACCACACGCCGTTGATACCACTCCGGATACTTCATCTTCGCGTCTTCCAACCGCAAATCCGACTTATATACAAAACTTGTTGCCCGATACTCATCCGGGACAAACTGGTTCAGATACTCAACCGTCACCTTTTTCCCAACCGAGAACGCGCGGCAACGACCACCGTCTTTCGTAATCGTGCCAACCACGCGAAAACCCTGAAACAAGCTCTCATACTGCACCTTGTCATACAATGAGGACGCGCCCTGCGTCCAAGCCTGCCAAGTAAGGCGCTTTTTCAACCTCTCTAACTGCTCCACGATATTCTTAAACATCGGGATCGGCTTCTCAAAAACATAGTACAAATGAAGTCCTGTACCCGATGAAATGAGATAGGTCGGACGCGGCAATCCCCAACCTCCTACCAGTACACCAGGCTCCCGATCAATCTGATCCATAAGCTGCTGCCACTGCGTCAAGCTCTCCAACCCATCCAAATCTATGGTCATCGCGTACATAAACCGAGCATTCGAGGATTTTCGACTCTTTCCAACATAGCTTATAGGGCTCATTAAACAAAAATCATCGGACACTGCCATAACAGTAATCACATCAAGATCATCCGTAACTGTCAGGCGCTTTGCTCTCTTGCTACCTTTCGCAATAGTAACGGCGATACCATTGTATTTCCCGTCCTCATAGACACCACGCTCCTCGAACGAGCCTTCCGGAAAAATATCTCGATAAAAATCTAAATAATGCACCTCGTCAAACTGCGACTCCAGCGCGACTACAATATCAAACATATCATACACCTCACTATCCCACCCCCATAATAAGGGGCGTTATATTATCAATGAAGTTTTTTTCACCATTTCCCGACAAAAAAACGATCTGCTTTCGACCCGAATTTCCGAGTTATCTCTGCCCATATCCGGCTACCCTCTACATTCCTTTCCCCACCCCTAATAGGGGCGTTATATTATCAATGAAGTTTTTTTCA
>OFMH01001896.1_pt1 | contig 10152 bp, 9 predicted proteins | sample 1541761 | NCBI WGS metagenome assembly OFMH01 (sample SAMN04209249, study PRJEB22552) | human gut metagenome | biome: gut; material: feces | host: Homo sapiens | place: USA: Oklahoma
GGTTTGCGTTCACGCTGCGCATTACGATGCTGTAGTTAATCATACTCTGTTCTGTGTTTAAGAGTTCACTGAATCACAACTACCCGGAAAGCCCGTTTCCTGTGCTTTTTGGGGTCTTAATAGATGACCGGCGCCTGCCATCATTTAAGCCCAGTTCCGGTCTTCATAGATGACCGGTTTTCGGCACAATAGGCTGTTCCTTCGATTGCCGCTGCAAAGATACAAAATTTCGAAGGCGAAAGCAAGTTTTTATCGGAATAAGATGGTAAAAATGACGTAAGTAACTGATATACAGATATGTAACTATTGGCGATATTTACATGTTTCGTTTCCACCTGCATTTTCCTTTCGCTCTGAAGGTGGGCAGAAGCTTTTTACGTCTTTTGGGTCATTTCGGGTCAAAGTCATTTCGGGTCATTTTCATTTTCGGGGCGCAAAGTCACTCATAGTATAATATAAATATATATTTATATTATACTATGGCTGAAAATGACATTGTATTTTCAAAATGACCCGAAATGACTTTGACCCAAAATGACCTGATATTGATTCTCGATTATATTTTTTTGAAAAACTTTTATTAAGGTTTAATGTGCTGGTAATTAAGTGGATAGACATTATTTCTGCATCTAAGAATATTTCTCTTTGTATTTTTGAGAACTCCTTTTAGTTGTGGATTTCTTCTCTTTCTTATCTTGTTTATGTGTTTCTTATCCTGTAAATACGTCAATATAATTCCGGCAAACAACCATTTTCGCCCCTCCAACCTGCCTTTTACCCCAGTATTTTTACCCTTCTGCGGGGTAAAAAATGCCATCGGAGACACATTTTAGTGCTCCGAGAGCCAAATTCTACTAATAATTTTGCGAAAAACCATTTTTTCTCTCTTTTACTTTTTCGCTCAGATAATGCAATTTTTCATAACAAAGATAACATAAGCATATTTTATAAAGTGCTGAAAATATGCAAAATATGCGGCTATTGAGTAGTATATAATTATTGATGTTTTGAGCGTTTGAAAAAAGCTATAAAAATCCCCTTTTTTTCGTGTTTTTGAAGGAATTTCTCATATTTTTTGTGTTAATCTATATATTTATGCCCGATTTCTCGCAATTATTTTGTAACTTTTGGGGGCGAATTCTGTGCATGGTGCGCAGGAAAACATAAATATTTAAAAATATACGGGTGATGACAGAACAGCTGAAACAAGCCATTATAGAAAGTGGAAAGCAATATTTCCGCTCTATTATCATACGAGGAGTTTGGCGAGTAGAACAAAAAGTAATAGGGAACGCACTGCGTTCCCTATTACCATTTTCTGTTATTTTCCGATGCAACATGTGGATGTTGCTGATAGTTAAGCTATTATCTTTTAAATGGTACAACTACCCTTTTAACAAGTGCAGAGAAAATGAACAACAAATGTAATATGCTTATTCTCAGCCTGTTAGCGATAAAGTTGTACCGTTCTTTTTAGCCTTTTTTGTAAGATTCTGGAAACAAATGCAATGCATTGTTTCTCAGCCTCTTCCGTTTCTTGTGTTACAGAACGCTTATCTGGTTGCAAAGATACAGATTTAAATTGGATTAGAGCAAACTATTATCTTAAAAAATATTATTCCACAGTTGCTTTTTTCGATAATTTTATCGCACCACTTCATGTATCACAGTCAATGAGTTGCAGACAATGGGCAATGTGAACATGGTTTACATAATCTGAAAGCAGACAAGATCCGCAAGCGCATATCGCATTACTTTGGCTTGCAACCAATTGTCTTAGAATCTTGGATAACGTCTTTGACACTGTTACGAAATGCCTACTGCCACCATTCAAGAGTGTAGAACAAAGTAAGCTCCGTCATGCCTGTCTCTCCAAGAAGAATTGCTCATTCTACTAATCGCCCAACATCATACACATTGGAGCGTATCGGTGACATGGCTTTCAACAATTGCAACAATTTGAACAACGTATATACTTATACCGTTCTCCCTATCAACATCGACCAGAATACGTTTACCAATTTCAAGGCTACTACCCTTTGGGTGCCATTTGGGATTATATTCTGTACTATTTTACATCATTTCCTTCTTAAACCAAAGCTCGAACACACAGTCGGCGATGAAAACTCCATCCTTCTCCAAGGTGATCAATTCCTTGTCGATGAGGGCTTTCTTGATGCGGTCGATATTGGATTTGCTGCCCAGCGGATAGGTTTCTGTTACAGCCTGGGCGGTGAAACCTGAGTGGACACCACTGCAGAGGAGGCGCAGAAAATTGAGCTGATAGGTGGTTAAGCCCTCGGTTTGCTGTACGAAAAGACCATGACATTGTTGCAGCAAGGCGCTGATGCCACTTTGTAAGGTTTCTTCGTTTACTTCTTTCTCGGTTTCTGCCATCACGTTCCAAGCTAGTTGCTGCACGTAGGAAGAATAGTTCTTTACGGTTTTACAGATTCTTGTAGCATATTCCTCAGATATTTTCTTTCCGTATTTCTCGAATCGGGAGCAGATGAAAGGCACCCAATATTCTGTAGGAATGCAATCCAAGTGCAGCATCTCGCCAAACATATAGAAAGGCATGCGTCGGTTTTGGAAAATGTTTTCCATCAGATGCTTCTTGCTTCCAAAGAAACAGTATGATACATTCTGATGATGCTGCCAGGCGCCACGCAGTTTTTTCTGAACCGTAAGAGTTTCAGGGAATTCTCCAATTTGCTGGAATTCGTCGATGCAGACCACCATGCGGATTCCCTTTTCCTGAGCGATTCTTTCCGGAAGATTCAGAATCTCTTCAGGGGAATAGTCCTTAGGGGTAATTCCCAGGGATAAAGAATATTCGGATGTAGGATCTGGACTAAAGGAGATTTTTGGTGAAACTCTTACCAGGAACTGCTTGATGTTTTCTACTACTTGTTCCAGCTTATTACTCATAGATTTCATAATGGTTTCTGCAAAGCGATTGTAGAAATCATATTCGCTTCGGCAGTCATAGATGTCCATATACACCACTTTTATCTCTGGATTATCAATTTCGGATATTACCTTTTTGACGAGCGAAGTCTTGCCCATGCGTCGGGGAGAGATGAGAATGACGTTGATGCCATGCTCAAAGTCTGCCTTGATGCGCTTGGTTTCTTCTATTCGGTCGGTGAAGTTGTTTCCGGCAACCGACATACCATATACGAATGCCTTTTCCATTGTTTTTTTTGCTTGATTACGGATGCAAAGATAAGCAAAAAAAATGAAAGTTCACAAGGTTGTGGACCACAAACTTGTGAACTTTTAATATTATTTTGTAAATCAGGTATTTAAAAGCTGTTTTTTATGCATAAAACAAGCCTGAATCAGAGGCTTTTCTTATCAAACACACCATTCATCGTGATGCAGAGATGCTGGAACTTGCTGAGGAGCTTGTCTGACCATTTCGTCATGTTGTAAAGGTCCTTGATTTCCTTAAACTTCTTTTCATCCCATTGCGGATAATCTATCTCTGAGAAATAACGGCGGTAGTCGCGGAGATTGTCGCCCGAGAAATGGAGATAATCGTCGATGTCGCCAAACCATTCGGGAGTCATCATCTGGGTGGCAAAGGCTTCGAAGTTCTGGTTGTCCTGAAGCATGCAGTTGTGATTCAATACACACCATACGCAGAACCAATGGTTCTTGCGGGTAACGAATTTCAACATATTGGCTATCTGAGCCTTCAGATTCTGCATGTCGATGTATTTGCCGTCTTTTACTTTGTAGAAAACCTCGTTGGGAAGGGTTTCCGGAATGCCTTCGGGATGTTCCAAATCGTAGATTTCTTGCTCGATGATGTGCCATTTTACGGTGGCTGATACCAGCTTGAGATATTCTTGTGCTGTAAAATTGACGTGGGCAAGCTGGGCGCCCAGTAGTTGGGTGTCTCTTATATATTTCATAAAGTCGAGGCGCAGATTTTCCGGTACCTCGTCTTTTAGCGTTTTTCTTACTTCCAGCAATTGGCTGACGGAGAGCTGCTTTCCGTTGTTATCATATTCCAGGGTTGTAAAGTATCGGTCTATGTCGCTGATGCCCTTTGGTTCTTCCTGATATTCCTGTAGCGACATTTCGAAGAGGCGGGTGGTCTGCTCTTCGCTCATGGCGAGGTTGGTGAAATGGCTCAGCTGGCGGAAGTGGAGCATCAGATAACATGCCATGCTGTATAGCTGGAAGAGATTCCAGAGGCGCTCTACGGGTTTTACGCCGGGGATATGAGTTGGTTTTACCTGGCGTAACAGTTCTTTCTGGAGTTTGGTTACTTCGTTTACATCGATAGTACTTCCTTTGCCCAGTTCATCGGTTTCAAAAAATTCGTTGAGTTTCGGCAGGATGCGGGTCATATCCAGCGGTGCCACTTTCATCCGTTTTCCTTCTATCTGTTTTCCCTTTTTCATGTCTTCCATGATATGCGCCATCAGGGGTGTAAACTTCTGCATTACGATGATGCTGATGCTTACTTCATGGGTTTCGTTCTGCTCCTTTCGCTGCTTGGCTATATCGTTGTGTTGCAGCACCATATCTTTCTCTGCCATATAGCAGAGCCGGGTGGCTTTGGTGCAGAGCGAACGGATATCGAAGGTAAGTTCCTGCGGACTGTAATCTTCCCATGCATCTACCAGAATGCTGAGCATTCGGCAGAAGTTGTCGAGCTGTCGGTCGAAGACTTCGTAGCTGAATTCTATTTCATCTTTATCTTCATTCATTGTCAGTCTGTTTTAAGAAAATAAGTTTTGCCACAAAGGTAAGATTTATTTTCGGATTATGCAAGGATATGCGCTTGTTTTTCCTCTTTTTTCCCCATACTTTTCCCCGTAGCCCCCTTGTTTCTTCCCTGATTTCAGAAAAGTAGCGGGAAGGTGGCGGGGAAAATTTGGAATCGGTGAAGGGAAGTATTAACTTTGCAATCGAAAACGAAAGAGCGGCGAAATGCTGAGCCATGAATGAGCTGAAACTCTTCACTCTTCACCTGACCCCCGGAAATGCCCATAAACAGAGGGGTTTCGAGGGGTGAAGAGTCAGAGACAACTCTTCACCCACTCTTCACCACTCTTCACCTTATTATATATAAGGACAAAAAGGATGATTATTATTAATCTTAAAATTTACACATAATGGAAAATTTAAAAACCTTATCGTCATCAGATAAGATGACAAACGAAATTTCTGCACTCTCTCTTGTTGAGAGTTTTCTCGATGAGTATTATCTCTTCCGTAGAAATGTGCTAAGTGGTAAAACCGAGTATTTCACTCTCTCAAAGAATGAGGACGAAGCCGAGGAGCCCGTAGAAGAGGAACCGGAAACCGGCGGAGAAGAGGAGGAATCTTCTGACTCAACTTGGAAGGTGCTGACTCCGGAGGCTTTCAATTCTATCGTCCGTCACGCCAAGCGGTTGGGTGTGGGAGGCAAGAAGTCGCCCCGACAGGATATTGAGGAGTTCGTACGTTCTGAAGAGGTTCCGGAGTTTGACCCTATCAGGGAGTATCTCGAGAACCTGCCGGAATGGGATGGTAAGAACCATGTGGCTGAACTCTTTGGCAGAATTCCGGGGCTTACAAGTGAACAGTTGGGATGGTGCGCCACCTGGCTCCGTTCGTCTGTTGCCCACTGGTTGCAGATGGATATGTTTCATGGCAACGAAACCACTCCTGTGCTTATCGGCAAGCAGGGTTGCGGCAAGAGTACCTTTGCCTATCGCCTGCTGCCGGATCATCTGCGCCAGTATTTCCTCGACCACATCAACTTTGCCAATAAGTTTGACTCCGAGATGGCGCTCACTCATAATCTCTTTGTCAACATAGATGAGTTTGCGAATATGGGACCATCGCAGCAGGGTAAGCTGAAGCAGATGCTTTCGAAGGTGAAGGTGAACGGGCGCCCTATCTTCGGCAAGAGTCAGGAAGACCGTCCGCGTTACGCTTCCTTCCTGGCAACCACCAATGATGAGCATCCGCTCTGCGACCCTACGGGTAGCCGCCGCTTCGTCTGTCTGCACATTCCGGCAGGTGAATATATCGACAATGGTTCACCCATCATTTATGACCAGCTCTATGCACAAGTTATGTATGAGCTTTGCCATAAGAAGACGCCTTACTGGTTTACCAATGCCGAGGTGGATCGTATTCAGAAGTGCAATCTTCCTTTCTTCAAGGTAGATGATTTTGAATCGATGCTGAAGAGCTGCTTCCGTGTTCCTGAAGATAATGAAACGGGCGAATGGCTCATCTGTTCGGATGTTTTCGAGGTTCTGCACGAAAGATTTCCGATGCTGATAAGCAATCTGAGTACCAAGATTCGCATAGGCCAGTCGCTCAAACTCCTGGGGTGCAAGATGAAGCATACCAAGAAGGGTCAGGCCTATCTGCTTGTAAGAATCTGAAAATATAGCTAAGCGGCAGATGGGTGAAGAGTGGTGAAGAGTGGGTGAAGAGTGAGAAACAACTCTTCACCCCTCGAATCCCCTCTGTTTATCGGTGTTTCCGAGGGTTAGGTGAAGAGTGAAGAGTTTTTCGCAGTTCCTTTCTTAAAATTCTTTCTCTCGCTTTTCCGATAGCTGTCTGACTGGAACAGCCCACTGTTCTCATAGCGGCTAGTTGGCTGTCTGTGGTTCGCCAGTTGGCTATTTGCCGATAACAGCCTCTCAATCTTTCGTAGAAAAAATCATTTATCCAACTTAAAAAATAAAGAACATGAACAATATTTCAATCCATTCCATTGATACGGTATGTCTCAAGGAGGCGTGCCCGGTACATCACCTTTGTGCTCGTTTTGAGCGTTATCAGAAGTTGCGTAAGTCGGAGAAGGTATTCAGTATTCTGAACCCGGACCGTATAGCCTGCAACGAGCAGGGTTGCGCCTATCGGCTTCAGAAGAAGATTATACGCATGGCACGCGGATTCCGCCGCATGTTCGGCACGATACCTTCTGCCAATACGCCTCATTTCTGGCACTTTTCGCCCTATATCAGCGAAAGCACCTATTGCAAGGCGAAGCGCGGCGCCATCCTCATCGCACCCGATATGCAGCAGAAATTACTGCGTCTCTTCGAGCAGAATGGCGCCGATATCAGCATCGGTTTTGATGAATATGTAGAGCAGGAGGGCTATGAAGAAGTAGATACCGCAAACTGTAAAAAAATATAATTTTTGCCATCTTTTAGCGGTAATGAAACAGATTTTTATTATTTTTGTTTCCTGAATTTTACAACTAAACAATAAGAAATAGATTATGCGTGTTATTATCGAAAAAGATTATGAGAAGCTGTCAAAGTGGGCAGCTGATCATGTAGTTGAAACAATTAACAGATTTCAACCAACAGCTGAACGTCCTTTTGTTCTGGGTTTGCCAACTGGTTCTTCACCTCAGGGCATGTATGCCAATCTGGTAAAGGCGGTAAAAGAAGGCAAGGTTTCGTTCAAGCATGTCATCACCTTCAATATGGATGAATATGTAGGTTTGCCGGAATCTCATCCTGAGAGCTATCACTCTTTCATGGCTGCCAATCTCTTCAATCATATCGACTGCCCTAAGGAGAATATTCATATCCTGAACGGTAATGCCGAGAACCTGGAAGAGGAGTGCCGTCATTATGAGCAGATGATAGAAGAAGCGGGTGGCATCGACCTCTTTATCGGTGGTATCGGTCCTGATGGCCATATCGCTTTCAACGAGCCATTCTCTTCTCTTACCTCCCGCACACGAGTAAAGACGCTCACTACAGATACAAAGATTGCCAACTCCCGTTTCTTCGATAATGATCCTGAGAAGGTACCTAGTCTGGCTCTGACCGTAGGTGTGGGTACTGTGATGGCTGCCCGAGAGGTAATGATTCTCTGCAACGGTCATAACAAGGCCCGCGCCCTGCAGGCTGCCATCGAAGGTCCTGTTACCCAGGCTTGGACCATCAGCGCTTTGCAGCAGCACCAGCATGGCATCATCGTTTGTGATGAGATTGCCTGCGATGAACTGAAGGTGGGTACTTACCGCTACTTCAAGGATATCGAGAAAGATAACATCTAAGTTATCTGATGCCTATAAAAAAGAATAAGGATGATGACTATTCGTCATCATCCTTATTTTCTGCTATTACCTGAGGACCGCGAACCTTGTCCTTGAGTCCCAGACCTTTCTTGATTTCAATATTTACTCCATCGCTCAAACCGGTAGTTACCTGTTTGCGCTCATAAGTCTTCTTCTCGCCGTTACCTTTTATGATATATACAAAGGTAGAATCGCCGCTAAACTCGATGGCACTCTCCGGAACGGTGAGTACATGGGTAGCCTTGGCCAGTACAATCTCGGCATTGGCGCTGTAACCAGAACGAATCTTGCCGCCCTTGGTAGAGCGGATGGCGGCCTTTACCTCAAACTGGTTGGCACCATTGTTTTCTACAGCCTTAGGAGAGATATACTCCAGGTTAGCCTCGAAGTTGAGGTTCTGCAAGGCTCCGATGGTAATCTTCATCGGCATTCCTGTAACGAGACTTCCCACTTCGGTTTCATCGATATTGCCACGGAAGATGAGGTCGTTCATATTGGCCACACTGGCGATGGTAGTACCATCGTTGAAAGTGTTGGCAAGAATCACCGAGTTACCTACCTTGACAGGAATATCGAGGATAATTCCCGAAATGGTAGAACGGATGAGGGTGGAAGAAGCGCTGGCATTGCTCTTGCTTACACCATCGCGCACCACCTGGAGAGCATCTTCTGCAGCCGTAACCTCCTCGCGTGCCTGTTTCATCGCCTGCTTTACCTTATCAAACTCATCGGCGCTGACCAGCTGTTTTTTGAAGAGCTGTTCTTCGCGACCGTAATCCACCTGTGCCTGTTTCAGGTTGATTTCTGCAAGGCGCACACGTGCCTGAGCCGAACTGAGCTGTCCCATATCCGGAATCACCTTTACCTTGGCGATAACCTCGCCCGCCTGAACATAATCACCAGCTTCTTTGCAAATCTCGGTGATGATACCGCTAATCTGAGGCTTTACGCTCACCTCGTTGCGAGGCTCAATCTTGCCCGTGATGACGGTAGTTTTCAAAACATCAGCCATCTTAGGAGTAAACTCAGTATACTCCACAGGCTTAGGCTGCGATTTCTCATAAAGGAACACGAAGGTTCCGATGAAAATCAAGGCGACAATCGCCGCAACAATCAACTTTGAATACTTTTTCATATCTTTTATATCTTATTTTTCTTTTATTCGTCTCTCATCGCATCTACCGGTTTGATGCTCATGGCTCGCCATGCAGGGGCGAGTCCGGCTAGACCGCCGAGAATGCAGATGAGGATGGCTGAAGAGATGGCCGTCCAGAAATCTACCTGAAAGTGGGCGGTAAGAATGCCATCCGTGGTACTTCCTACTTCCAGCATCTGCAGGATGGCAACGCCGAAGAGGATGCCGCTCATGCCGGCTACCAGGGTGAGGAGAATACTCTCGGAGATGATTTGCGAAAGTATCATCTTAGGCGTGGCTCCGATGGCTCGGCGAATGCCTATCTCGGTGGTTCGCTCCTTTACCGTTACCATCATGATATTGGAAACTCCGATGGCGCCGGCAAGAAGGGTGCCGATACCCACCAGCCAGATGAGGAAGTTGACGCCCTTGAACAGGTTGTCGAGCATCTGGAAGAGAACTTCGGTATTGAACACCATAATGCCCTTTTCGTCCGTAGGGTCTATGCTGTGGGCTCTTGCCACGGTTTCTCTCATCCGCTGGGCAATGCTGCTCATCACTACGCCCGGTTTGCCGGTGGTGGCTATGATGTCAACCGCCTTACCCCGGTTATAAGCGCTGCGCAAAACCGATTGGGGCAGGGTGATGGTTTCATCGGCACGACCGCCGAAGTTCACGCCGTTGCCCGAGCGGTAATCTACGCCTATCACCATATAATAGGTAGAGTCTACTCTTACGCTCTTGCCGCACGGATCACCGCCGCCAGGAAAGAGATTCTTGTAAATCTGTTTGCCGATGACGCAAACCTTGCGCTGCTGGCGCACATCCATCTCGTTGATGTATCTGCCGTAAAACATCTGTGGCGCAGAAACTTGGGCGTAGTCGGGATTCACGCCCTGTGTGCTGCCGCTGAATTTCTTGTCGCCAAACACTACCGACTTGTTGCCGCCGAAGA